>Ga0079992_127604_pt2 | contig 10380 bp, 10 predicted proteins | sample FaiFalFF_MnMetaG_3_FD_69197 | JGI IMG/M metagenome (GOLD analysis project Ga0079992, IMG submission 69197) | Freshwater microbial communities from Yellowstone National Park, Wyoming, USA - Fairy Falls B (FF_Mn_B) MetaG (SPADES assembly) (version 2) | ecosystem: Environmental > Aquatic >...
GGACTTTGGCTTTTAGGAAAGCGCCAAGATAACTACCACGAGATTTTTACCATCTTTCAGGCTATAAGCCTCTTTGACAGGATAGAGATTTTAGAAAAAGGTCCCCTGCGGGTGGAAACCTCCAAAGGCATACCCCAAGAGGAAAATTTGGTTTATAAAGCCCTAAGGCTCATGGAAAGAGCACTGGGCACCGACTTGGAGATACAGGTTTATATAGAGAAGGTTATCCCGATAGGTGGAGGATTGGGTGGTGGTTCATCTAATGTGGCAACCGTTTTAATGGGCGTCAATAAACTTTTGGGCGAGCCACTAAGCTTTGAGGAGCTAAAAGCCATAGCCTCTGCGGTCTCCTCCGATGCGGTATTCTTTTTATATGGCGGTTCTGCTGTGGGCACTGGTAGAGGGGAAAAGATCCAGCCCATTGACCTTCCCAAGTTTAAGTTTGTGGTGGTCTATCCGGGGGTTCCGGTCTCCACTAAAAAAATCTACTCTTTGGTGGGTGAAAAACAATTGACACCTAACTTGGACCGTGATAAAATAATAGATTGCTTAGTAAGGGGTGAGCTTGAGGTTTTGGAGAACAGGTTGGGCGAGCTGTGTGCGGAAGAGGTGCCCCAAGTGGGCGAAGTGGTTAGGTTCTTGAGGAGTTTGGGTAAAAGACCTCTGGTTAGTGGAAGTGGTTCCTGCGTGTTCTTTGTGGGAGAATTGGAAGAGGGTCTAAGAAGGGCTTGTCAGCTGAGAGGTTGGCAAGTTTATGAGGTGGAAAGCTTGGGGTGTAGCTCAACTGGCAGAGCACCGGACTTTGGATCCGGGGGCTCCTGGTTCGAATCCAGGCACCCCAGCTTTCCCCTCCCATAAAAACTAAGAGGTTTGATTATGATAGGTTCAATTAAACTTTTGACCGGCACCAGCAATCAAAATCTGGCAAAGGAAGTTTCTGAGTATTTAAACATCCCCCTCTCTGACGCCATCGTTTCGCGCTTTAGCGACGGAGAGGTAAGGGTGCAGATAAACGAGTCTATGAGGGGCGAGGATGTTTTTGTGATCCAGTCCCTCTGCCCTCCCATAAACGAAAACATAATTGAGCTCCTTCTCATCTTGGATGCCATAAAGAGGGCTTCCGCTGGCAGGATCACCGCGGTGATACCCTATTACGCCTACGCAAGGCAAGACAGAAAGGACAAGCCCAGGGTTCCCATAAGTGCAAGGCTTTTGGCAGACCTCATAACAGTTGCTGGTGCCCAAAGGGTGGTGGTGGTAGATTTGCATTCTCCTCAAATTCAGGGGTTTTTTAACATACCCGTCGATAATTTACACGCCTTGGGCGTTCTTTATGATTATCTCAAGGATAAGGTGGATAGTAGTAATACGGTGGTGGTTTCTCCCGACGCGGGTGGTGTAGAAAGGGCAAGGCTACTTGCCAACAAAATAGGTTGCCCCATAGCCATAATTTACAAAAGAAGACCCGAGCCCAATGTGGCGGAGGTTTTGGACCTAATAGGAGATGTAAGGGGTAAAAGGGCTATAATCGTTGATGACATAATAGACACCGCGGGCACTGTGTGCGCTGCCAGTGAGCTGTTGCTTTCAAAGGGTGCCATTAGGGTGGATGTGGTTGCTACCCATGGATTGTTGTCCGGTCCTGCGGTGGAAAGGCTGAGGAAATCACCCATAGAGGAGGTGGTCATAACCAACACCATACCAGCAGAACACAAGAACCTTGAAAAGCTCAAGGTCGTATCCATAGCCCCCCTCATAGGGGAAGCCATAAGAAGGATCCACGAAGGAGAGTCTGTTAGCATGCTATTTACATAAAGGAGGAAAGCATGAAGAGGATAGAGGTTAAGCTAATTCCCAGAACACTCGGACGCAAAAGTGAGAGAAAACGAATGAAAAGGGAAGGTTATATCCCCGTAGAGGTCTATGGCAAAGGAGTAGAAAATGCCCACGCATACATGAGCCTGAAGGACTTTTTGGCTTTGCCTCACGGTGAGACCTTCCTGATTGTGGCAGATTTGAACGGCGACAAAAGGGTGTGCTTTTTGAAGGAGGTTCAATACGGTTGGCTCGGAGACAACCCTATCCACATAGACCTTTACGATATTTCTAAAGTCAAGGAGATAGACATAGAGGTGCCCGTAGAGTTCGTGGGTGTGCCGGAGGGTGTATCTTTGGGCGGAACCTTTGAGGTAATCCTCTCCACCCTTACTGTAAGGGCAAGCGTGGAAAGCATACCCGACAAGATCGTGGTGGATGTTAGCAAGTTGGGACTTGGAGACTCTTTGCACGTTAGGGATATACAACCACCCGCCAACTGTGTTATATTAGACAACCCCGAGGAGGTGGTGGCGGTAGTTTTAGAACCTGAAGTGGAAGAGACACCCACTGAAGAAACTACCACTGCCTAATGATAAGGTTTTTGGTAGGTCTTGGAAACCCGGGGAAAAAGTACGAGAAAACCCGACACAATGTAGGCTTTATGGTAGTGGATGAGTTCTTAAAAAAACTGAGGGTGAAGGACTACAGGGAGGAGTGTCTTTCTCATCTGTTCAAGGTTAAGGTTTTTGAGAGGGAAGTTTTGGTGGCAAAGCCACAAACCTACATGAACAACTCGGGGCTTGCGGTTTTAAACATCCTTGAAGAATACGAAATCAACCCAGAGGAGATGATGGTAATTTACGACGACTTGGACCTACCCTTGGGTAGGATACGCCTGCGTCTTGAGGGCAGTAGTGGAGGTCATCATGGCGTTGAGTCCATAATAAAGGAAATAAAGTCCGAAAACTTTGTAAGGCTTAGAATAGGCATAGGAAGACCGAAGGATAAAAACAAGGTGGTGGAGTATGTGCTCTCTCCCTTTTCCCCCGAGGAGGAGCCCTTGTTGTATGCAGTGTTAAGCAAGGCTTCCGAGTGTATCCTCAGATGCCTTGAAACCTCTCCTCAGGACTCCATGTCCTTTTGCAACGCACCGCTGGAGTAAATCATTTCTAATAAAGCCCGCCCTCCCTTCCCCCACAAATCTATTCAGAAGGTGTAAGACGCATTTATGTAGAAAGTTCTCCCGGGCTCTGGCACTTTAACACTAGGGGGCATTGCGAAAGGATTTCTCAGATAGGATAGATGTTCAAAGTACTTTTTGTCAAACGCGTTATCAACACCTGCGTTCAGAGTAAATCCCTTGAAATTCCCGCCCACTTTAACATTTACCACACCATAACCAGAGGTTTTTTGCTCATTTAGGTCTCTGTCTACCCTATTCTGAGTTGCGGAAAGGATCGTTTCCACTTCTCCAAAGTATATACGTATATACCCTTGTCGTATCTGAGGGCGAGCCTTGTTTTAAGAGGTGGGATTTCTGCAACTTTGGAGCTATTTATGTTTCTCTGGGGTTTGGTTTCTTTCCTTGCCTGCACATAGGACATCCCACCAAAGAGAAAGAGCTCTTGAGTTAGAGAGAGCCTTAAATCCGCCTCACCACCGAAAAATTGGGCGTCTACGTTTTCATAAGAGCGTGCATCAGGGCCTGGAGGACCATGAACTTTGTTTTGCCTATGAACTGTTATGTAGTCCTCCACAAAGCTGTAAAAGACTGTTGCTTTTATGAGGGCTTTGTCGGTGGAGTGCTTTATACCCAGGTCAAGCTCCGTATTCTTGGAGGGCTTGAGTTCTGGATTTCCTACCTATCTATTACCACCCATGGGGGCTAAGGCAAAGTATCTTTCCTGAGCGTCTGGCACTCTTACCGAGTTGCCCAAACCTACAAACAGTTCAGTGCCCTTTTGAAGTTCGTAAAAGAGCTGTATGTTTCCAGAGGGGTAGGTGTCTGTTTTTGATGTGCTTGTGGTGTCTTTATAATCAAAATACAAGTTTGTGTTTGCTTTTGAGCTGTCTGCTTTGGTCTTTGTGGTGTCAAGCCTTAGCCCTGTTACTAACCTCAACTTGTCCGAAAGGTTCCTCTTATACTCGCCGTAAAGACCAAAGCTTTCAGTATCCACATTGGGTATTACGTACTGAGTCATCATCCCCATATAGTTGACAGCATCCCAGTTTCTTTTGTAAGCCTCAAAGCCTAATGTGAGATCACCAAGGTTAGCTTCAAGCCTGCCTCCGTATGTTTTTGATTCGGCATTCGTTTCCATAGACATCATACTATTTCTGAATTTGTTATTCATCAGGTGGTCCACTTTTGCATAGTAGAGATTAAACTTTAGGCTTTTTAGCGTGTCTGATATGCCATCTATTTGGTAGTTCATGTTAAACCTATCCATCTTATCGCGGATGGTGTCCATAAGAAGGTATGGGTAAAGGACGTGTCTTGCGTCCTGTCTTGTGTAAGAAAATTCTACGCTATGGTTTTCGATGGGCTTAAAGCTAAGTCTAATCCAGTATGTGTTTATCTCAAAGGCTTTTTTGTTTCTAAACTCTGGTTTGTAGTCGGCATTCTGGATCTCGGTAATCCTTCTTCCATCGCCATCTTTGTAGGGTTTAGAATATCTGTAAGAGTAGCCCACCAGAATACCAAGCTTGTCATCTGCATAAGAAACCACCGGAGAGAGGTTGATAAAGTTAAAGGAACTGGCAGATGCGTTGAGTTTAATGCGAAAGCCTTCTTCGGGCTTTTTGGTGATTATGTTTACAAGCCCTGCCATAGACCCTTGATGTCTTACGTCAAAAGGTCCTTTGATAAACTCTATCCTCTCTACTTCTGAAAAATCCACGTGAAATGCGGGTGGGTCCATTCGGTTGGGACATGCACCATACACTCTACCATCGTCTATTAGCACGTTTATGTTGTCCCTGGAAAATCCTCTGAGGACCACATCGTTTGCTATTCCGCCCTTCCTTACTTTCCAGATACCTTCCAGTTTGGTAAGGGCTTCTCCCACATCCTTTGCAGAGCTTTCCCTTATCTCTCTTACTTCCAAGCTGTCTTTGAATGTTTCCTTCTTAGCCTTTAACTCCACCTCTTTTAGCAAAATCTCCTGGGCATAGCCAAAAGACACTATGGCGGTCAGCAAAAATGCTTTCCTCATGCCTTACCTCCTTTGTTAATACTGTCATTATTTTACGCTAATTTTAGTTTAAAGTCAAGTTTAATTAACACACAGAAATCTTGGCGGATTTTGGTGGAAGGGAAAGGATAGGGTGAGGAACGGGTTCGTTCCTTATTTCTTGGGAGTTGCATATAAAATTTTTCTCTGTGAGGGAGAAGGACTTTTCCCACTTAGAGCTATGGAAGGTCTTTGAGAGGCTCGAGGGATACTTCAATTCAAAGGCGACGGAGAAATTCTTGCAAACTCTAAAACCTTACACAGATGTGGAGGGGCTAAGGCAAGAAATTCAGCTTGTGGAGGACTTTCTTGCGGTGGAGGAATCTTTGATTCTTTATCCCTTTGGAGAAATAGAGCCCTATGTAAAAAAATCTGTCCTGCAGGATGCAACCCTCAGCTTGGAGGAGACATTAGAGATATACAAAGTTATAAAACTCATAAGAGATGCAAGAAGAGCCCTTGGTGCCCATGTGCCCCTTAGGAAGAGTTTGGGAAACCTTCTAAAAACCCTCCATCACTTTCCGCAGATAGAAGGCATCATAGAGAGCACCATAGACCAGAGGGGCTTTGTCAAAGATAGTGCCAGCCAAGAGTTAGCAACCATCAGAAAGAAGATCAGGGATTTAGAAAAGGAGGTCGCCAAAAGGTTGGAAAACATCCTCAACCGTCCCGATGCAGACAGGCTTCTCTCAGACAGGATCATAACCATAAGGAATAACCGATATGTTTTGCCCGTAAAGACTACGGAGATCAACAAGATCGTAGGCATAGTGCATGGCACTTCGTCTTCTGGATACACTACCTACTTGGAACCTCACAGTGTGGTGGAATTAAACAACCGCCTTGTGGTGCTAAAGGAAGAGGAGGAAGAGGAGGTCAAAAAGGTTCTGAAGCGGATCACCTCCTACATAGGAGAGTTCAGCACAAAGCTTATGTCTGCCTACTACACCCTGCTAAAGCTGGATTATCTAAAGGCGGTAGCCCGCTTTAGTAAGGAAATAGGGGGCAAGTTTCCGAAGCTTTCGCATGATAGGATTTATTTAAGGTCTGTCAGGCATCCCCTTTTGGTATTCACCAAGGAACATGTGGTGCCTATAGATATAAAGATTGAGGGTAAGAAAGGGCTTGTCCTTACCGGTCCCAACACGGGAGGAAAGACGGTAGCCCTAAAGACCCTTGGGCTGTGTGCCCTCATGTTCCAGTTTGCACTGCCCATCCCTATAGAGGAGGGAGAATTGCCGGTTTTTGAAGGCATATACACAGACATAGGAGATGAGCAGAGCATAGAGCAGAACCTTTCCACCTTTTCTGCCCATGTATCAAACTTGGCAGAGTTTTTGCCATCGGTTAATGAAAAAAGCTTGGTGCTTTTGGACGAGCTGGGCGCTGGCACAGACCCTATGGAGGGTTCTGCCCTGAGCATAGGCGTCCTGGAGTATTTAAAGGACAAAAAGGCTTACGTTTTTGCCACAACACACCATACACCCGTCAAGCTTTATGCTTTGGAATCTGACTACTACACACCCGCCAGCGTATCCTTTGACAAAGAAACCTTAGAGCCCACATACCATATTCTTTACGACGCAGTGGGTAGCAGTATGGCTTTTGAGATCGCCAGAAGGTTTGGTATGCCAGAGGAGGTTTTGGAATACGCCCGCAAAAAGATGCCCGCAGAGTTTGAAAGATTCTCAAAGGCTAAGGAAGACTTAGAAGAGCTGATAAAAGAGTATCAGGGAAAGCTAAAGGAAGTGGAGCAGGCAAGGGAAGAGTTGGAAAGGGTGAAGGCAGAATATTCGTCCTTGCTTGCCCTCTCGGAGGAAGTCAAGGAAAAGGCTTACAGGGAGGGAATGTCTCGGGCTTTGCAGTATTTACAGGAGATAGAAAGGGAGGCGGAGGAGCTCTTAAAAAGCGCAAGGGAAAGGCAGAAGATAAAGCAGTTTGTTAAGGAAAAAAAGCAAGAGGTTATGAAAGAACTGAAGGAGGAACCGGTAAAGGTGGGCGATTGGGTGGAGTTTATGGGCTCAAAGGGAAGGGTTCTGGAGGTAAAGGAGGAAAAAGTGCAGGTGTCCTTTGGTGGTGTAAAGGCTTGGGTGGAAAAACAGAAGCTAAAGAAAGCACCTCCACCCGTAGCAGGGCAGGAGGAATATTCCCTTGAGGTTAAAAAGAAACTTCCCACGGAGATAAATCTAATAGGACTTAGCACGGAGGAAGCCCTTTATAGGATTGAGTCTTTTTTGAAGGAGGCTAAGGCGCTTGGAGTAAAGAGCGTAAAGGTCATCCACGGCACGGGGGTTTTAAAAAGGTTGGTGGAAGACTTTTTGGAAGGTTCAGATTTGGTAGTTTTTCGTAGGGAGGGATACCCAAGGGAAGGGGGAGCAGGCGTTTCGGTGGTATTTTTGGAAAAGCCATGAAGCCAAAGCTGAGATAGGATGGACAAGGTTTTTAGAGTTTACGGAAAGGTGGTTAAGGTAAGCGGTGTGTATCTTGAGGCGACAGTGCCAGAAGGGGCGGTGGGCAACCAGTGTATCATAAAAACAGAAACGGGGGATGTGGAGGGCGAGGTTATAGGTTTTCATGAGAACAGATGCCTAATTATGCCCTTTAATAGTTTATTAGGAGTTAAAACAGGAGACAGGGTTTGGATAAGGAGGGAACCTGTATCCACCGTCGTGGGTGAAAAAGCTTTGGGACAAATACTGGACCCTTTTGGCAGGAGAATTTCCGACGGAAGGCTGATACCTGGGGAGAAAAGACCCATTGAGCTAAAGGATATAAATCCCTTACAACGGGAGAGAATAAGGGAGGTCTTTGACACGGGCGTGAGGACCATAAACGCCCTATTCACCTTGGGCAGGGGGCAAAAGGTTGGCATATTTGCGGGGGCGGGTGTGGGAAAAACCACCCTTCTTGGAATGATCACCTGATTTAGCAGCGCGGATGTTGTGGTCCTTGGGCTCATCGGAGAAAGGGGAAGAGAGGTCAGAGAGTTCGTAGAGGATATTCTTGGGAAGTCAATAGAAAGAAGCGTGGTGATAACCACCACCGCAGACCAAACCCCCATACTGAAGGTTAAAGGTGCCATCAGTGCTTTGGTGCATGCGAGGTACTTTGCGGAGAAGGGGCTGAATGTTCTGCTGGTTTTGGACTCTCTGACTAGGTTTGCAATGGCACAGAGGGAAGTGGGACTTTCTGCGGGAGAGCCTCCCACATTAAAGGGATACACACCCTCTGTTTTCTATCTGATGTCAAAGATAGTGGAAAGCTGTGGAAACTTTAACAGAGGAAGCATAACGGGTATATTTAGCGTTTTGGTGGAGGGAGACGACATAAGCCTTGACCCTGTGGCTGATGCCCTCATGGGTATGTTGGACGGACACATAATCCTCTCGAGAAAGTTGGCAAACAGTGGTCTGTTTCCGGCCATAGACCCTGTGAGAAGTCTAAGCAGGCTCATGCCTCAGATAGTTTCAAAAGAACACATGAGGGCTGCCCTTTATTTAAAAGAACTCTTGAGTGCCTACGAATCGGTAGAAGACTTAGTGAACCTTGGTTTATACACCAAAGGAACAAACCCCGTGGTGGATAGGGTTATCAAGCACGAAAGGCTCATAAAGGACTTTTTAAGGCAAGACTACACAACTCCCGCCGACTTTGAAAGCAGTGTCTCAAGCCTGATGGAGTTATACAGAAGACTAACCCAGGAATAGGGCTTTATCTACCAAGCTTTTTCTTTGCTACCTCCGCCTCCTCCGAAAGGGGGAATTCCTTCAAGATTGCCTCGTAATATTCCTTTGCCTTCTCACTGTTTCCCTGTGCTTCGTAGAGCCTTGCCAACTGTAGGTAAGCAGAGGGCAGTTTGTTGCAATCCACCATTTCTCCCTTTTTACACCTTTCTTCCAAGGTGCGCCACACCGCCTCCGCTTTAGTCCTATCTCCCAAATCTCTATAAATAACACCTAGCCAAAGGTATGCGTTATCCGTCAGAGGTGTCTTTGGATAATTTTTTATAAACTCTATAAACTTCTCCTTTGCCTGATTTAGCTGTCTTAGGTTATACAGGTCAAGGGCAGATTTGTATTCCCTTTCGTAGTCGGGAGAAAGAGCCTCTACGCCTCTTTGTCCTTCTTGGGGTCTTTGGACAAATGGTTCAGGTTGTGGAGGCTCCCTTTTGGGTTGTTCTTCTACCTTTGCGGGTTGAGGTGGGGACGTGTTTTCTGGCTTTGATAGGGTAGGTGGTGGGGAACTGGTTCTTCCCTCTACCTTTAATCTTTCCACCTCAAGCCTTAAGCTTGCTAAATTCTGTGATAGGGCATCCACTCTCTCTTCGGTCTTTATCTGCTGGGCTTTAATGGTTTTCTGCTCTTCCTCCAGTTTTTCTATGCGTCTGTTGATCTGGGCTAATCTTGCGTATAACTCCTCTTGGGTAGCTCCACCGCAGGAAGAGAGGAGAAAGCAAAGGAGAAGGACTTTTTTCCTCATAGAGTTTTATTTTAAACTAATTCACTATGTTTGAAGAGTTTTTAGCCTTCAGGTTCAAAGAGGGCAAACTTCAACCTATAGCACATCCGCACCTGCCAAGCTTTGAAAGCCTTCTCTTTGTGGATAGGCAAAAGGAGGAGCTTAAAAGAAACACACTACAGTTTGTAAAGGGTTATCCTTCCAACGACGCCCTCCTTTGGGGAGACAGGGGCACCGGAAAGTCCTCCCTTGTGAAGTCCATGCTCACACTCTTTGGCAAAGAAGGATTAAGGCTCATCCAAGTCTATAAAGCTCAGGTGGAAGACCTATCACAGCTCTACGAACTGCTCAGAGACAGTAAAAAACGCTTTATTCTCTTCTTTGATGACCTTTCCTTTGAACCTGAGGAAGACCAATACAGGCTTTTAAAGTCCATGCTAGATGGGGACTTAGAAGAAAGACCAGAAAACATGCTTGTGTATGCCACCTCCAACCGCAGGAACATTGTGGCAAACAGGGAAAGGGATGGAAAGTTCCCAGAAGAAGACCACAGGGAGATGATCTCTTTGGTAGAGAGGTTTGGGCTCAGGCTTGGCTTTTTCTCCTTTGATAAGGCACAATATTTAGAGATCGTAAAAACTTATGCAAAGGAGAGGGGAATATCTATTCCTCAGCAGGAGTTGGAAGAAAGGGCGCTCCTTTGGGCTACCGAAAGGGGCAGTTTTTCAGGAAGGACCGCTTATCAGTTTATAAAAGATCTGGAGGGAAGGCTAAGGCTCAGCCAAACCTTCCCGTCACATAGTCCTCCGTGAGTTTTTTGTCGGGCTTGGTGAATATCTTTTCTGTGGGGTTGAACTCTACGAGCTCACCT
>Ga0079992_137638_pt1 | contig 10376 bp, 5 predicted proteins | sample FaiFalFF_MnMetaG_3_FD_69197 | JGI IMG/M metagenome (GOLD analysis project Ga0079992, IMG submission 69197) | Freshwater microbial communities from Yellowstone National Park, Wyoming, USA - Fairy Falls B (FF_Mn_B) MetaG (SPADES assembly) (version 2) | ecosystem: Environmental > Aquatic > Freshwater...
TGTCGGTTGGGGCTTCGGGACGAGGGTCCGACCCTGCCGCCCCGGCCGAAGCGCTTCTGCAAGACCCTGGTCATCGAGTACCAACGCCCCAAGCCCCCGGACCGGTCGGAGGGCGGCTGGCGGTGCCTTACCGTGTGGCTTGTGGAGTTCCGCCCCGGCCAGGGGACGGTCGAGACGATCCTGGACACCAACATTTCCCCCGACCCGAACCGTCCGTGCCTCAATCCTTCGTCGCCGGACCTCGTTCGGGTCGGGCCGGACCGCTGGCGGGCGACCTTCCGGGACGTCTACATGCCCTACGACGACGAGTACGGCAACGTCGTGTTCGTCAGCGATTCGGCCATAGTCGGGATCGGCCCCGCCCTGGACGGCATCATTTTTCCGCCGGAGGTCTCGACCTTCCGGCGGGGCCTTTACAAGGGTAATCCGGCCCTCATCTTCCATCTCAAGGAGGAAGGCCGATGCGTTGCGGGATAGGTGTGAGGCTCGTGATTTGGGCCGTTCCGGCGTTTCTCCTGGTCCTCTCCGGGGTCGCCCGGAGCCGGGGGTCCTGCTCGGTCGCCGTTCAGGGGAATTGTCGGGACGGCTGGTCGATTCGGGTTGTCGGCGAGGGCGAGTCCGCCCCCTGCGATTGTCCGAAGTACAACGAGTATGCCGACGCCCGCATCATGGATGTCCAATACAGCATCGTCGGCCAGCAGGACTGGACGGACCTGACCAAAGACAGCGAGTGGTGGGAGAGGTGCAACGGTCGCACGGACAACTTCAAGCCCTGCGACTGCAGTCCGAACCCCGGGTCCATCACGGCCGACTGGGACTTTACCCGTTCGGTGGGCTTTCCGCCCGGCACGTACACGCTGAACGTCCGTTGGCGCAGGGTCGGGCCGGGTTGCGGCGGCTGGTCTCAGACGACCTGCACGTTTGAGATTCCCCGGTGCGACGTGGGCGGCAACTGTCGGTCGGACCGGGACTGCGGGCCCTGCGAGCGGTGCGCCGACGACGGGCGGTGCGTTCCGGCGTGCGTTTACTGTTGCGACGGTCGGTGCAGTGACGACCCGTGTGCGCCGCCGCCGCGGGAGTTTTATGCCGTCATCGAGGTCATCGGCTCGCAGGGCCATCGGTGGAAACCGGCCCTGCGGACGGCGGCGCCGCCGGTCCCGATGAGCTTCCGGATCTGGGACCTTTCGGGGCAGTACCTCTGGGAGACGGACACGGCGTGCTACAACGAGGACGGCCATCGGATGGGGGACGTGGCCTGCTGGAGCCGGCCGTGGCTGGTGCCGGACTATGCGGAGAACCCGACGGGGGTCGTCCGGACGCACCGGATTCATCTGACGTCCCCCCGGAGCGTGTACGTTCAGCCGGAGTGCGGGGTGGAGTTCAACGCCGTGCTGAATCCGGCGAAACTGGCCCGGATGTATCCGGAGGGCGGGGGTCCCATCGTGTTCAACCCGCAGAGGGGGATACGGGTGGATCTCGCCGAGACGACGTGTCCGAGGCGGGAGAACGTGTGCGCCGACGGGCGGCCCTGCGGGAGGTGTCCGGACGGTCGGTGGCCGCTTCCGGACGGGACGTGCCTGGGCGGGGCCCGGCCCTCGGGGGACGCCTGCAAGGACGGGTCCGAGTGTCGGGCGGCGTGCGTGTACACGATAGACCTTCGGAACGTGTATGAGCGGCGGCAGACGCCTTCGTGGTGTTATGAAGACCCGGCGAAGGACCGGGCGTGTCAGGGCGGGCAGTGTCAATCGACCGAGGCGGACGCCGTGGACGACTGGCGGGTGTCGAGTCCGTGGTGCTGGGAGCAGGTGACGCCGGAGCCGAACCGGCGGATCGGTCAGCCGGCGATATTCATCCATCCGCCGAACTGCATGATCGACGAGCCGGGTCGGTGCTGGGACAAGACGCTTTTGAGCCGGCCCTGTCCGGAGGACGCCGTGCCTCCGGGCTCGGTGGCGACGCCGCGGCGGGATGGAAAGCGGGATGGAAAAAAGAAGGAGTAGGGGCCGTGAGGAACGTGAGGCGCTTTGGGACGCCGGTCGTTTTGCTGGTTTGGGCGGCCCTTTCGGGGCCGGCCTGGCGGGGGGAGGAGGCGCACGGGACGGCGTCGTCCTTCGGTCGGCCGGGCCGGGCCGGGGGGACGATGTTCTGATGTAAAATCCGAGAGGAAAGTACCCTTTCCTCCCGGATTCCATCCCCCGACCCCCCGGATCCCCCGGGTCCGGAGGCCCCTCCGGGAAGACTTCCGGGGAGTTTGCCTAATAGGAAAACTCACGGATTCGGGGTCCCCTGCAAAAATCCCGGGGTTTTAGGGGGGTCCTTGGGCCGGGGGGTAGTCCGATGTATCCCCCCGGCCTCCGGCGTCGTCTACGGGCCTCTCAGAGGCCGTTTTTGGGGGGGTTCCGAGGCGGGGGTCCGGCCCGTTGGCCGGCGCGCCGTTCCGGACGGGGAGGGATGGCCGGGAGGCCTCCGTCGGCCGGCGAACCGGCCGGTCCGGATGGGGGCCTCCCCGACACGATAGCACTTTGGCGTTAGCCTGTGCCGGCCGGCGGACCGGCCGGCAAAAGGAGGGATGGAATGGCAGGGGAACGCATGGCCGAACTGCTTCTGCGTCTTCGAAGCGGGAGGCCGGTCGTCCGTTTGGAGGCCGCCAAGGCCCTGGGGGAGATGGGGGAGGGGGCGGTCGTGCCGGAGGTCCTGGAGGCGCTGGCGGAGCGTCTCCGGGATGATGAGGCCCCGGAGGTCCGGCGGGAGGTGGCCGAAGCCCTGGCGAAGATGGCGTTTGGCGCCCCATGGGACGTGAAGGGGGCGGTGGCGACGCCGGAGGTCGTCGGGGCCCTTCGGGAGCGTCTCGGGGACGACGACCCGGAGGTCCGGACCTATGCGGCCCATGCCCTGGGGATGATGGGTCCGGCGGCGGCCCGACCGGAGGTCCTGGAGGCCCTGGTCGGGCGTCTCAAGGACGAAAACGAGTGGGTCCGGATGGAGGCCGCCCAGGCCCTGGGTGGGATGGGACCTGCGGCGGCGACCCCGGAGGTCGTCGGGGCGCTTCTGGAGCGCTTTTGGGACGAGGAAGGCGACGTGGGTTCGGCGGCGGCCCAAGCCCTGGGCCGGCTGGCCGCGGACCGCCCGGAGGTCGTCCTGGCGGTCCTGCCGCATCTGCGGGATGCCTCCGAGAGGGTCCGGGGGCATGCCCTGTTTGCCCTGGACTCCATGCTGGACGCGCTGGAGATAAGGCCGGCTCCGGCGACGCCGGAGGTCGTTCGGGCCTTGCGGGAGTGTCTCGGGGACGAGCAGGACGAGCGGGTTCGTCGGGTGGTGACCCGGCTTTTGGGGATAATGGGCCGGGCGGCGGGCCGGCCGGCGAGGTCGCCGGTCCGTCCGGAGCGTCGGCGTTCCGGCGGCGGCCGGCAGACGCACTGAAGCGGGCTTGCGGCGGACGGCGTGGAGAAAAGCAAGAACTGATGAGGCTTTGTTCAAATTGACGCGCCGGCTTTCCCTAAGGGAACTCTACAGAGTTCCCTTTACCCCGTATATACGCATGCATGGGGGGTTTCACCCCCCCTGTAACCCCCCCTTTTTTTTCCCGCGATTTCCAGCCCCTACCCCCGCCGGGGGGGGGGCGTTATATTAAGCCTACCCGCTTTTGCAAAATCCCGGTCAAACCCACTATGGGAGCGGCATTGCTGGGGGGTCATCCGGCGCGGTGCTTACGCCGATACCGCAGGCGGCAGGCTTCGGAGCAGAATTCCTTGTTCCCGTGAGCGTCTTCGATTACCGTATCGCATTCGGGACATACAACGGTAAGGTCAAAACCGAGGTCGAGTACGTAGTATGCGGTCCTGGGCTTGAGTCCGAGGGCTTCGGCGGCCTCGCGCTTGCTCCCGAACACGACAATCGCCGCCTGGATGAGGTCGACAACGGGCCGGCCGTCGACGGCAAGCGGCTCGACCCTTTGCTTGAGCCCCCGTAGCCTAAAGCGTTTTGGGTAGGACGCCCAGGGGCCTCCTTCGACGTGTCGGTAGTCGTGGATGCTTTCTAAGACTCCCCGTCTTTCTAACTCTGCCCGCCATTCGTAGTCTGGATTGCCGTCATGGGTCTTTGCGATTTCCCGCCAGCGCCACCATGGTATGTAAATCCAATCATGCAGTTCCAGCCTGGGGCGCATGTAGATGACAAGATCAAAAGCCCTGCGCTGGCTCCTTAAGTCGCCGCTGAAAATCGCGGCGATCCAGTGCACATCTTCCTTCCCAACGTAGCCGGCCAGGGTCTGGACGTCGTCCGGATAATGCCGTGCTTTCTTTATCTTCTGCACGGCATCCCAGTAGTTGTCGTAAATTTCCCTGACTTGCCGCACGATCTGGGAGTCGATGACCCGCCAGTCTCCCGTGGCGAGGGCCTCCGGCAGGCTTCGGCTATACACATACTCAACCAGGATCCTGCCATACGTCCGGATCCAAGTTTTGACGAAAATTACCGCATTTTCCTGAATCATGTTTCTTCTGTACAGGTATTGTATAACCACTGTTTGGGCGTCGTAGCGGGTGAGGACGTTATATTTCCTCATCTCTTCCCTGTCGAAGAGGCCGTCGATCATGTTTTGTGCGAGCCGGCGCTTGTACCATCTTGTGATGTCGAGCCTGGCCTCGCCTTCCCCGACGGTTTCCCGCCCGTTCTGCCGGCGGAGCGGGGTGGGGGGCGGAGGCAAATAGGGATTCTGGAATAACTCAAGCGGCTCTAGGTCGAGGAGCTCCCGCAATGCGTCCTCCCAAGTCTCGCCGTACATGGGGATTCCGTCCCGGATGGGCCTTTGCCCCCGCCCCAAGGGCCATCGGAAGATGCGTTTTGCGTCCGGATACAACTCGATCTGCAGGCCCGTCTGTTTCCGGATGTTTGCCACGGCCGGCCCCAGGATGTCGTGTATTAGTTTCAGCGTTGCGTGTTTGCCCCTGTACACTACAGGGATAAAAACATGGAAACTTCTATCTTTATCCCAAGACGGGGAGGTGCAGGGAAGGCAGTTTGTGCCCTCGGCCAAGCCCAAGTGCGTCTCCAGTATCCGCATGGCGGCGTCGTAGCCGTTGCGGGGCGCGTCGATATCAATAGCAACAAAGACCGGGTACCACCTGGCCGTACTGCCGTGCCAAACGCGGCCCTCAACATGGCTCCACACATCCGGGGGCTCGGGACGCCTCTGCGAGACGTGCCATCCCCGCCATCCGGGCCGCTGGGTTCCCAAAGGGGGCTCTGGGGCTACGAATGCGCGCCAGTAGGCGGCAAACGGCCGATGCACATCCTGTCCCAGGAGAGACAGGACCGCCGGTCCGTCTGCGGCGGGTCGGAGGGGTTGCTGGGTGAAGATAGACCCGCCGCCTTCGGGGTTTTGATGGGGGACCGGCGGCGGGCGCGTGGTGGCGGCGCCGGGGGCCACTACGGGCCCTCGGGCCCTGGCGGATGAATGCTCAAACCGGCACGATGCAACTTACCACCACGCAACATCCTTAGTCCCCCATCAGCGTATCAGCATAGGCCTTTCGGCCCGCCCTGTCAAGTCAAGTGAACCCGCAAACCCTCGACCCGTGCCCCGGTGAACCGGTGAACGGTTGTGAACCTGTGAACCCATATGAACCCGTGAACCCTATGAACCTTCTGATGACTCCGACGCGGGCGTCTCCGTCTCGGCGGGGGGCTTCTTTCCTGGCTTTTCGGGTCGGTTCAGAACGTAGTACGCGGCGACGGCCAGGGCGGCGTAGTCGGAGTCATCGTTTGGGACCAGGGAGGCGATGCGGTTGGCGAGCTCGCGTCGTAGTTTGATGACCGTATGTCTTCTTCGGGCCGCCGTCCGGACGTCGGTGTAGAGTTCCTTAATTTCCCGCTCGCTCAGGTGTGCCTTTTTCACGATGTCCTCGCCTATTTCGAGCATTGTTTTTACATAGTTCTCGATCATCTGCCGGATCGCGTTTTGAAGCTTTGCTTCAAACGGCTTTCCGAGATACGTGAGGAGTAGTGCCCTGCGATCCCGTCCCTGCTTGTCGTCCGTGCCGAAGCGCACCGATATCCTCATTGCTTCCTTCTCCCAATCGGTCATGCCTCAAATTTAAGCATGTTTGCATTGTGTGTCCATGTCATCTTTGCCGCACCCCCGCATAGGGTGGTTGGGGTGTGTTGCCATCTTGCCCGGAATTCACTAAACTATCCGGGCAGGCGGAAAGGGACGGGGGCGATGCTGTCGGTGAGGGTCATCGTGTCCAGGACACCGGCCGACGAGCAAGCGGTGGCCGACTACCTGTTCGGCCGGGAGGGCAAGTACTTTGCCGAGTCGGCCGTGCATACGGAATGGTTCGGTTCGCTGTCCCGGCGGTGGGGGTTGTATCTGAACCCCGTGGATGAATCTGACTTCAGGATGCTCCTGGAGGGGGTTCATCCCCGCCTGGGATTGGCCCTGGCCCGGGGTCCGGGCGGGAAGCACACGCCCGGGACCGATCTGACATTCTCGGCCCCAAAAAGCGTCTCGGTCCTTCTGGCCCTGGGCTGTGAGGAGGTCCGGGCGGCGCACCGGCACGCCGTCCGGGAGGCCCTGGCCTTTGTCGAGGCGTATTGCATCCGGTACCGCCTGAAGCGGGATGGCCGGGTCCTCTGGCGGCAGGGTCGGGAGGCCATATTTGCGGTTTTTGAACACGAGACGTCCCGGGCCGGGGACCCCCAACTGCACAGTCATGCGATATTGCTGAATGTTACATACGACGAGGAATACGGGAAGTACAGGGCGCTGAGAAACGATGAGATTTACCGGGCCCAGTTAGCGGCGGGCCTGGCCTATCGGGCGGCCCTGGCAAGGGCTTTGGAAGAATACGGCTACGGGATTCGGATTACAGACCCCGAAAAAGGCATCTTTGAGGTAGCGGGGGTCCCGGATGCGGCCATAGAAGCCCTCTCCACCCGCCGGGCGGAAATCCGGGCCCTGGTCGAGAAGTGGCGGGCCGCCGGCCGGTACGGGGCGGCCTCGGAAGCGGAACTGCACGAATTGGCCTGCCTGAAGTCCCGCCGGCCCAAGGAGCGGGACCGCCTGGACCGGGCGGCCGTGGAGGCCGTTCTGGAGGCCTTGGGGTACGACCGGGAGGGGGTGCTGGCGGCGACGGCCCACGAGGCGGGGGACCTGCCGCCCGACCTGCCGGCCCGGGAGGTCCTGCGGGCGGCCCTGGCCCGTTTGGGGGAGCACGCGTCCCTTTGGACGCCCGCGGAGGTCTTTCGGGAGGCCCTGCGGCTGGGCCTGGGCCGGCTGACGGTGCGGGAGGTGGAGGGGGCCCTTGCGGAGGCCCTGCTGGAGGGTGAGGTGCTCTGCCTAACGCCGGGGGACCCCGCTTCAGGGGCGGTTCTCCTGACGACGCCCGAACTTCTGGGGGCCGAACGAGAGTTTGCCCGCATGGTCGAGGCGGGTCGGGACTCGGTCCGGCCGCTTTTGGCCGCGCCGCCGCCTCCGCCTTCGGGCCTGGGGAAGGATCAGGCGGAAGCCTACACCTTTGTTCTTTCGGCCCCTCACCGGGTCGTGGGGGTCATTGGCTTTGCCGGCACGGGGAAGTCCGTGCTTTTGGAGGCCCTGGTCGGGGCCCTGCGGGGGGCGGGATACGGCGTTGCCGCCGTTGCCCCGACGGGCAAAGCGTCGGAGGAACTCCGCCGTCTGGGGGTCGAGGCGGACACCGTCGATGCGTTCCTGCTCCGACACGGCATCGGGGTTGGGCCGGCCGGCGACTCTTCGGGGGTCCGCCCCCCGGACCCCCGGCCCGTGGCGGGGCCGGACGTCATCATCGTCGATGAGGCATCCATGCTGGGGGCCGTGAAGGCGGCGGCCCTGCTGAAGGCCTTTCCGGAGAGCCGGGTCGTTTTGGTCGGGGACCCTCGGCAACTGAAGCCCGTCGCCGCCGGGACGCCGTTTGAAAATGTCGTTTTGGCCGGGATTCTGCCCCACGCCCGCCTAACCCGAATTGTTCGGCAGACGGACCCCGCGTACAGGTCCGTCGTGTATGCGGCCGCCCGGGACCCGGCGGAGGCCCTGAAGGTGCTGGAGGGCCTTGGGGCCGTCCGGCGGGTTGAGGGCCCGGAGGATGTGGCGGAAGCCGTCTGGGAGCATGGGGGTCCTGAGGCGGCCCTGGCGGTGACGCCCTTGCGGGAGCGGGCAAGGGAGTTGAACCGGCTCATTCGGGCCGAAGCGGTCCGGAGGGGCCTGGTGTCGGGGGAGGGGCAGACGTTCGAGGTTTGGGAGCGCTTGGACTCCCCCCTGCAGGTCCGGGAGGGGGACCTTCTTTTGGCCCCCCGGGCCCGCCGGCCGGTAGAGGTTCTGGAGCGGTTGGCCGGCTTTGTCGTCCGGACGAAACGCGAGGCCGAATGGGACCTCCGGCGACTCTCCGGCTGGCAGGCGTACCGGCCCCGGATGATTGAGTTGAGCGTTGGGGACCGGATCGTTTTCACCCGCAACGACCGTCGGCTGGGGGTTCGGAACGGCCAGGTCGCAACGGTCCGAGCGGTCTCGCCGGACAGGGTAGTCGTCGAGTTAGACCGTCAGGGCGTCCTTCTGGCCTTCAATCCGCATGATTATAAGCATTTTGATTATGCGTATGCCCTAACGACCCACAAATCCCAAGGTATGTCAGTAAATACAATCGTATGCGACCTGCCGGCGGCTTGGGCGGAGGCAAGGCAGTTTTATGTTCAAGTGTCTCGAGGTCGCCGGCGTGTTGTGCTCTGTACGGACGACCCCGAAAGTTTGGCGGCCCGCCTGGGGGCCGGGGAGGCGGAGCGCCTGGCCCGCCAGGCAATTGAGGCGGGGGCGTTGCTCCCTGCCCGGGTGGAGGCCCTGGATGCTCGGGGCGGGCTGTTTGGGGACGTAGAAGATGCCTTAGCCGCCGTCGGTGCCCTGACCGTCTGGACCCCGGACCCGGATGCGGCGGAGGGGCTGAGGAAACGACTGCCCAAGATTCGGGTCGAGACCGATGCCCGCCGGCTAAGGCGGTACGTAGCCTATTTGCCGGCCGGCACGAATCTTCGGGACCGTCGGGTCGTTCGGGGTCTTCTGCGGGCCCGGGCGGTCGTTACGGACGATCCGGGTGTCTTCCGCCGGGCCGTGGCGGCCCTGCCGGCTCCGGACATGGAGGCATGGGAGGGCTTGAGGGTCCGAGTAGGAGCGTATGAGCACGCTTACGCATTTGCCCCGGGCCGGGGTCCGGGGGATTGGCCGGCGGGCCGGGGGGAGTTTGTCTTCAGGGAGTATCGTCGGGACCGGGTTCCGATTCGCTGGGAGCGTGTGGAAGATCCAGCCCGGCTTCTTGTGGAGGCGGTCCGGCGGGGCGACGTAGAGGGGGTCCGGGATGCCCTTCGGCGTGGGGCGGACCCGGACGCGGGGTCGGTCCTGTGCGTGGCGGCCTTCCGGGGGGACGGGGCGATTGTGGAGGTCCTCTTGGGCGCCGGGGCGGACCCCAATCGTCCGGACGGGACGGGGTCGGCGGCGCTTCACTACGCCGTTTGGAAGGGAGATTCGGGCATCGTGAGGCTCCTTATCGAGGCCGGGGCGGACCCGCACGTGCGGGATGCGGACGGGAACGACGCCTTTGCCCTGGCCTGTTTCCGGGGCTTTACGTTCCTGTACGGGGTCCTCGAAGGCCGGCCGGCCGGCCTGCCGGCGGGCGATCCGGTGCGAAGACAGGTAGAGGGCTTTTTCAAAGCCCTTCGGTCGGAGCGCTACGTCGTGGTAGCAGTCATGCTTACGGAGGCCGGTCCCGTCGAGGCGGCCCGGTGGGAGGGTGATGCGGAAACCCTGTTGGGGCGTCTGTCCGAGATGCAAAGGCACAACGAGGCGGGGGCGGTTCTGCAGGTCCGGCCCGTTGAGGACGACGACATCATTGTCCTGGAGGCCTCCGAGCCCCCGAAGCCCCGGCCGGGCCTTCGGGTCGAGGCGGTCGTGGAGGCGGGCGGCCGCTACCAAGTCTGGGTTCGTCCCGTCGGTGTTCTTCCTCTTGCCCGGGTCGGCCGGGACCTCCTGGTGGCCGCCGTACGTCGCATTCTTCGGACGGCGGGGCTGAAGGCCTCTGCGCTTTCTGCAGAAGCAGTCGGGTATTTGGCCGGCTTTGCCCGGCCGGACCTGCCGGGTCGCCCGGCCGTGCGTTTGGTCGCTCCGGAGCCGCCCGAGGTCGGCCGGGGCCGGGCGGAGGTGGCGGGTCGGCCCGGGTGAGGCGGGCTGAACGGAGGGTGAAAATGAAGCGTGTTTTGCTTTTAGCCTTAGCCTTGGCCCTCCTGGGCATGGGGGCGCGGTGTCGGTTGGGGCTTCGGGACGAGGGTCCGACCCTGCCGCCCCGGCCGAAGCGCTTCTGCAAGACCCTGGTCATCGA
>Ga0079992_141543_pt1 | contig 10376 bp, 11 predicted proteins | sample FaiFalFF_MnMetaG_3_FD_69197 | JGI IMG/M metagenome (GOLD analysis project Ga0079992, IMG submission 69197) | Freshwater microbial communities from Yellowstone National Park, Wyoming, USA - Fairy Falls B (FF_Mn_B) MetaG (SPADES assembly) (version 2) | ecosystem: Environmental > Aquatic >...
TTATGTGAAATAGTAAATTATGAAATTTTTTTGTAAATTTAAAAAATTCGTAATTACCTTTAATTATTTTCCAATCTGTCTTTATATCTAAGGAATTCATTAAGGGAATCAATCTACTTAGGATTTCAGCTACTCCTCCACCTTTATTCGTGCTATTTACATGTAATACTTTTTTATCTTTTATTTTTTGAGCTATTATTTTTAATTCTTCTAATTCTTCTTTACCTATTAAATCTTCGTATTTTATTAGTTCTATCATTTTGTTAGTGCCTCCAAAATCAATTGTTTTACTTGAACTAAATTTAACGCATATATATCTATTTTATTTATTAATTCAGCTTTCTGAGAATACCCCTGAATACTTAACCATTCAGAATAATCATTAATAGGTTTCTTATTATCCAATTTCGACATTATTAAATGATAAAAAATTGAATTTACACTTGAATTCCTTATTCCATTTACAAATTCCTCTAAAGTATTTGCTTTTAAATTAGTAAAAAATATATTTCTTTTAATGGTAAGAAAATAAAAAGAATTCTGTATTATTTTATCATCACTATATTTACTTAGTATATTTATTAAATCTTGTCTAAGATTTTCTAAATCAAGATATTCGGTAGGGTCTATAGAAGCTATTTCTTCTGCTATGGAATAATAACCGTTTTTATAAAACCAATAAGCAATATCATTTGTATATATAGAAGAAATTAAATTATAATTAAAGATATTTATATAAAAGTGATATAATAAAGAATTAAGAGGAATTAATTTAATAGCACTTTTAAAATCATTAATAGTATTTGCTGAAATTTGGGTATAAGTTGGGGTCCAAAACTCTGTTTTAAATTCAAAAGTTATATTCATAATTCATTTTCTCTTTTTTATAATTCTTTAACTTTAATATTATTTTCTAAAATAAAAATTATATTTTTATATGTCCTATCCTTTAAAAAAAGGATATATTAATTTACAACTAAAAATAGATATATGATAAAGTAACTAAATAATTATGTAGTTATTATATGGATTTAATAAAGGAAACAATTATAAATGCTCCAAATCTGCCAGGGGTTTATTTTTTTCTTGATAATAAGAATAATATAATCTATATAGGTAAAGCTAAAAATTTAAAGCAAAGATTATTACAGCATTTAAATCAATCAAAAGAAATCTTAAAAAATACATACAAAATAGAATATAAAGTATTAAATTCAGAATTAGAAGCCCTAATAACTGAAGCTATATTAATTTATAAATACAAACCTTTTTATAATATTAAATTTAAATACCAAAAACCTCTAAATTATATAGTTTTAGTTAATAAAGATGGATATCCTTATTTTGATATTACATCTAATTTAAATCCAGATATATCTTTTTTTATTGGACCATATCAATATATATATAATTTTGGTTACATAAAAAAAATCTTAGGTAATTTATTTGGAATAAGGCTTTGTAAATATGACTTTAGAAAACATAAGCCCAATTTATGTATGTATTATTACTCTAACTATTGTAGTGGAATTTGCCAAAATAAAATAAATCAACAAGAATATTTAAAAAATTTAGAATTAGCTATTAAATTTCTAATTAAAGACAGAAATACAATTGAAAACTACATAAAAGAACTTTATAATCAGTTAGAAATACTTAAAGAAAACTTAGAATATGAAAAAGCTATTATTATAAGAAACAAAATAAGAACCTTAGAAAAGTATATTTCAAATTATTTAGAAGATACCGAAAAATATTATATATATTTTTCAGATTTCTTGGATAATTCTATTTTTATTGCTGTTTCAAAAATATATTCTAATGAACTAACTAATATTTTAAAAAATACATTTATTTTTCAATTAGAAAATATAAAAGAATTACCCAAAGAGCAAATACTTTTAAATACTATTTTAGAATATATTCCCAATACTAATACTTTTAAAGAAATAAAAACTAATTTTTATAATAATTCTTTAAGTGAAATATCTGAATTTATAAAAAATATAAATAATAATGAATTAAAAGATATTAGCGCTGATTTAATAATTAAATTGAGTAATATAAAATTAGCTCCAATAGATTATGAAAAAGATAAGGAAATAATCGACTACTTGGAAAATTTAATAAAAAATACATACTTAAGAAACCAAAGATTTAATAAAGAAAATATAATAAAGAAGCTAGCAAGTATTTTAGAAGTAAAGTCAATAAATAGGATAGAATGCATAGATGTGAGCCATTTTTATGGAGAAAATGTATATGGTGCTCTAATTGTATTTGAAAAAGATAGTTTAAAAAAAGATAAGTATATAATATTTAAGCTACATAATAAATTTAATGATATATCTAATATAAAAGAATTACTAACAAGAAGAATTAAATATTTAATTGACTTTGAGAACTATAAAGATAAAAGTTTAAATTTATTTCCACAGGTTATACTAATAGATGGAGGTAAATCGCAATTAAAAGCTGCTTATGAAATCTTAAAAAATTATCCTCAATTATTATCAATAAAATTAATATCAATAGTTAAGCCTGAAGATGAAATCTTATATTTAGATATATCAGATAAAAAAAATAAAATAGTTAAACTAGATTTAAGAGATATAGAGGTATGGAATTTCTTAAGGATGTTAAGAGATGAAGCTCATAATTACGCTAACGCTAAAAGAATTAAATACACAAAATTATTTGCTTTATAACTAATATTAATTTTAAATTAAAAAAAATATTGAATATACTTTAGGTAAAATAGGAGGAAAAATAAAAAAAATATAGAAAATAATAAATAGTTATAGGATTAAGGAATAGAGGGCAGGTGGCCGAGCGGTCAAAGGCATGGGACTGTAAATCCCACGGGCGAGAGCCCTTCAGTGGTTCAAATCCACTCCTGCCCATTTTTTTAATCTTAAATCTTATTAAAATCTAAAAAATTAAAAATCTAAAAAAAAGTTTATGAAATTTTATGAAAACTAAAAGTGAGTGGTAGATTTTGCTTAAAGGTCAAAAAATATTTTTACTACCTATAGAGCGACATGATATAATTACTCTAAATGAATGGATCAAAAAAGGTTTAGATTTCTCTCTTATTTCTCCTTCCTCTTTATTTACTCTTAATTTAGATGAACTTGAAAATTGGTATAACTCACTTATATACAATTCCAAAATTAGGGTATTTGTTATAAGAAATATAGAACATAAAACCCCTATAGGTTTAGTTGAACTTAATAATATAGACTGGAAAAACAGAAACGCAGAAATAGGTATATTTATTGCTTATGAAAACTTAAGAAACAAAGGATTTGGAAGTGATACACTTCAAGTTATTATAAACTATGCTTTTAATTAACTTAATTTATTTAAACTATATGCTAAGATAGCAGAAGATAATTCCCCTTCTATCAAACTCTTTGAAAAATTTAATTTTAAAAAAGAAGCAGTATTAAGAAAAAATATATTTAAAAATAATAAGTACATTGATTTGCTTATTTATGGCTTATTAAAAGAAGAATTCACTTTAAATAACAATAAGTAATAAATATGAAAGCTAAATTATTAGTTATAGGTAATTTTATTTTCTTTTTATTAACTTCATTTTTAATTTATAAAGAAATTCAAAAAACCCAAATTTTAAACCAAAAAATAATTAATATAAAAAAAGAAATAGAAAGTATAAAACTAGATTTAAATTTAGTTTTAGTTCAAATTAGTTTATACAAGAATCCCGAATATCTAAAAAAAATATTATTAAAAAATTATCTTATGAATAATAAAGAGTTTATAGTAATTATAAAGATGTATTAAATTTTGGTATTTTTAGTATAAAAGTAGTAAAGGAGGGAAACTATATGTCCAAAAAAGATAACAAAAAAGTAAATGTAAACAAAACTAATAATACAGAAGAAAAAAACGATAAAGATAAGGAATTTGAAAAAAAATTAAAGAAATTTTTAAGAGATAGTGCTCAAAACATAGCCCAGCAAAGAAAAAATATTGAAAGAAAGCAAAAATAAATTAACGTAATTTAAATAATAATATAAACATAATTTTATTCATTAGAAATTTATTTTTTGGTAAAAAATTTAATTTTTTTGGAATTAATAACAGGAGGCGTAATTTCTATGGATTTATCTAAAACTGTTAATTTACCTTATACTGAATTTGAAATGAAAGCAAATCTACCTTTTAATGAACCTAATATTATTGAATTTTGGAAAGAAAATAGAATATATTATAAAGCATTAAATAAGAACAAAAACAATAATAAGGTTTTTGTGTTACATGATGGACCTCCATATTCTAATGGTAAAATTCATTTAGGACACGCTTTAAATAAAATATTGAAAGATATAATAGTAAAATATAAAACATTAAAAGGGTATTATTGTCCGTTTATACCTGGCTGGGATACTCATGGGCTACCTAATGAAAAAGCAGCTATAGACACTTTTAAGATAGATAGAAAAAAAGTACATCCTAATTATATAAGAGAAAAATCTAAAGAAATAGCTATAAATTACTCAGAAATTCAAAAAGAACAATTTATAAGATTAGGGGTTTTTGCTGATTGGGATAATCCTTATTTAACTTTAAATCCATCTTATGAAGCAATTATTATCAAATCTTTTGGAGATTTATATGAAAATGGGTATATTTATAGAGATTTAAAGCCTGTTTATTGGTGTTATGAATGTGAGACTTCATTAGCAGAAGCTGAAATAGAATACAAAAATAAAATATCCCCATCTATTGTTGTAGCTTTTAAATTACTAAATCAAACATTTATTAGCAAATATAATTTAAGTGACGTTTATGTATTAATATGGACCACTACACCCTGGACATTACCTGCTAATGTAGCTTTAGCTTTTAAACCTGATTCACCTTATATTATTATTAATTATAACAATAAAAATTATATAGTATCTAAGGAAGCTTTATTAAATTCTTGGCAGTTAGAATTTATAAGAAAAGGTGAATATAAAATAATAACTGAATTTAATTCAAACGAATTAAATAATTTAAAAGCTAAACACCCATTTTTAGATAAGGAATCGATATTATTGCCTGCTGAATATGTAGATATTTCAGATGGTACAGGTATTGTTCATACAGCCCCTGGGCATGGGTTAGAAGATTATTTAACTGGAAAAAAATTTAATCTTGAAATTATTTCCCCTATTGATTCAGAAGGTAAATTTACTGAAGAAGTAGAATTCCTCAAATCCATTCATATTAATCAAGCTAACGATATAATAATTAAAGTAATAGAAGAAAATGGATTACTATTAAATAAGGGTAATTATGAACATAGTTATCCTCATTGTTGGAGATGTAAAAATCCAGTTATTTTTAGAGCTACTTACCAATGGTTTTTAGATATCCAAAAACTGAAAGATAAATTAGTTGATGAAGCTAAAAAAGTTAAGTGGTATCCAGAATGGGGATTAATAAGAATATTAAATATGTTAGAAAACAGGCCTGATTGGTGTTTATCAAGACAAAGAGTCTGTGGAGTACCAATACCTGTTTTATATTGTAATAGCTGTAAAAAACCCAATATTAATAAAGAATTGGTTTATCATATTGCAGAGATAATATCTAAAGAAGGAAGTGATTCTTGGTTTAAAAATGACTCAAAATATTTCAAACCTGAAGGTTACAAATGTAGCTATTGTGGAAATACAGAATTCACAAAAGAAGAAGATATATTCGATGTATGGTATGAATCTGCTGTTAGTCATATTAAAGTTTTGTATAATGATTTAAAGCTTCATCCATCAGATTTGTATTTAGAGGGAGCAGATCAATATAGAGGTTGGTTCCAAGTTTCTCTTATTACAAGTGTAGGAATCTTAAATAAAGCTCCTTATAAAGCAGTATTAACTCACGGTTGGGTATTAGATGAATTAGGTAGAGCTATGCATAAGTCTTTAGGTAATGTTATAGATCCTATGGAAATAGTAGAAGAATATGGTGCAGATATCTTAAGATTATTTTTTGCTACTACTGAATACACTAACGATATAAAAATCTCTAAAAAAGCTTTAAATAGCACCTCAGAAATATATAAAAAAATAAGAAATACTATCAGATTTATATTAGGAAATTTAAATGATTTTGATATTAATGAATCTCAGATACAAATAGAAGATTTACCCTTATTAGAAAAATATATTATACATAAATTTAAAGAGCTCTTAAATGAAATAGAACAATTTATAGAGAAATTTGAATTTCACAGGTATGTTAATTCTATATATGATTTTATTGTTCATGAGTTAAGTTCATTGTATTTAGATATTAGAAAAGATGTATTATATACCTATGCAAAAAACTCATTTGAAAGAAGATCTTGTCAATTTGTATTATATAATATCCTAAAAGCTTTACTAATAATATTATTCCCTATATTATCATTTACTTGTGAGCAAGCTTATAAACATTTAAAACATACTAATTTCATTAGCTGTTATTTAGAGAACTATCCTAATTTTAGTGATTTTAATCTTAATTTAGATGAAATAAATACAGTTAAAAATATGATTAATTTATACAAATCTTCTTTACCTATTTTTGAAGAGTTAAAGAATCAAGGTAAATTTAAAACAATAAATGAAACAATGTTGAAAATATACTCCCAAGATAATTCACTACTAAATTATTTACAAAGTAATTTTAAATTAATTAAAGAAATCTTTAGAACAGCTGACGTTGAATTTATTGAATTTATTAATACAAATTATAATTTAGAAAATAAAGAAATTAAATTTAATTTTAATAATAAGAATATAAATTTATTCATAGATTTTGAGAAATCAAATTATTTAAAATGTGAAAGATGTTGGAATTATTATAAAGAATTAAAACAAATAGAGAATTATAAAGTTTGTAATAGATGTTTTGAAATTCTTAAAAATGTTGGAATTATTCTATAGAAAGTAAAATAATTTTATAAAGTAGCATATTTTAAATTACGTTATGATAGTAAAATATAAAAAAAATTTAAATTAAAAAAAGTGTATAAAAATTTTTTAATTGGGTATATATATTTATGGAAGGGGTTAAGGGGGTATAAAAAAGTAAGTTATAAATAAATTAAACTAAAAATAAGGAGGTGAAAGGATTATGATGTTAGTTACTAGAGAAAGAAGACCATTAAGAAGAGCTGGATTAATGAGTGAATTTGAAAGGATCCATAACTTAGTAGATGAACTAATGAATGAAGTTTTTGGTAGTTGGATAACCCCTTCTTTAACAACAACCACTTCACCAACCCAAACCTCTACATGGTTACCTTATGTTAATATGTGGCAAAGCGGAAATGAATTAATCGTTGAATTCTTCTTACCAGGTGTTCCAAAAGATAGTATAGAATTAAATGTAACTGAAGATACCTTAACATTAAGTGGCAAATGCCCAACTCCTTGGGGAAATAACAACCCAACAGTATATAAATATGAGTTCCCATATGGTGAATTCTACAGACAAATGACATTGCCATTTAGCGTTAACCCTGAAAAAGTTAGCGCTAAGTATGAAAATGGTGTATTAAGAGTTACTTTAACTCCTCTAAGCTCTACTTCCAAATCTCATAAAGTTCAAATCTCATAGTTCTTAGATAAATTAAAGTACCGAAATTTTAAGTAGGGGAGCTTTCAAAAGCTCCCCTTTTTTTATTATACTTACTTTATAATTTTTAAAATACAATCTTTTAAGGTATAATTTTCAGGAAATTTTAAGATCTTTTGATTTAAATTGATATTTTCAATATTTTTATTTCTATAATACTTTTTAAAATAATTTTGTATTTCTTTAGCTGTTATGGGTCCTATTGGTAAAAATTTTACTTTTTGATTAGTTATTAATTTTTCTATTTTAAAATATCTAAAGAATGTTTTAGAATTTGAAGGGCTTGTAAATATTAAGTAAATTTTTTCTTTTTTATAATCAATATCTGTTAACTTTGAATATTCTTTTAAAAGCTCTTCAATTCTTTTTTCTTGTAACTCTGGTTCATCAAAGTTGCAATAAAAAATTTTTAATGGATCTGTTCCGTTTTTAATTAAATCATCTATGAGTTGATAAAATATTGTTGATTTACCAACCCTTCTTAATCCTACAATTACTTGAATGAGCTTTCTTTTAATATCTGTTTTAACAGTATTGAAAAGCTCTCTTTTTGTTTCTGGCACAAACTGCTCTGGAACTTGCTTTTCTATCCACCACTGGTTAAGTTCTTCCAGCTTCATATTAGTTTTATAAGAAAACGAATATTTAAATTTTTCGTTTTATAAGAAAACGAATAAATTATAGCAAAGAAGCAATATTTTAAAGGCAATAAAGCTAAATAGAGCTAATATCTAAAATTAATGTTTTTCCATTTTATTAATAACGTCTTTTTCTAATATGAGCTTTTTTGCAATTTCATTAAAAATGGTGGTAATTTGTAATCTCCAATTTCACAATAAAGCTCTGAAATATCAGCAAATGGCAGATCTTTTTTTCTATTTTTAATTTTTCAGCAATTTTCTCATCATTTAATCTTCCATTCTCATCTAATTTTTGACCAATTTTTGGCATTTTTGGTCAATTTATTGACTAAATTAAAGAGGGCTAAAAGTAACTGAGAAATATGTAAAAAGGCAGTTTAAATATTTCTCCAGAAGTTATTTGCAATCCATCATGTATAATATATTTTCCAGAAAATGCTTTATGGTTTTTATATTCTTCTAAATACTTAAATTGCTCTTTTCTTTTGCTTACTCCTCCTATCTCAAATACATAATTTCTCCAAACATAATCTGGGCCTTTTGTTAAATAAAAGAGTTCTTCTTTTTCTATATGCATTGCAAAAAGATCTTCTCTAATTAATCCTATTGCTCTTTCTTTTTCTCCTATTAAATCTAGCAATACTTGCCTTATAACTGGAGAAGCAAAAAGATATTTTAGCTCTTTTCTTATTTTACTTTTTCCTTTTGCATATGGATAAATAGGCTTAATAACGTTTGCTTTTGATAGATAATCAAGCATTTTTATTACAGTGCCTTTACCAACTTCCAAATCTTTTGAAAGATTATCATAACTTGTTTTTTCAGAAAGTGCCAAAATTTTTAATAAAGGTTTGAACTTATTAAGCACTTCCTCAGAAAATGACGCTATGCTACCAATATCTTCATAAATTATCCTTTCTATAACATCTAATAACGTTGATTTTGGAGTTTCAATAAGATATGGAAGGTTCATTTTTTTATACTCTTCCATTATTTTTTCAATATCGTTTAATTTTTCTCTAGCATCCAATTCTGTTCTTATTGCGTTTGTTAACTTATCTTCTATAAAAGGATCAAATGGAACTATAGAGGTTTTATATTTTATTTTCAAAAACTCATTAAACGTTAAAGGCTTAAGATTTATGAAAACTGCTCTTCTTGCAAGAACTTTTCTAGCTTCTTGCAAATCAACAGCTGAAGAGCCTGTTGCTATGATCTTTAATTTTGGATACATATCTGAAAGAACTTTTACTTCTTCTGGCCATCCTTTTAGCTTTGTTATCTCATCTATGAAAAGATAGCCTTCACTAATAACATATTTCAAAGATGGGATAAGATCTTTTATCTTATAACCAGCAATACTAAGATGCTCTCCATTTATTGCCAACCTCTTTTCTTTTCTTTCTTCTTTTTCAAGTTCAAAATATTGTTTTGCCAATTTTTTCAAAAACATCTCTTTTTGCCTCTTTATTTATCCTTGAAAATGCTTCTTCCATAAGAAATTTCTCTTCCTTAAGAAATTCAACAACATCCATATGAAAAAATAAAAAGAAAAACTTTTAATTATTTGGTCAATTTTTTGACTAATTTTTGGCGTTTTTGGGCGATTTATTGACCAATTTAACGATTGTTATCAGAACTTTTCTGCCTTTAATGGCCTTTGCATTTAAATATGTTTATTAACTTATCAAATGTTTTTCAGTAATTCTTTTGATAAAAACGATCAAGCTTAAAAAAGCTAATAATATATAAAAAACGTGAGAGAAATAAGTAATATAAAAACAAAGAAAAAAAGCAATGAGCATATGAGGATAAGTATAATCTTGACTTTACTTCTTTTCTTCCCTTTATTCAATTTAACATTTGCCAAAGATTTTTCTAATCCTAATGCAGAAATACACTATAAACTTAATCCTGATGGAACAGTTGATGTTATTGAAAAAATTGGTTATGATTTATTTGGTTGTGATTTTTGCTTTCATGAGCTTTATACATGGCATCCATATAGTGTTAAGATAAAGAATGCATAAGGATATTGCGTAAATGCTACATGTATGTTTTTTACTAAAGAGTAGGAAGATAGACTTGAATTGACAT
>Ga0079992_121178_pt1 | contig 10375 bp, 8 predicted proteins | sample FaiFalFF_MnMetaG_3_FD_69197 | JGI IMG/M metagenome (GOLD analysis project Ga0079992, IMG submission 69197) | Freshwater microbial communities from Yellowstone National Park, Wyoming, USA - Fairy Falls B (FF_Mn_B) MetaG (SPADES assembly) (version 2) | ecosystem: Environmental > Aquatic > Freshwater...
CTAGAGACTCTGGATTAGTAAAGAGTATGATAGTAAGCATTAACGATGAGCCATTACTGGTATGGAAGAGTAATATAGTACATGGTAAGTGATTAAATGAATACAATAAAGGTAGGAGTTATAGGTATGGGGAAGATGGGTATACTACATACTGGTATACTCTCTGCTCTAGATAGAGTTAAGGTTACTGCTGTAGCAGAGAAGGATGATACACTAAGGAATTATCTAAAGGGTATAATACATGACATGAATATATACGATGATTATATTACAATGCTCAACAGAGAGGATCTAGATGTAGTATATATAACAACTCCAGTATCATTACATGCTAAGATGGTTAAGGACTGTATAAGGAATGGTGTTAACTTCTTTGTAGAGAAACCTTTAGCAGTTAATATGCAAGAGTGTAGAGATATATGCGCTTCAGTAAGCAAGGATCTAATAAATGCAGTAGGCTTCTCAAAGAGGTTTGCAGACACATTTGCTAAAGCAAAGGATATCATAACTAACGATGTGTTAGGTGATCTAATATATGTTAAAGGCACGATGTACCTTACCCAAGTATTCTCATCAAGCAAGGGATGGAGGTTCAAGAGGTCAGAAAGCGGGGGAGGTGTGCTTCTTGAGCTTGCTAGTCATTTGGTTGATATGTTGCTATGGTATATTGGGGATATAAAGAGTGTAGTAGCGGTATCAAAGAGTTATTACTCTAGAGAGGTTGAGGATTTTGTTCATGCAATATTAAGGTTCAAAGACGATCTAATAGGCTACTTGGATGCAAGTTGGAGTATGAGGAACTATAGGTTACCAGAGATAAATATAGAGGTGCATGGAAGCAATGGAACTATGCTGGTTAACGATGATTATATTCGAGTAACTTTAGATAATATTAATAGGGATATAGATGGACTAAGGTTAAGGGAAGGTATAACAACCATATATAAGCAGGATCTATTCAAAGGAGTACCAATAGATATAGGAGGGGTAGAGTATACTAGGGAGGATATGCATTTTATAGAGTGTATAAAGGAGAAGAGGCAGAGTGTTATAAACGTATTCGAGGCAAGCAAGGTTCAGGCTGTTATAGATGCTATATACTCCAGTTCATACAATGGCAATTGGGTAGAGGTTAGTTACTATGAGCATTAATAATAATAATAGTATAGACCCTATACTCTTAGGAGACAACCCATTGTTTGGTGTAGACCATCTCTCACAGGAGAGGGCAAGGTTAAGAGGAATTGCAACAGCAGATAAGATAGTTGAGTTATTAGAGTTCTCATATAGTATGAATGTTAGAGGGTTTGTAGCAAGCACACATCCTCAACTTAGAGGTGTAATAGAGTATATGAAGGAACATACTAACCTTACTAGAATTATAAACTTCTATCCCATACTACCTTATGCGTATGGTTATGTTAGACAAATGACAGAGAAGGGTATAGTTGCAACTATAAATGATGCTCTTGCACCAGCAAGTATGCATGAGAAGGCAAGGATAGTATTCTCTGGAGGGTTAAGTATGCTAAGGAAGGATACTAAAGGCTTACTTAAGACATTCATAGATGTAGAGTTACTAACCTTCAATGAAGTTAATGTTAAATGTATACTATTGCATGATGTATTAACAGATCTAGCATTAGCATTAAGGCTAAGAGACATATTTGAGTTGTTCATAGAGTATATAGAGGATAAGTATAAAGCAAGAGCAGGATTTGTAACCAAGAACTTTGCCTTGCTTATTAAACAATTCAATGAATGGAATATAGATGGCAAGGTTATAATGGCACCATTCAATAAGGTAGGATTCCAGATGAATCCTTCTAAAGAGGAGTGTGAAAAGGCATTAGAATATTGCAATGGTAATGATGTAATAGCCATGAGTACATTGGCAGCAGGTTATCTTAAGCCAGAAGAAGCATATGAGTATCTATTCAGATTGCCTAATATTAGATCAGTAGTGGTAGGAGTATCTAGTAAGAAACATGCCGAAGAAACATTCAGATTGATTCTAAGCAGATCTAGAAGATAAAGATATAGATATATGCCAAAATTAAAAATAGTATATATTACGCCAGAATTCCTTCCTGTACGCGGTGGTGTTTCAGTATATTCTATTAATCTAATAAAGACGTTCTTATCACATGATATAGAAGTACATTTAATCACTACTATAAGAGATAATGTTCATGTTGTTAATGATTTAAATTATCTTGATGATTGGAGATTAAATATTTATAAAGTTACAAACTTTGATGGTGGTCTTTTCTCTCATATAAAGTTTCAATACAAGGTAAAAAAGACCTTAGCTAACTTAATAAAAAATATCAAACCAGATCTTATACATACTAATTTTCCTGTTAATGGAGATATATTATATACATTGTTTGATAATAAAAATATACCAATTATAACTACCATTCATGGTTCTACTAGTATGTTAAGAGAAACGATTAAGACATCCCTATATTATACACCTAAAATATTCTTGGATTCATCGGAGAAAACCATATTACGTTATTATCCTTTTTTTGTATATATAGAAAGATTATATTTGCAGAAAGTGTCACATGCAATAGCTGTGTCACACTATGCAAAGAATATGATAAGCAAATATATTACTTCGGACAAGGTAAGTATAGTATATCATGGTATAGATACATCGTTATTTGATAATGTAGATAAATATAATAACGAACCTACTATATTATTACTTACACGATTAGTTGCTCATAAAGGTATAAATGTATTCCTTAAAGCCCTACCTTTAATATTGAAGGAAATTCCTACAATAAAAATACTTATCGCAGGCGGAACAGATAGTAAGTTAGCCTTAGAATACATAAAGAAGACAATAGAAAAATTTGGTAATTCTACGAATAATATTAATTTTATAGGTTATGTACCTAATTATACTGAATTACCAATGTTATACGAGAAAGCAAATATATTTGTCTCTCCATCATTTGAAGACTTACTCGGTTTTAGGCTTCTTGAGGCTATGAGCTGTAAATGTGCTACCGTAGCTACAAACGTAGGTGGGGTACCTGAGATTATAAAAGACGGTGAGAACGGTCTGCTTGTGAATGCAGGTGATCATGTAATGCTTGCAGATAAAATAATTATGCTATGCCAAGATCATTCATTAAGAAAAAGACTAAGCATTAATGGTAGAATAACGGTTATGAATGGTTTTACCGCTGAGATTATGGCTAGTAAAACGCTACAAATATATAATAATATAATTAGTAATGTGCAATGAATTACTACTAACTCTATAGATATGTCAGTTACACATATAGTTGACTGCGTAATAGTAGGAGATATATTTATTGATATTAATGTAAAATTTAATGGCGATATAATACGGGGAGGAATAACCGACTGCGAAGAGATAAAATGTGTGCCGGGCGGGATAAGTAATATAGCTACGGCGTTGTCTATATTAGGATGTAGTACAGCAATAATAGGTAAATGCGGGCAAGATATATTTGGTAATATATTTATTAATGATATTAAAAATTATAATAATATATTACCATATATATTTACAGATCCGTATTTATCTACGGGGCTACTTATATCATTAATAGATTCTTCTGCAGAGCGTTCATTTATTACTACAAGGGGAGCAAATAATACTTTAACTCCGGATGAGATAGACCCTATACTACGTACATTACGCTACAAATATTTATATACAACGGGATATTCATTAAGTTATTCTCCACAATGTGATGCTATAATACATAGTATGCAATTGGCTAAAAGATCATCAGCTATTACAATATTTGATGCAGGAGCATACAATATAATTACTAAAAATACAAGATATTTCAAAACTGCATTAGAGTTAACTGATATTCTTTCATGTAACTTAGAAGAGGCTAGAGCAATTAGTAATGAGAGTAATATTAGAGATATAATATCTAAATTAACAGAGATTATAAAAATAGTTATAATTAGACTAGGTAAAGATGGCTGTATAGTATGTAATAACAAAGAAACAAAATATATCAATATACCATTAAAAATAAACGCAATAGATACCACAGGAGCTGGAGACGCATTTAATAGTGCATTAATTTATGGCTTAATAAATGGATGGAATTTATATAAAGCGGCATATTTTGCAAATCTATTTGCAGCACAAAAGGTAACAAAATTAGGAGCACGTTCATTTCCATCTAAAGATGAGATAAATCTATTATTACAACTTATTAATAATAACAAGATGATTACGAATGGGTAAATACACAATTTTTGATAATGAATTAGTAGATAAAGAAATAGAAGAAAAATTAAAGTTAGTAGTAAAACTACTAAAGGAAGAACTGGGCAACGATTTAGTGTCTGTCATATTAACTGGTGGCTATGGTAGAGGTGAAGGTAGTGTTATCATTAATGAATCTAATATACAGTTATTAAAGGATTTTGATATCGCTGTGATTACATATAATAAACAGTCAAAAATGAAGATTAATCAAATAACTGATAAAATATACAAAGCACTTAATTTACAAGATCCACATACGTCAATATTTAAATATTCTTCATTTGCTCTAGATTTAAGATTTCTAACTATCAGAGATGTTAATTTTCCAGATATATGGTTTTACGATTTAAAGAATTCTACAGTCCTACATGGTAGTAATGTTAATCAGTATATTACATATAGTAATAATGACATACCCTTTTCTAGCGGATTAAGATTACTTTTTGAGAAAATCACTGGCTTACTAGGACATTTTAAATATAGTATGTTATATAATGATATCCCTAATGACTCACGAATGCGCTTAATATACGAATGTATGAAGACATATGTTGAGATTGCCACTTCACTTTGTATACTTCATAGAGTGTATGTTAGTAGTTATAGAGAGAGAAACAATATCATCAAAGTACTTAACTCCAAGGGATTACTACAAGAGCTATTAATTAATATACCAGATTTGATAGATAAGATAGATATTGCTACCAAATTTAAACTTAATCCTAATTATGAGATAGTTAAGGATTATCTAGATCTTTTCTTTACAACAAAAAAGGATTTGGCAATTGTTATACAATATTATTTAAAACATTATATTAATTATAATATAAGGGATTGGTTAGATATAGAGGTTATAAGTAAGAAGCTATCTAAAATCTATTATAAACCCATGTTAAGTGCTTGGTTTAAGAATAGATTTAGTAAACTTACAATACCATTGAGTATATTAAATATTCTATATCAGATATATACTAATTTTATGTATGTTAAGATTATTAAGGAAGAGAGATCTAAAGTATATTTAGGACCATTGATTCATGATATGACCATTTCGCCTTCATTGAAGTTCTTTCCTGCAGGTCTATTAATACTCATGTCTCTTAATAAAGATGGAAGTTATAATAGTGAATATCTGTATAAAGCACTTAATATATTAAGAAGAATATATCCTGTAGATAAGATAACAGAGTGGGAAGATGCGAGAGTTGCATTTTTAACAACCTATAAATATTATATTTATCCTACATTACTTAAGTGATTAGAATGAAAACTGTAATAATACTAATAGATGCATTTTCTATAACCTATCTTAGTGATGAATATACACCATATATATATAGGATAAGTAAGGAAGGATTATCGTCATATCTGAAACCGATGTTTGCATTCCGAGGTATAGAAACTACATTATTTACTGGCAAGTGGCCTAGTGAACATGGTATATTTGCTGAAATGCGATTACGTACAACATATGATAATATACGAGATAAATTATTTGAAGTGCTTATACAGATGATTGATGCAAGTGGTCATGATAAAATAATGAAGTTAAGTAGGGTAGCAGGCGAATTTATATTCAGAGGTACTAGAAGCCGTCTTACACCTAATTTAATACCTCCTAAGGCATTAAAGTACTTCACTGCATCACAATATAAACCAATATATTATATTAATAGCACAAAAATACCAACTATATTTGATGAATTAAGAAATAGAGATATTCCATTCAGATTTATAGAACCTTCAATTATAAATGGAGATAAAGGAATACTGGAGAAAATAAAAAAGTATACAAAAGATGATAGAACTAGATTTTGGTATTTAAAATTTAGTGGTTTTGACATGGAAGGACATATTTATGGGCCGGAACCATCGTCATTTAAAGAGAAAATATTCACTACAGAAATATATATAAGGCAGATAATAGATTTACTTGGTGGTATAGATAATATAAACCTATTAATTCTAGCAGACCATGGTATGAGTAGAGTACATAATTATATAGATTTAATGAAAGAATTAGAAAAGATTAAAGAAATAAGACTATACAAAGACTATATAGTCTTTCTTGATTCTACATTAGCACGATTTTGGTTTTTTAATAATAATAATAAGAGTATACTCGTAGACTATCTAAATAGTCTTGAATACGGTCACGTCATAACCGATAAAGAGAAGTATCTTCTTAAAATACCAGAAGATAGAATGCAAATTGGTGATGTAATGTTTGTAGTTGATGAAGGTTATATGATATATCCTGATTTTTGGAGTGGGAAAAGAAAGGCTAAGGGCATGCATGGATATGCTTATCCAAAAAGTAAAGAGTCTCTCCCTATTTTTATAGCTAATAGGAATATGATGAAACATTATAAAAGAACACCAGAATATTTTACCGATATTTATAGCGGTGTACTCTCTTCATTACTAAATATATAGCACATTATTAATATGACTAATTTATCTTCTATTTATGCAAATAATTTTATTCTTATAATAAGTATTGTATCAACTATTTTACTAATACTATCTATTTCAAGCATATCTATATATCAATATCCTCCAGATGCTTTTTATTATTTCAGATCACTTCCACTACTTTATTGGATAGGCTTCTCACTAGTAACAATTGTAATAATTAATATACTCTTAAATAGATATAAGTTCCCACGGCGTATACATATTTTACCATTAATTTTATTTGCAATGTATCTATATGGTATTCCTAATATTATTCACGAATACAGCAGATATATGGATGTATACGACCATGGTGCCGATCTGTATTCCCTTGTTAATACAGGATACATACCGCAAGATAATTCTTATGCACGCGAATATCCTATACTCTTTATATTAACTGCTATACTATTTAATATAATGAATATAGATCTAGTTAGACCCTTTATTTTCTTTAAACTTTTTAATATATTAACCATGTTATTTATTGTAATTCTTTTATATATATTCGCGTCAAAAATAATATACTTTAAAAAAGGGTTTAGTCAATCCACCGTGTATAGTAGTTATATATATAGTAGTTATATAGATAATAATATTATACTTGTTCCATTCGCATTTATGTGTTTAAATTGGACACATATAGGACATTTTGCACCACATACTCTTTCTTTTATTCTTTATATAATATTTCTTATAAATCTGATTTATGCTTTAAATAATACGAGACGCAACTATATAGTCATCAGTATAATATTGATATTAGTAATTAATATGACCAATCCTACTAACGCAACAATATTATTTTTGAATCTATCAGCCCTACCATTTATAATTTTAGTCTTATCTAATAAGAATATAAAGAAAGCCTATAAAATAACATATCTATTATTACTATTTATGCTTATAACATGGTTAGGTTGGACATCATATAATGGCGAAAATGTAGCATTGCTTAATGCAAAAAGATATACAAATGAATTCTTAGAGAGAGTAGGTGACTTATCAAAGATAAAACTACCAGCCTCCCCAAACGAATCATTTTATCTAACCAGTAATTTACGTATAATACAGACCTTATTTGTTTTTATTGGAATAATATCATTTTTGTATCTATTAATAAGAAAACGAATATTCGATAATATAATTTCAATATTATTAGCGTTAACAGTAATAATGCCGTTTATTACTATAATAATGTTTGCATCAGATGTACTTCTCACTCGAATACATGTTTATATGACTCTTACATTTGCTCTTATGTCTACATATCTAATATCAAACATATTAATTAGCAGTAAAATTAAATACATCCTAGTACTTGTAGTAGCAGGCTGGTCTTACATTACCCATATAACATTATATGCTTCTGATGCTCATACTTATTTAGATGCTTCTCTTTTGTATACTGTTAGTCAGCTGCATAAACATTTTACTCAATACGGCACAATTAATGCATATAGCGTGGCTAATTTTGGTTCTCTTTATTATGATTCATTAGATGGTCAACATAATCTTACCCATAGACAATATGCAGACTTATACGATAAGAAATATAGGCATACACATAATATTAATGAAATATCTTCTAGATTCATTATAGACAAGACAAATTTTGTATTATTTAGTAAAGTAGATGAGAATAGATTAATTATGCGTAATAACGATAACGAATTTTATATATTACTCAAAGATAATCTGGCATCCAAAAGATTTAATAGGATATCAGATGTATCAACTACTACAATATTCATATTCCAGAATTAAGCTAAACCATTCTATATTTTCTAACTAGTTATAATATGAACTACAAATATATAAAAACAGAGATATTAGATATAACAACCAATAAATTCTATAGATCAGTTTGCGATCTATAAGTTAGAGTATAGTTATTATATATAGCCCTGTTAACTTCTGTCATCCATAAGTTTTATTATTAATCTACCTTAACATTAAGGTACAACATAAACATTCTAAACCAGTTCATAGGATAGCAGTTGGTTTACTTATTTCTTTACTGTCGTGTTAATGCTACAAATAACTTAAATTTATTACCGTGATCAGGTACATTGTATGTAACATTATTAATTACAGTAGTACCTTGCCCATCTGTCCATCTTCTTCTTTGTTGTAATGGGTCATAGAACTGTAAATTATGTACATATAATAATGATGGTTCTTTTAGTGTCGGTCTAAATACCTCCCATAATACACCTACTACCTTCCACTGTTTATATAGATTAACCCATTCTTGTACTATAGCTTCTGGGATAGATGTGAGAGTAGTATCTAATGGTCTATTATGCTCTGTTATTAAGAGTTTGTTTACCCCTAGTTCTTGCTCTTTAGTTGTCTTTGGAATATTTGATGCAGCTGCAGTATATGCATTTAATCTTCTGTAAAATGAAGAAGAAGGATCAGTAGAAGGATCTGCATATATATGCCCAGATACTAACGATCTCTCAGTTACAGATGGCACATACCTTCTCCACTTATTTGGGTTATAGTAATCATTTCTTCTTGCATCTCCAAATAACAGAGGCTTACCCCATACAACCCATTTATTTGGTATCTTGCTTCTTATGTTGTTGTAAACATAAGTGTAAAATCCTTTTAGCATGTCAAAATGTTCTAATTTAAACATGAATGGTTCATTAAGAAATTCATATCCCCATGCTATATCATTCACCTCACTTACAATTATTGAGAAGAAGTCTAGAAAGTCATCCCACATCTTTCTTCCTGTGTTAGGGTTAGTAATTCTATTATTTAAAAAGTCATCCCAGAAGTAATACTGTTTAAGCCATTCATTACGAGTTGGGTCTTGATCATAAGTTTGTTGAGCATAATAATTGGTATATAATGTAGGAAATCCAAAACCTCTATGCGTACTTGTTACAGTAGTATCTGGGCTACCACCAATATAATATAAAGCACTACTTGTAAAATATAAGAAGAAGTCGAATAATACTGGTATTCTATACTGTCTGGCAAGATTAACTATGTACCTTAGATCACTAATAAAGTTGTTTGGATTGTATGTATATGCTTCCCATGTAAAGCCAAGCCTTACTAGTTGTGGATATAATTCAGGTTTAGCTAACTCTTGGAATACCCAGTTATAAAAATATAGACCGTCTCTGTCAAGTCTATTCCTCAGTCTTTCGTTATCTACTATCTCTCTGTTTATTAGATGAGGGTGTAGATCAACACCTGTTAACATTGACTGCTTTATAACGTTGATTGATAGTATATGGGAAGTATTACTAGTCCTATCTACACCATATATGTTTAAAGTATGTGAGCCTGTTGATATATTGTTACCACTAATATTAATACTACTCATAACTTATTAAATAACCATTAATGATTAAAAGTATGATGATACACTATAATAATAGTAGACTATTATAAATAGGAAGAGATAGATATGGATAAACCATTCCATAGGTTAGCAAAGGGCTCATCATACTTACTGTTAGGGAATGTAACATCATCCATAGTTGGTGCTATATTCTGGATAATACTTGCTAAGATAATAGATGCTCAGTATATAGGCGCATCTATGGTAGTTGTTGCATTGATGACAACACTTGTAGCATTCACAGGCTCAGGTATACAACAAGCATTAGCAAA
>Ga0079992_151492_pt1 | contig 10368 bp, 9 predicted proteins | sample FaiFalFF_MnMetaG_3_FD_69197 | JGI IMG/M metagenome (GOLD analysis project Ga0079992, IMG submission 69197) | Freshwater microbial communities from Yellowstone National Park, Wyoming, USA - Fairy Falls B (FF_Mn_B) MetaG (SPADES assembly) (version 2) | ecosystem: Environmental > Aquatic > Freshwater...
GTGCGCCGCCCTGGCCTCATCCACGACGATGCTCCTCCCTGTCCCAGCTGCGGCTGGATCATGGCCCGTCGCGGCGCCTGCTACTGCTGCGACAACTGCGGCACCACCACGGGATGTGGCTAGGGATATGGCCCGGAAGCCTCGCCCGGCCACAGCAGGGAGAGGGACAGCCGGCCGGCTGTCCCTCTCCTTTTCCCGCCGGCGCGGGGGCTTCTGGAGCCCACACCCCTGGGGAGAGGTTGTGTGTTTCTGATACTATAAGATGAGACACACAACCATGAGGCCCGACCCGACATATCCTGAGCTGCCCCCGCGCCTTGCCCATCTTGCAGGCACGCCCGCTCACGCTGCCCTCCTGCAGCTCATGGATGCGGGAAGACGGCTGAGGCGAGTGCAGCTGGGCAGCGAGCGCCTCTACGTCCTGGAGGGCTGCGACATCCCCCTCATCTCCGTGTCGACGGCCCTGCAGGCGGTGGCCAAACCCGCCCTCATCGGCTGGGCGCGCGAGACGGCCCTGCAGGCAGTGCGCTATCTCCTCCTGGAAGGAGCTGAGGAGGAGCCGTGGCTGCCCCGTGACCCCGAGGTGGTGGAAGGCCTCATCGCCAGGGCCAGGGAGATGGCCCTGGCTCGCCGCGACCAGGCTGCCCAGCTGGGGACGGCCCTCCACCAGCTCATCGAGGAGCATATCTGGGGGAGAGAGCCTGCGGTCCCGCCCGAGCTGGCCCACGCCTATGCCGCCTACCTGGAGTGGGAACGGCAGGCGGACCTGGTGGTGCTCCTGGCGGAGCTGCCCGTTTACTCCCTGGAGCACCGCTACGCCGGCACCGTGGACGCCATCGGCCTGCGGGAGGGCGGCCTCGTGGCCCTGGACTGGAAGAGCACCGGCGGCATCTACCTGGAGCACGCCTTCCAGGTAGCGGCCTACGCCCATGCCCTGGAGGAGATGACGGGCCTGCCCGTCCAGGAGGCGTGGGTGGTGCGGCTGGCCAGGGAGCAGCCCCACTTCGAGGCACGACGGGTAAGGGACTGGCGCCGTGCCCTGGAGGGGTTCCTCTCGGCCCTCACCCTCTTTCGCCACCTGCGCACAGCTCACCTGGAAGAGTAACGCCTGGGCGGAAACGGTGCCGTTTCCGGCCGCATCTGCGATGGCGCTGGGCGCCCAGGGAAGAGAACACAGAGGCCGACGCTCTGTCGCGTCGCGCCTATGCTGAGGCAGTTCTGGCAGAGAAGGCCCAGGGGCTGCAGGTGGAGCTCCTGGAGGGCGGTGCTCTTCGCGTCCAGTCCAGCACCGGCAGGGGCTGGTACCGCGTCCAGGACGATCCTGAGGAGGGCGGGTCTCCCGCCTTCCGCCGCGGTCTGCGGTCCTTTAAGCACATCGTGGCCGCAAGACAGTGGCTCAAAGCCCGAAGAACTCCTGGCTCCCATTTCCGTTGACTGTTCCATCCTGCTCTCCACATGGACCACGTCTCCCGCAAGACCACATCCCTCCCTGATGCAGGAGGTGGTAAGATGGATATGGCCATGCAGGACGAGACCAGGGGCTTCGACGAGTTCCTGCGGCTGCTGGAGGAGCAGCCTGCCCTGCGGGAGCGGCTGCGCCAGCTCCTGCTTACGCGGGAGCTGCTGGAGCTGCCCCGGACGGTGGCGGGCCTCGCCGAGGCCGTCTCCCGCCTGGAGCGGCAGGTGGAGCGGCTGGCCCAGGCCCAGGAGAAGGCCTGGGAGCGGCTAGCCGCCGTGGAGCTGCGTCTGGGCGCCCTGGAGGAGCGGGTAGACCGCCTCGAAAGCCGGGTAGACCGTCTGGAGGAGGCCCTCATCCGCCTGGCCGAGGCCCAGGCCAGGACCGAGGAGCGGGTCGCCCGTCTGGAGGAGGCGGTAGGTCGCCTGGCCGAGGCCCAGGCCAGGACCGAGGAGCGGGTCGCCCGCCTGGGGGAGGCCCAGATCCGCACCGAGGAGCGCCTGGCACGCCTGGAGGAGGCCCAGATCCGCACCGAGGAGCGCCTGGCACGCCTGGAGGAGGCCCAGATCCGCACCGAGGAGCAGATGAGGGAGCTGGCAAGGGCGGTGACCGACCTCAGGGCCACCACCCACATGCAGCTCACTGCCCTCGGGGCCCGCTGGGGCATCCGGAGCGAGGCAGCCTTCCGACAGGCCGTGGCCTACTTCATGGATAAGGCCGGCCTGATCACCGAGCGCTTCCGGGCATTCGACCAGGAGGGGCAGGTGTTCGGCTGGCCTGCCACCGTCGAGATCGACATCATGGTGAGAGACGGCAACCTGACGGTGGTGGAGGTCAAGTCCAGCCTCTCGGAGGCCGACGTCGCGTTGGCCGAGCGAAAGGCCCAGTTTGCCTCCCGGCAGCTGGGGCGGCCACTGCGGGAGAAGATCCTGGTCTCGCCGTTCCTCGACCGAAAGGCCCGTGCCCTGGCCCGGGAGCGGAGATGGAAGATCTTCACCGGCCAGGGCCGGCCCCGATAGGCCATCGCTCTGCCTTCTCTCCATCCCTTCCCAGGCCTTGCAGGCCTCGAGCAGGGCCGTGCCAGTACTCTCTCGCCGCCGATGCCGGATTCGACGGGGAGGAGTGGCCCCTCCGGGTGATGGACGCCCGCTATTTCCTGTTCCTGGCTTTCTTTCAGGACCGGCACGGCCCGGGGGTGGAGCGGTAGCGCGCCATACCCACCGGGGCCGCTTCGCCAGCCATCCCCGCCCTTCCCTCCAATAAGCAAGGCCCTGATACCGGAGGTGAGACGATGCGCGCATCCGTGACCCTCATAGACCGCTTCGAGACCGTCGACCCGTCACCTGAGCTGCTCCAGCTGCTGGAGGAGCATGCCTCGGACCTGCCAGCGCAGGTGGTCTCCTGTTTCCTCGAGGAAGAGGGGGCGGGCCGCCAGCTGGCAGAAGGCCTCGCCCGCCTGGCTGCCCTCGGCGACGACGGCGCCCGCGCCATCCTGGAGGCGGCCAGGAAGAGCGGCGCTATCAACTGCGTCCTCGTCTATCACTGACGAGGACAGCCGATACCGGAAGGGCCTCCTGCCGGCGCCGGCAGCCACCCCTGAGGGCTGCCGCTCCCCCCCACGGGGTGGGCGCTCGCTCGCAAGACGCCGCCGGGCGGAGCCGCCCGTGCGCCCTGCCCACGTAGACGAGCTCCTGCAGGAGCTTCGTCCCCGCTCGCCTGAGGCCAGGGCAGCCCTCGCCTGCTTCCTGGGAGACCTGGAGGAGGCCGCATCGCTCCTCGCCCGCCGGGGCAGGCGCCACCGGCGGGAGGGTGACGTCCTCCTGTGGCCCCGGGAAGGAGAGCTGCCCGCAGGCGGCATCGCCGCTGGCTCCGACCCCATGACGGCCGTGGTGGCCCTCCTGTTCGCCCTGCATGGCCCCCTCTGGCCCCATCTGCCGGAGGCCAGGCAGGCCATGGAGGAGGCCAGGCGCCTCTACGGCAGGGCCAGGAAGATGGCCGCAGGCTGCCGGCCTGCCCCGGGCCAGGAGTACAACATCTCCTGTGAACATGTGTTCGCCGACGACGGGAGGCAGGCCAGATGAGAGATGACGGCCAGGAGGCCTGGCAGTAGGCCATCGACCTCGCCCTCCGGAGGATGCGACGGGCGGTGGAGGAGGGCATGCACATGCCGGCGGTGGTCCTCGCCATGACCAGCACAGGCGTGGCACGCCTCTTCCTCCCCAGCCGACCGGAGCACATCAGGGCATCTATGTACCTCTGGGGCAGGACCATCGGCCCGGCGCGCCCCCTGGAGCTGGCCCTCGTCTCCCTGGGAGAGGTCGGGAGCCAGGGCGAGCTGCCGCCGGCGGTGTTGGTTGCCGTCCGCCACAGCAATGGCCAGCACTGCCTCGCTGCCTTCCCCTACGAGGTGGTGGACGGCGACGCCATAACGGTGCGCTGGCTGGAACCCATCGGTCCCCTGTCGGTGGAGCAGCTGCCCCTGGACCCCGTGTGGGCCGGCATCCGCGACGGCGCCTTCCTCTCCTGAGACGGAGAAGCGCCCTACAGCGCCCCTGGCAAAAAGGGGCTATGGAGAGGCACAGGACCGGCATCCCGCACCACGGGCGCCTGCGGCCGCCCTCAATGCGGCAGGCAGAAGCGCCGGGGACGGCATGTGTAGCCCGGCAGCATCCGTACCGCCAGGGAGCGCGCAGGCCGCAGAGGCGACAGGGTGCCCACGCCCATGCCGACGGGGTCGTCCTCCACCGGGAGGCCTGCCGCCTCCTGGGCATCGACCCCCGCTCCTGTCCGCTCCTCGATGCCGAGAGGTGGCAGCGCCGCTACGGCTTCCGGCCCGATGGCGAGCCAGGAGTCCTGGGCCGCGCCCGCACCTCTCTCCCCTATGCCGTCTGGGTGGCCCCCGGGGCGCCCTACGTCGTCCACGTGCACGAGCTGCTGCACGTGCTCATGCCGCTCTGGCCCGAGACATGGGTGCACGAGGCGGCCGAGACGTGCTGCGGCCTGCGCCAGGCCTGCGGAAGCCTGACCAGGCCGCAGCTCCTGCGGGCCCTCAGATGGATGGCCAGGGCCATGGGAATCAGCCCAATGGACAGCGGAGAAAGGAGGCAACGGATATGATGCGGACGCGCGCTTCCACCCGAAAGGCGCGCCCCAGGAGGGGCGACAAAGGGCCCCTCATGCGCCGCCTCTTCACCCGCCCAGGCCTGGACCCCTTCGACGAGGTGGAGTGGGAGCGGCGCACCGCCCTCATCGAGGGGCCCGACGGCAAACCTGTCTTCCTGCAGGAGGACGTGGAGTTCCCCAAGGCCTGGTCCCAGCAGGCCACCAATGTCGTCGCCTCCAAGTACTTCCGTGGGCCCCTGGGCACGCCCCAGCGCGAGCGCTCCGTCCGTCAGCTCATCTCCCGTGTGGTGGAGACCATCGCCTCCTGGGGCCAGAAGGGCGGCTACTTCTCGTCCCAGGAGGAGATGGAGACCTTCCGGGAGGAGCTGAAGTTCCTCCTCCTGCACCAGTACGCCTGCTTCAACTCGCCCGTCTGGTTCAACGTGGGCATCGAGGAGCGGCCCCAGTGCTCGGCCTGCTTCATCCTCTCCATCGAGGACTCCATGGAGTCCATCCTGGACTGGTATAAGACGGAGGGGAAGATCTTCAAGGGCGGCTCCGGCATCAACCTCTCGCCCCTGCGCTCCTCCCGGGAGCGGCTGTCGGCGGGGGGCATGGCCTCGGGGCCGGTGTCCTTCATGCGGGGGGCCGACGCCATCGCCGGCACCATCAAGTCGGGGGGCAAGACGCGGCGGGCGGCCAAGATGGTGGTCCTGAACGTGGACCACCCCGACATCGAGGAGTTCATCTGGTGCAAGGCCAGGGAGGAGCGCAAGGCCCGCGCCCTGGTGCAGTCGGGCTGGGACCCCTCCCTGGACTCGGAGCTGTGGATCAGCATCCAGTACCAGAACGCCAACAACTCGGTGCGGGTCAGCGATGAGTTCATGCGGGCCGTTGCTCTCGACGGCGAGTGGCAGACCCGCTACGTCACCACCGGCGAGGTCTGCTCAACTTACCGCGCCCGCGACCTTTTGCGGCAGATGGCCCAGGCCGCCTGGGAGTGTGCCGACCCGGGCATCCAGTACGACACCACCATCAACGAGTGGCACACCTGCCCCAACTCGGGGCGCATCAACGCCAGCAACCCCTGCTCGGAGTACATGCACCTGGACGACTCGGCCTGCAACCTGGCCTCTCTCAACCTGCTCAAGTTCCTGCGCGAGGACGATACCTTCGACGTGGAGGCCTTCAGGCAGGCGGTGGCGGTTGTGACCTGCGCCCAGGAGATCATCGTCGACAACTCCTCCTATCCCACCGAGAAGATAGAGCGCAACGCCCGCGACTACCGTCAGCTGGGCCTGGGCTATTCCAACCTGGGCGCCCTGCTCATGACCCTGGGCCTGCCCTACGACTCCGAGGAGGGGCGGGCCTACGCCGCCGCCCTGACGGCCCTCATGACCGGCCATGCCTATGCCGTCTCGGCCCGTATCGCTCGGCGCATGGGCCCCTTCGCCGGCTACGAGCGCAACCGGGAGCCCATGCTGCGAGTGATGGCCAAGCACCGGCAGCACGCCTACCGCATCTACGAGCTGGGGCGCTATGGGCGGCTGGCCCCCGCCCCGGAGCCGGGGGAGCCGGCCTGGGCCCAGGGGGTGCCCGGCCTGCGGGAGCTGGTGGCGGCCGCCCAGGCGGCCTGGGACGAGGCCCTGGCCCTGGGGGATGAGCACGGCTATCGCAACGCCCAGGTGAGCGTCATCGCCCCCACCGGCACCATCAGCTTCATGATGGACTGCGACACCACCGGCATCGAGCCGGAGCTGGCGCTGGTCAAGTACAAGGCGCTGGTGGGCGGGGGCGTCATGCGGCTGGTGAACCGGGCGGTGCCCAGGGCCCTGCGGCGGCTGGGCTACAGCCAGGAGCAGATCGAGGAGGTCATGGCCTACATCGACTCCCGTGGCGCCATCGAAGGGGCGCCCCACCTGCGGGAGGAGCACCTGCCGGTGTTCGACTGCGCCTTCAAGGCGCCGGGGGGCCAGCGCTCCATCCACTGGATGGGCCACATACGGATGATGGGCGCTGTGCAGCCCTTCATCTCGGGTGCCATTTCCAAAACGGTGAACCTGCCCGAGGATGCTACTGTGGAGGACGTGGAGCAGGCCTTCATTGAGGGGTGGCGGCACGGGCTGAAGGCGCTGGCCATCTACCGCGACAACTCCAAGAACGTGCAGGTGCTGACCACCCGCAAGGAGGACGTGGAGGGCAAGAAGGAGGAGCCGAGGCCGGTGCGTCGTCGCCTGCCCGACACGCGCAGGTCTCTTACCCACAAGTTCTCCATTGAGGGGCACGAGGGCTATATCACCGTGGGCCTCTACGAGGACGGCTCCCCGGGGGAGATCTTCATCACCATGGCCAAGGAGGGGAGCACCCTGTCGGGGACCATGGACGCCTTCGCACCGCCATCTCCCTGGCGTTGCAGTACGGGGTGCCGCTGCGGGACCTGGTCTACAAGTTCAGCCACATGCGCTTCGAGCCCTCGGGCCGCACCGAGAACCCTGAGATACCGGTGGCCCAGAGCATCGTGGACTACATATTCCGCTGGCTGGCTTCCCAGTTCCTGTCGGAGGAGGAGAAGGAGGAGCTGGGGGTGCTATCGGCGGCGGTGCGGGAGAAGCTGTCGCGGGAGGGGCCGCGGCAACTGGCCCTGCCGGTAGAGGCGCCCCATCGCCCTCGCCTGGGTGACGACGCCCCGCCCTGCCCGGCCTGCGGCTGGATCATGGTGCGCCGGGGGGCCTGCTACTGCTGCGACAACTGCGGCACCACCACCGGCTGCGGCTAGCGATATGGCATGCCAGCCCTGTCCAGGTATCAGGAGGGGACAGCCGGCTGCTGTCCCCTCCACCTCCCTCCGGCGCAGGACCCCTCGGGTCCCGCACCGGCGGGAGGGAGAGCTGTGTGTTTTTGATACTATAAAGTGAGACTACATTCCCATGACCGGCCAGGCATATCCGGAGCTGCCCCCGCGGCTTGCCCACCTGGCAGGCACCCCTGCCTACTCTGCCCTGCTCAAGCTCATGGAGGCCGGCAAGGGGCTGCGGCGCGTCCAGGTCGGGCGCGAGCGGGTGTACGTCCTGGACGGCCACGATGGCCACCTTATCTCCGTGTCGACGGCCCTCCAGGCGGTGGCCAAACCCGCCCTCATCGGCTGGGCGCGAGAGACGGCCCTCCAGGCGGTGCGCCAGCTCCTCCTGGAAGGGGCCGAGGAGGAGCCGTGGCTCCTGCGCGACCCCGAGACGGTGGACGCCCTCATCTCAAGGGCCAGGGACGCCGCCCTCGCCCGCCGCGACGAGGCCGCCGCGCTGGGGACGGCCCTCCACCAGCTCATCGAGGAGCATATCTGGGGGAGGGAACCCGTCGTCCCGCCCGAGCTGGCCCACGCCTACGCCGCCTACCTGGAGTGGGAGCAGGAGACGGACATGGTGGTGCTCCTGTCGGAGCTGCCCGTCTACTCCCTGGAGCACCGCTACGCCGGCACTGTGGATGCCATCGGCCTGCGGGAGGGCGGCCTCGTCGCCCTCGACTGGAAGAGCACCGGCGGCATCTACATCGAGCACGCCCTCCAGGTGGCGGCCTACGCCCAGGCCCTGGAGGAGATGACGGGCCTCACCATCCAGGAGGCATGGGTGGTGCGGCTAGCCAGGGAGCAGCCCCGCTTCGAGGCGCGACGGGTGAGGGACTGGCGCCGTGCCCTGGAGGGATTCCTCTCGGCCCTCACCCTCTTTCGCCACCTGCGCACGGAGCACCTGGAAGACCATGCCGGGGCGAAGACGGCGCCGCCCCTCTCCTGAGCCCGCAGCCAGGCCTGCCCTGGTCGTCCCCTGCGACGGCCTCTGCGAGTCACGCAACCCGGGCGGGGTGGCCTGCTACGGCTATGTAGCGCGCCGCGGCGGCCAGGTCGTCGCCTCGGGCTGGGGGGGTGAATGCACAGGGGCCCCAGGCTACCAGCAACGTGGCCGAGTACGCCGCTGCCATTTACGCTCTCCGGGCGCTACTCGACCCTGGGCTCTCCTCCAGGGCGGTGGAAATGCGCTCTGACAGCCAGTGCTGGTAAACCAGATGCGGGGCATCTTCGCCGTGCGCAGTCTCCGCATCGCCGGCCTGCACCGGGAGCTGCAGCAGCTGGCACGACGCTTCCCGCATCTGCAATGGCGCTGGGCGCCCAGGGAAGAGAACACAGAGGCCGACGCCCTGTCGCGTCGCGCCTGCGCCGATGCTGTCCTGGCAGAGAAGGCTAAAGGGGCTGCAGGTGGAGCTCCTGGAGGGCGGTGCTCTTCGCGTCCAGTCCAGCACCGGCAGGGGCTGGTACCGCGTCCAGGACGATCCTGAGGAGGGCGGGTCTCCCGCCTTCCGCCGCGGTCTGCGGTCCTTTAAGCACATCGTGGCCGCAAGACAGTGGCTCAAAGCCCGAAGAACTCCTGGCTCCCATTTCCGTTGACTGTTCCATCCTGCTCTCCACATGGACCACGTCTCCCGCAAGACCACATCCCTCCCTGATGCAGGAGGTGGTAAGATGGATATGGCCATGCAGGACGAGACCAGGGGCTTCGACGAGTTCCTGCGGCTGCTGGAGGAGCAGCCTGCCCTGCGGGAGCGGCTGCGCCAGCTCCTGCTTACGCGGGAGCTGCTGGAGCTGCCCCGGACGGTGGCGGGCCTCGCCGAGGCCGTCTCCCGCCTGGAGCGGCAGGTGGAGCAGCTGGCCCAGGCCCAGGAGAAGGCCGCGGAGCGGCTAGCCGCCGTGGAGCTGCGCCTGAGTGCCCTGGAGGAGCGGGTAGACCGCCTTGAAAGCCGGGTAGACCGTCTGGAGGAGGCCCTCATCCGCCTGGCGGAGGCCCAGGCCAGGACCGAGGAGCGGGTCACCCGCCTCGAGGAGGCGGTAGGTCGCCTGGCGGAGGCCCAGGCCAGGACCGAGGAGCGGGTCACCCGCCTCGAGGAGGCGGTAGGTCGCCTGGCCGAGGCCCAGGCCAGCGCCGAGGAGCGGCTGGCTCGGCTGGAGGAGGCCCAGATCCGCGCCGAGGAGAGGCTGGCCCGGCTGGAGGAGGCCCAGATCCGCACCGAGGAGAGGCTGGCCCGGCTGGAGGAGGCCCAGATCCGCACCGAGGAGAGGCTGGCCCGGCTGGAAGAGGCAGTTGCACAGCTGGCCGAGGCCCAGGCTCGCACCGAAGAGGAGCTGCGCAGCCTCGCCCGCCGCATCACCGACCTCGATGGCCGCTTCACCGGCGATTACCTGGAGAGGCGTTACCGCGAGCATGCCTACTCCTACTTCGCCCCCATCCTGCGGCGCATTCGCCTGGTGGGGCGCGACCGCCTGTGGGAGCTCCTGGACGAGGGTATAGAGGCGGGCATCGTCTCCCCCGACGAGGCCAGGGACACCGCCCTGGTGGACGTCCTGGTGGAGGGCCGCACCCCCGAGGGGGAGAGGGCCTTCCTGGCCGTTGAGGTGTCGGCCACCGTCTACCCCGAGGATGTGAAGACGGTCCTCCGCCGGCGGGAGGTGCTCTCTCGCTGCCTGGACGCCCCCGTGCTGGCGGCGGTGGCAGGGGAAGCCATCCACTGGGAGGCCGAGGAGATGGCGCAGCCTCATCTCTATCGGGTGGTGGACGGTGTGGCGGTGAAGCCCGGCCTGCCGGCGCCCGCCAGGGCTGTCATCCGGCCTCCCCGCTGAAAGCTGGCCGCCTCTTTAACGGAGGACCAGGGATGTCAGTGCGCATTATACGGGAGCCCAGAGTCTATCTCGTGGGCAGACAGCAGGTGGACGACCAGGAGATAGAGCGGTTCCTCCGCGACTACGGCCTCTCCTGGCAGACGGACACGGA
>Ga0079992_150135_pt1 | contig 10362 bp, 8 predicted proteins | sample FaiFalFF_MnMetaG_3_FD_69197 | JGI IMG/M metagenome (GOLD analysis project Ga0079992, IMG submission 69197) | Freshwater microbial communities from Yellowstone National Park, Wyoming, USA - Fairy Falls B (FF_Mn_B) MetaG (SPADES assembly) (version 2) | ecosystem: Environmental > Aquatic > Freshwater...
GCGGGTCCTCCGGATGGACTGGCATGCCGTTGAAGTAGGGCTGGCCGAGGTCGTACACCTTCAGGGACGTGACCTGCTTGATCAGGTCCGCGAAGCTCATGCACCTGAAATTCGACGGCTCGTCTTAAAAACCGGAGCCGCCTCGAACAGAGCTTCCTCCTCTCACGTCGTGCTCCTATGCCCCTCGCTGACCCTGATGCGCTCAAGCTGCTTCCGGAGCTCCTCCATCGACCTCAGGACCTCCCTCGTCGGGTACGAGTAGACGTCCTCGAGGATCACCTCCGGCTCCAGCTCAGGCTCCTTCAGGACCCTCTCGATCTCTGCGTTGAGCTCCGACTCGACCCGCTCGACGTAGGCCCTCTCCTCGTCGTCCCCCCACATGCCCCTCTCCTTGAGGTAGGCCCTCGTCCTGAGCAGCGGGTCCTGAGCCCTCCACGCCCTGACCTCCTCGTCTGACCTGTAGACCTTCGGGTTGTCGACCGTCGTGTGGGGGCCGAGCCTGTAGGTGAGGGCCTCGACGAGGAACGGCACGTACTCGCTCCTGGCCCTCTCGACGAGCGTTGAGGTCACGTGCTTCACGGCCACAACGTCGTTCCCGTCGACCCTGTACCAGTCGATGCCGTAGGCCATCCCCTTCTCAGCGATCGTCGGTGAGGCGGTCTGCCGCTCTACTGGAAGCGAGATCGCGTACCTGTTGTTCTGGCAGAAGAATATTGCAGGAACCCTCATGACGCCTGCCATGTTCAGGCCCTCGTGGAAGTCGCCCTTCGATGTGGCTCCGTCTCCGAGGTACGTCAGTACTACTTCCCTCGCCCTCCTCATCTTGATCCCCCACGCGATCCCTACGGCCACAGAAGTCATTATGCCAACAGCTCCGGTCGGCATGACTATCCTGTAGCGCCTGCTGCCGTAAAGCGTCAGCTCGTGACCCTTCACCGGATCGCCCTTCCTCACCACGAGCCTCAGCAGCAGCTCCCTCACGGGTACCCCCCTTACCAGAAAGACCGCGTACTCCCTGTAGGTCGGTATGATCCAGTCGAGGTCGCTGAGGGCAGACGCGCTCCCCACCATCGATGCCTCTTGCCCCTCGAAGGGCGCATACCTCGAGAAGGCACCTAGCGGGTGGACCCTCTGGATCCAACGGTCGAAGGTCCTGCAGAAGAGCATCAGCTTGTGCAGCTCGAGGACCTCGCTGTCGGATATTGGGAGGTCTGTCAGAGCCCTACCGGAAGGGTCGAGGAACCTGATGGGCTCCCTCTTCTCCCGAACCGACCTCCTTCCGAAGAGGTCTGGGACCTCCTGGGGCCCCTGCGGGCCCCACCAGTCCGGATCGCTCATCCCTCCTCCTTCACCACCGGGTTCCTCATCGTCCCGATGCGCTCGACGAAGGACTCGACCACGTCACCGGGTTTCAGGTAGTACAGGTGCGGGTTCTCCCTGAAGGCCGCGACGCCGCTTATGGTTCCGGTGGTTATGATGTCGCCCGGCTCCAGCGTAACCCACGAATACCTGCTGATGATCTGCTCCATCCTCACCGAGAGCCTCGAGGTGCTGCCCGACTGCCTCACCTCGCCGTTCACCCTCAGCTCCATCCTCAGGTTGTGCGGGTCGGGGATCTCGTCCTTGGTGACGAGGTAGGGCCCCATCGGCGCGAATGTGTCTAGGTTCTTGCCGAAGTTCAGGAGCCCGTTCTTCATCTCCTCCCGCTGGATGTCCCTGGCCGTGACGTCGTTGAAGACCATGAACCCGGCCACGTGGTCGAAGGCCCTCGCCTCGCTGATGTACTTCCCCCTCCTCCCTATGACGATCGCCACCTCGAGCTCGTAGTCCAGCTCCTTCACGAACTTCGGGTAGACTATCGGGTCGAAGGGCCCTATCACCGCGCTCGGGCTCTTAAGGAACGAGATCCACTGGGGTATCGGGAAGGGCCACCCGGCCTTCTCGGCCTCCTGGGCGTGCTCCCTGAAGTTCCCTGCGGTGTGTATGATCTTCGGCGGCCTAGGTATCGGGGCCTTGAGCCTCACCTCGCTCTGCCTGAATGTTACCCTCGCACCCGATATCCCTGTGATCTGCTCGCCGTTCCTGAGCCTCCTCCTCGCCTCCTCCAGCACCGCCCTCGCCGACTCCTCAGCCCTCCTCCCCCTCCTGAGGTAGCCGAGGACCGTCGGTGGTAGAAGCGCGTCTGCAAGGACCTGCGGATCCTCCTCGCCATCCTCCTCCAGGACCTTCGCGAAGAAGGCGTTGGCGTCGAGTATCAGCGGGTCCTCGCCGTCCGTCAGCAGAATTCCCATCCTCTCCTCTCCCGTGTATGGGTTCACGAAGGTGGCCAGCTTCACATTCTTTCACATGGAGCCCATGAAATAAAAATTACCGCAAACGGCGGCGCGTGTAGGCCCCTCGCTGGACCGCGATGGATCGCAGGGACTGAAGGCCCCTTTCAGTCGACCAAGTGTAAGCTCTTCTGGACCGCCTAAAACGTCAGCCGTGCCTGACTCTGGTCTTCAGAACGTATGCAGCCAAAGCGATGGTGGTGATCAGAAGAGGAAGGGCGACGAATAGAAGTGCCTCAGACCTCATCACTTCTCGTTCGACGGTTAACGTTGCCGACTTGACCTCGACTGTGTGTATGGTCGTTGTCCGGTCGATCGTTAGTGTATGGGTGAGTTGCTGGGTGACGGTCTTCAGAAGGGTCTGGGTGATCGTAACGGTTTCCACCCTCCTCTCCAGTTCGAGGATCAGCTCGAGGAGCGCACCTGGGTCGCTCGTCCTGCCCTTAAACTGGGAGGTGAGCTGCTCTGTGAGGAACATGTACCTGTAGCCGTACCTCTTGCTGGGCTCTATGTGGGTGTTCTCCCACCACTCGTTGAAGCTCGTTATCCAGATCCAGTCCGGGAAGCTGGCCGCCGCACGATCATACGTCGCCAGGTAGTACCTCCCCTCATCCCTGTCGTAGTACAACCCTTTACGTCCCGGAAGTAACCGCTCGTCGTATCCGGGAGAGATCGAAGGAACCCAAAGCCGCTCCCTGCCACCGTACAGCACGTGATGCGTCTTCACCAGTGGTCCAACACGGTCGTAGAACCTCCTCAGCTCAGTCACGTTTCCCGTCCCGTAGTTCTGTAAACCGTCAAAGACCTCGAGATACTTGGTATTCGATGCGGTTGCCACATAGAACGCGTCGATCCCCCGATTCCTCAAGTTGTTGAAAACTGAGCGCCATTCCTCGACGTCGTGCGACCAGGCGGCCCAGACGAAGACCAGCGGCTTCCCATCGACCTTGTAGTATGCCGGGTGACCTCCGTAGGAGGTGATGAGGTGGCTCAGCATGCTCTCGATCTCCGGTAACGGACGGGGATTGCCGTCACCTGCAAGCGATTCGAGGTAAGCAGCCACGTGCAGGCCTTCCTCTCCAGCTATGTCCAGGACCTTCCTGAGGTTGCGGTCGGTGTACGTGTTAGGGCCCCACCAGGACACCGCGAAGCCGTCGATCCCGGCCGCCCTAGCCAACCTGACATGGGTCCTTATCGTGCTTGGGTCGTCCGAAGAGTACTCCCCGATGAGGGGCCTGTCGGCCATGTGCGGATCGTTCCAACTGCCTTTCGTGTACCACGGATAGTAGGCGGCCCAGACAATCCTACTGAACCTTCCTTGGCCCAGGACATGCACCCTCCCAGGTTCAACTACCTTTGTAGAGGGAACACTGAAATTCATGGGGTTCCTCCCTCCTGAGCCGGGAACCACACCTCTGTTGACCACTTCCTTGATGAGGGTGCCCAGCCTGTTGTAGATCAGTACGTGCGTCTTGCCTACATCACCCTTCATAACGCTCATAGATATGGCGCTGTCAACCGGAACGTTCGTGATCAGGACCTCAAACTCCACGGTCGCATTTATCACGCGGTCAGGATAGCAGCACCTGTTCATCCCGAACCAGACCTCATCCCACGCAACGCCCAAGCCGCGCACCTCCCCCTTCACGACCGCGTGACGGACGTTAACGATCCTCACGCCGCTCAGGAAAACAACCGAGGTCCAGTCGGAATCGCTGTCGAGAACGACCTTGATCAGGTAGACGTCCCAGGCACCGGCATCTGATGAGACCGCGAGGGGGACAGTCAACATCAAGAGCGCAACCATTAACAGACACGCCCTCAACCTAGTCTCACCTGAATTGTGAAGGATATTTCGCACTGTCTTATGAGTTGCGGTCCCCACCAACCCCTTACAATTTCCTATTCCTAAAGTGAGCGGCCCACGAGTCCGTATGACATTCAACCTGTGAAGGGTTAAATGCCTCACGACGGATGATCGCAACGCGAGCACCCACACGGTCCCCAATCTATTCTTTAGGTGGCTCAGGAAAGTGAATCTGCGATGCAGACCGCAGCCCAGTACCAGTACATCCTGTACGAGGAGAGGTCAGAGGACAAGGTGGCCATCATAACGTTCAACAGACCTGAAGTGAGGAACGCGATGAGCAGCGGAATGCTCCTCGAGTTCTACGACGCGCTGAAGAGGGCAGCCGAGAACCCCAGCGTCTGGGTCGTGATCGTGACTGGTGCGGGCGACAAGGCCTTCTGCTCCGGCGGCGACGCGAAGGAGTTCCTCGCTAACGTGGAGGCGCAGCGCTACTCGGAGATCGAGAAGTTCAACCGCCTCAACCTCGACGTCTGGCGGTTCATGGAGAAGATGAGGAAGCCGATCATAGCAGCGGTCAACGGCTACTGCAACATCGAGACCATCCAGGCCGTCGACATAGTGATCGCTAGCGAGAAGGCCATGTTCGGGCTTCCTGAGGTCACGATCGGCGTCAGTCCAGGTGCAGGGATAACGATCAGGCTCCCGAAGACCCTCAGCAAGTACTGGGTCAAGTACCTCCTCTTCACCGGAGAGTGGATCTCCGCACAGGAGGCGTACCGGCTCGGGCTCGTCAACAAGGTCGTCCCCCACGAGAAGTTGATGGAGGAGGCCCTGGCGTTGGCCAGGAGGATCGCCAAGAACGCGCCGCTGGCTGTGGGGGCTGCGAAGGCTTGCGTCAACGCGGGCTCCGAGATGCCAATCGATGCCGGAATAGAGTTCCAGCTGAGGGAGTCGATGGCGATGTTCTACACGGAGGACCTGAAGGAGGGGATAAGGGCGAGGTTGATCGAGAAGCGCGAGCCGGTCTTCAAGGGCAAGTGAAGGCCCTCAACGTCCCCTGAATTCGGGCTTCCTTTTTTCGAGGAACGCCTTCATCCCCTCGAGCCTGTCCTCCGTCGACCAGACGAATTGGAACAGCTCCCTCTCGTAGGCGAGGCCTTGGGAGAGGGGCGTCTCGAGGGCCGCGTTGATCGCCATCTTAGCCGCCTGCAGGTGAACTGGGCTCCTCTCGAGGAGGTCGCTAATGACGCCTCGCACCACCTCCTCCAGCTTATCGGGCTCGGCCAGCTCCGCCACTATCCCGACCCTCCAGGCCTCCTCCGCCGAGAAGAGCTTGCTCCTGAGGATAACGTTCTTGGCGAAGTGAGCACCTGCAGCCCTCGTCAGCCTCTGCGTCCCTCCTCCTCCAGGTATCAGGCCCACCCTCAGCTCCGGCAGGCCGAAGACAGCCCTCTTAGTGGCCACTATGATGTCACATGCCAGAGCCAGCTCGAACCCGCCTCCCAGGCAGTAGCCGTCGACAGCGGCGACGACTACCTTCCGCATGTTCTGTATCGTCGAGGCTATGACCTGCGTCCCCCACATCCGGTTGTACTCCCTGATGCCGAGGCCGTCCAGCTCGACGAACTCCGAGAGGTCAGCACCTGCGCAGAAGTTGCCTCCGGCTCCCCTGACGACCACGACGCGCACCTGTTGGTCCTCTTCGGCCCTCCTCAGCTCCTCCAGCAGCCTCGACCTCAGCTCACGATTGAGGGCGTTCCTCTTCTCGGGACGGTTAAGCGTCAGCCAAACTACAGGCCCCTCCCTCTCCGCCAGCAGCACATCGCTCAAGCGACATCATCTCAGGCGCCAGGCATGCTGAAGCCGCCGTCGCAGAATATCGTGTTGCCCGTCATGTGTATCGCGTCGTCGGAGGCCACGAAGAGCACAACAGGGACTATGTCCTCGGGCTTGGCTATCCTCCTCAGCGGCGTGTGCTCTATGATCCACCTCCTCCTCTCAGGCGTCCAGTCCTTCCTCTTCAGCAGCGACTCCGTCTCCATGTAGCCCGGAGCGACCGCGTTCACCCTGACCCACGGGGCCAGAGCGAGCGCGTAGGACTTCGTTATGCCGAGGACTCCGTACTTCGCCGCAGCGTACTGAGGTGCCCTTGGGCTTCCAGTGACTACGACGTTGGAGATTATGTTGACTATGCTGCCGGTCCTCCGCTCGTACATCCTCTTCCCAACCTCGTGCGTCATGTAGAGCGTCCCCTTCAGGTCCAAGTTTATCGTCTCCTCTATCCACTCCTCCCTCATCTCCCTCCAGGACATCTGCTGAGCCGCTGTCTCTCCTGCGTTGTTGATCAGCACGTCTATCGGACCGAACTCGTTCCAGACCTTCTCGACCATCTCCTGGACCTCGGACCACTTCGTGATGTCGGCCCTCGCTATGTAGGCCCTCCTTCCGAGGGCCCTGATCTCCTCCGCCGTCTTCTCAGCCCCCTCCCTGTTGGTGTTGTAGTGGACCACGACGTTCGCGCCCTCCTTCGCTAGCGCAATCGCTATGAGCCTCCCGAACCCCCTGCTCGAACCGGTGACGAGCGCGTTCAGCCCGAGGAACCTCATGCCCGGCGGCGTCTCCCTCCTCTTGCGCTCCACCTCACCGACCTCTGGTTCTCCCGGAAGCCTACCCCACGACATGTCCCAACAGCGTTACTGAGTCCGTAATCGCGAGTGATTACCTTTAGCCTAAGCATGTGGGCCTTCGCTGCGATCTCTCCACAGCTCACCTGCCTCCTCGAGAGACTTTCTGACATCCCCTAGCGCTCTCCGTCCTCGAATATTTCCTCCCTCACCGTTGGTGCTCCACATGGCCGGCCCTTGATGCTGGAGGTCCTTACGCGCTTTTAGGACATACTAGCAGACAGTTTGTCCGTATGTCTAGTGGGGGCAGGTGCAGATTAATTAGTGATTAGCCGTTCCCATTCGTCGAAATGTCGGGTCCTCTAATGGGTAGGGTTGCCGTTGTCACAGGTAGTGGGAGGGGGATTGGACGTCATGTGGTTTTGAAGCTCGCGCAGTTGGGTGCAAAGGTTGTGATCAACGTCAAGAGAGGTGTTGAGGAAGCTGAGGAGACCCTTAGGATGGTCAAGAGTCTGGGCGGGGAAGGTCTCATCGTACAGTCTGATGTCTCAACTGAGGAAGGGGCACGTCACCTAATACATGAAGCGGCAAGACAGCTGGGGGCCGTAGACATACTGGTAAACAATGCAGGCCTTGGGATTGCGGCACCCATAGAGAATGTGGATGAAAAGTTATGGGACAAACAGCTCAATGTAAACCTCAGGTCCGCTTTCTTCACGAGCAAGTATGCGGCACCCTATATGAAAGAACGTAAGTGGGGCAGGATAGTTAACGTAACATCCGTAGCCGGGTTGGTCGGTATGAAACACCTGGTCCCATACAGCGCAGCAAAGGCAGGACTTATCGGACTTACAAGAGCCCTCGCATCAGAGCTGTCGGAATACGGCATTACGGTCAACGCCGTTGCTGCTGGGCTGGTTAAGACAAAGATGGGGATGAGCCTTATCGAATACATAGGAAGGCAGTCTGGAGCAAATGAAGACCCTGAGCTTATGATCTCACGTTGGGCACGCACACATACTCTTTTGGGCAAACTCCCCACAGAGGAGGAGGTCGCATCATTGATAGCCTATCTGACCACTCCGGAGGCAGGCTCCATCACTGGTCAAGTCTTCATAATCGACAGCGGCTGGACTATCGCCGAATCAAAGAATTACATGTACTGGCCGAGATATTAGGACTGGTTTGTGAAAAAGGAAAAGTATCAGACTGATGTTGAGCTGATATGCCAATGCGCACCAGCAACGAATATTTGGATAGCCTGAGGGACGGCCGTTCCGTATATTACAGGGGCAAAAGGGTTGACGACGTAACACGCCATGAAATTCTCAGAATACCTGTCAAACACGCGTCGATGCTATACGAGTTCAAGCAGAAGTTTCCCGAGTTGGCAGTATATCACGACCCTGAGATGGGACCTGTAAGCGCATTCTACAAGATACCACGCGGTGTTGATGATTTGCTGAAACGTCACGAGTTGATACAGGAGTCGACGCGTTACTGCAATGGTATATTCAATATAGTTCAGTCAATAGGAAGCGATGCCCTTTTTGCACTATTCATCACCGCTTCAAAGTCTGGTGACAAAGTGTTTTATGAACGTGTCCAAAAGTATTACAGGTATGTGGTTGAGAATGACTTAGCAACTGCTGTAGCCCAAACCGATGTAAAAGGTGATAGAAGCCTGAGGCCACACGAGCAGCCAGACCCGGACCTCTATGTGAGGGTTGTCGACTCAAACGATGAAGGCATTATCGTCTGTGGAGCCAAAGCTCATACCACCCAGTCAGTCGCTGCTAATGAGATAATCTTCATCCCTACAAGGGCGATGGTTGAGAAAGACCGAGACTACGCCATCGCGTTTGCCATACCCGCAAACACTAAAGGACTGAAACTCGTTTGCAGACCAGTCCTAGAGGTCGAAGGTTTAGGAAGAGAAGACGCCCCAATCTCTTCACAAAACCTGGAGATAGAGACCTTGACCATTCTCGACCATGTCTTCGTGCCTTGGGAGCGCGTGTTCCTGTTTAAGGACTGGGGGTTAGCTGGTGAGCTCGCCAACACCTTCGCAACATATCATAGGTTTACCGCGATAAGTTACCGGTCCGTCATGGCTGAACTGTTTATCGGTGCAGCACGGCTTGCCGCAAGATATAACGGGATAGAAAACGCCCCTCATGTACGTGAGGATATAATTGAAATGATACTCTACCGTGAGATAATGGACGTCGCTGCAAAGGCTGCCGCACACTATCCCTTAATAGACGAAAAAACCGGGATAGCTATTCCCAATCCATTGTATACCAATATCGCAAAACTTTATTCAAACAAAATGTTCCCAAACATAGTGGGCGCATTAGTTGATATTGCTGGCGGGCTTACATCAACGTTGCCGACTACTGACGACCTAAATTCACCCGAAATACGGAACTATCTAGTGAAATACCTGCAAGGCAGTCGCAAATACACAGGTGAACAGAGGTTCAAGCTACTTAGACTTGTCAGAGAGCTAGCCGGAGGGCCTATGACTGGATATATGATGGGGTTGTTCATACATGCCGAGGGCTCCGTGGCAGCAAGCAAAATCGCACTATACAGAGATTATAAATTTGAAAGAGCCGAGGAACTTGTCTCAAGGCTGGCCGGTGTCCCGCCCTGAGAAAAGGTTCTCAAACATCTTCCTGATGTGTTTTTTATCGAACTTGCCTACTGACGTTTTTGGGATGCTTTCGACGAAGATAAATTCATCGGGTATCCAGAACTTTGGGAACTTTCTTGAGAGATAATCGACTAACTCCTGTTTTGAGAGGGTTTGACCTTCCTTTAGGGCTACTAGAGCTACAGGCCTCTCACCCCATCTCGGGTGCTTAACACCTACTACAGCCGCCTCCCTTACGGCAGGATGACCCATGATGGCGTTTTCCAACTCAACCGACGAAATCCACTCCCCACCACTCCTTATCAAATCCTTCAACCTGTCCACGATCTCAACGTAGCCTTCCGGATCTATGGTCACAACATCGCCTGTCCTAAACCAGTCATCTACGAAGTTTTCCCTGTCGTATGCAGGCTTTCCGTAGTAGCTGTCGATTACCCATGCACCTCTTATGATAAGTTCACCGACGGCCTTTCCGTCCCATGGCAGGCGCCGTCCTGTTTCATCGATTAAGTCGACCTCAATACACGGAAATGGGAGACCCTGTTTTTTGCGAAGTCTGACCTCGTCTTCACTGCTCCCACGCAGGTATGACTTGATATAGGTTGCTATGGCTGAGTCGTATGTTTCTGTCATCCCCCACGCATGTATTATCTCGACCCCAAGCTCTCGATAGGAGCGTATCAGCGCCTCAGGGACCGCAGAGCCGCCAACAATCAACCTTTGAAGTCTGCCAAAACCCTTAACATTAAGAGACCTGGCGTGGTTTAAGACATCGAGCCAGACGGTCGGCACACCATCGCTAACAGTCACCCCTTCATCTAGAATGATCTCCAATATTCTTTTAGGTGTTGGATGAGGTCCCGGGAAAACCTGTTTTGAGCCGAAAAGTGTGGCCGCATATGGTATAAACCAGCTACTTATATGGTACATTGGGACCAC
>Ga0079992_134540_pt1 | contig 10353 bp, 9 predicted proteins | sample FaiFalFF_MnMetaG_3_FD_69197 | JGI IMG/M metagenome (GOLD analysis project Ga0079992, IMG submission 69197) | Freshwater microbial communities from Yellowstone National Park, Wyoming, USA - Fairy Falls B (FF_Mn_B) MetaG (SPADES assembly) (version 2) | ecosystem: Environmental > Aquatic > Freshwater...
GGTGCCCTGACGTCGGTGAGGAGCTTGAACTGAACCACGTTGCCTTGCTCGTCTATCCGCACGAAGTCGGTGAAGGTTCCTCCTATGTCGACGGCTATTGTAGACATCGGTCCTCGACTCCCCGCATCGATGCGCGTTCCTAATTAAAGCTGGGGCTTCGTTGCTGGCGATTCTGAAAGTGGGTAGGGACATGTTCCGTGGAGCTCCACATGCAACTCGGATGGCCGTCCTTCAAGAGACGAGGGCGTGCGAAGAGCTGAGGATAAGTCCGCCGTGAAATCTTAAAAATCATAAAGGAGAACCCGTCGAGCGACGGGTCTTGGAGCTGCTGATCAGGGACATGGTCAGAGCTTGCATAGTCTCGAGGATGATCGGAGGAGAAGACGCGATGAAGGCCGGCTTCGGGATGCTCCACCGGGAGGTGGTGGCGTGTCATGTCAGCCTCGCTCAGCTCATGCTCTCCACGAGCTGGGTGGCCCAGAGGGCCCTGGAGATCGTCGAGAGGCACAGGGTGAGGAGGAAGGTGAAGGAGTTCGACGGAGTAGGTGGTGTGGACCGGGCTCTCAGCTCCCTGGTCTCGCCGTTTACCCTCCTGATGGCGGCCTCTGCCACATCAGGTGGGATGTGGGCACTGGTCAGGTACTCAGGCACCCACGCATCGAGGCTGTTGGAGCTCGTCCGCGAGCTGGAGGAAGACGACGAGCTCGTCAGCACCGTAGGTCGGCTGGTCGAGCACGCCGCGCTGGCCAGCACCTTCGAGGAGAGGGGCAGGACGCTGATGCGCGACGTCCCCGAGGGTGAGGACGAGAGGTGGGTAAGCGAGAAGCAGGAGGCCGTCTACAACCTCCTCAGCACATCGGTAACGAGGCTCAGGACGAGGCTCGAGGAGTCAGGGGTCTCGAGGGAGGAGACCGCTGCGGCCGAGGAGCTGTGGGAGCTGGCGCTCCTCACGACGGGACCCACTCAGCCGATAGTGGAGGCCGCCCTCAGCGTGCTCACCGACACGATAGGGAAGGTCAGCTCCAGGGGTGACATCGAGGAGCCGACCGAGCACGAGCTGCGGGACCTCGAGAGATCGATGGTGCTGGCGATGGAGGTGGCGCCTGCTGCTGCACTGATGGCCGCGGTCCTCTACAGCCCCGTCGAGGTCTACAAGGTGGAGATGGCGGTGGGAGGGAACGCCATGACCGCGCTGCTGGCCATGCTGGAGGAGGGCAGGGAGGCGCTCGGGAAGCTGAGGGAGGCCGTCGAGAGGGCACCTGAACCGGGAGGGGAGCTCGTCAGGCTCTGGCACCAGGAGCTGATGCTCTGGACTCCCTTCCACGTCGTCATCAGCCACGTGGCCCTGGCAGGCCTGCAGGACGAGTACTGGAAGGAGTTCAGGGAAGGGGTCGAGGAGCTCTACCAGCAGCTCAAGGAGGGCCTCGGTCGGAAACGGAGGCGGACGAAACGTCGCGGCAAGGGGCGCTAGGAATCCCGTGGTGATATTGAGCTCGCATCCGCGTGTCACAATAATTTAGCCGGGCTATCGACATGGGGAGGAGTCCTCATGAAGGCAAGGGCGAGGAGGGGGACGCTGAGCGTCATAGCGAACAGGAGGAGCATCAGGTTCTTCTCCGATACGCCGGTACCGGACGAGGTCGTGGAGGTCCTCATAGATGCAGGCCAGAGGGCTCCCTGCGTCTTCCAGTCCTACACAGTCATCAGGATCGCGGACCAATCGCTGAGGAGCAGGATCAGGGAGATAGCGGAGGACGATCCGGCCCTCTCGGCACCGGTCTGGCTCCTCCTCTGCCTCGACCTGAGGAGGACCTCGAGGCTCCTCAGCCTGATAAACGAGAGGAACGTGCTGAGGACCGAGAGGCATCCGGTCGAGACGGTGGAGATGCTGACGGAGCTGGCGATGTTCGCGGAGAACGTGATCATAGCGTCCGAGGCGATGGGGCTCGGGAGCGTTCTGCTCGACTGGCCGCTGAGGGAGCCGGAGGAGTTCTCGAGGCTCCTGAAGCTTCCTGAGGGCGTGGTGCCTCTCTACCTCCTCTGCATAGGGCAGCCTAGGGAGAGCCCGCCCCTGAGGCCCAGGTTCCCGAGGCATCTGGTCTACAGCGTCGACCGTTACAGGGAGGCGAGCGACGAGGAGCTCCTGAATTACCTCCGAGATGCCGACGTGGCCCTCAGATCCGAGGGGTACCTGAAGAAGTATGCAGACCTCGACGTGAGCCTCGCCGAGTACCTCTCGATGAAGGTGGCGGCGACGAAGGAGCAGGAGAGGGCAGAGGCTGAGGTCCAGAAGTTCCTGAGGAGGGCAGGCCTTACCATCTGATCGGCCGGCTGAAAACCTATCACAAAGGACTTCTGACGATCTGGCGTTGGGAGCGCTCTCCGAGCTGATGCCCAGGTACATCGAGATCGTTGAGGAGTCGATGCGGAGGCTCTTTCCGATGCGGATGGACGAGGGCTATCTGAGGGAGCTGACGGGCCTTGACGGTTTCGACGTGGAAGCCCTCAACGCTGCCCTCTCGGTCCCCGCCTGGGACCTGCTGGGAAGGGGAGGGAAGAGGTGGAGGCCTGTGATGACGATGATGGTTTACGAGGCCCTCGGAGGGAGGGCGGAGGAGATAGCGGATTTGGCAGCTGTGACGGAGCTGATCCACAACGGAACGTTGGCCGTGGACGACGTCGAGGACCGCAGCGAGCTGAGGAGGGGAAGGCCCTGCGTCCACATCCTTTACGGAGAGGACATAGCGATCAACATGGGCAACACCCTCTACTACCTGCCTCTCCTGGCAGCGATCAGGAGGGGCTCGGTCCCGGAGCAGCTGACGGGCAGAATTCTCACGGTCTACTTGGAGGAGATGACGAACCTCAGCTTGGGCCAGTCCCTGGACATCGCCTGGCACAGGTCGCTCTCCGAGGACGTCGACGAGGAGCGGTACATGACGATGTGCAAGCTCAAGACCGGCTCGCTCGTCAGGATGGGCGTCAGGTTCGCGTGCGCTCTTCGTGGCGTCGACGCAGGTGTGGAGGAGAGGTTGGTGAGGTTCGGTGATGCGGTCTCGGTGGCGTTCCAGATACAGGACGACGTGCTCAACCTTGTGGGCAGCGAGGCCGAATATGGCAAGGAAATCGGCGGCGACATCAAGGAGGGCAAGAGGACCTTGATGGTCGTCCACGCGCTGAGGAACCTGCCTGAGGCCAAGGCGAGGAGGCTCCTGGAGATCTTGAGGATGCAGACGTCGGACCAGAACCTGATCCGGGAGGCGATATCGCTGATAGTAGAGGCCGGGTCGATCGAGTACAGCAAGGCTGTAGCGCGGAGGCTGGTCGAGGAAGCCTGGGCTGGGATCGAGGGGCTGTTGCCCGAGTCGAGGCAGAAGGAGGGGCTAAGGGAGCTGGCGATGTACCTCGTGGAGCGGAGCAAGTAGCTCAGGCGGTTCTGGTCCTCCGGACCTTCCCGAGCCCGGCCGGCTCGAGGTTGAAGACTATCGTCTTGATCACCATCATCTCCTCGATCGAGTACCCGATCCCCTCCCTCCCGAGGCCCGAGTCCTTCACACCTCCGAACGGGAAGAAGCCGACGCCGTGCCTGGGATAGTCGTTGACGGTCACCTCGCCCACCCTGAGCGCCTTGGCGACCCGCCACATCCTGTAGAAGTTGTTGGTGAAGACCGCCGCGTCGAGCCCGTACCTCGACCTCTCGGCTATCTGGAGGGCGTGCTCCTCGTCCCTGACCCTGACTATCGGGATGACCGGACCGAAGGTCTCCTCCCAGAGTATTTTGGCGCTCTCCGGCACCCTGTCTAGCACCGTCGGCTGGTGGTAGGCCCTTTCGCGCTCCCCTCCGTGCAGCAGCACCGAGCCCTTTTCCACCGCGTCCCTTACGAGGCCGTTCACCCGCTCAGCGGCCTGCTCGTTGACGAGCGGCCCCATCTTGGTCGACGGGTCCCTAGGATCGCCTAGCCTCCACTCGGCCACATGCTTCATGACCTCCTCCACGAACTCGTCGGCTACCGATTCCTGGACCAGGACGGCGCTCACCGCGTCGCACCTCTGCCCCGCGTTCCTGAAGGCGCCCTCGACGCACTTCGCAGCGCTCAGCTTCAGGTCGGCGTCGTCCAGCACTATCGCGTACGCCTTCCCTCCCAACTCGAGATGAAGCATCTTTCCGACGCCGTGCCTCGCGACCTCCCTTCCCACCTCGGTGCTTCCGGTGAAGGAGATCATGCCGACGTCTTTGTGGGCCGCCAGGAGGCTTCCGAGGTAGCCTGGGCCCGTGACGACGTTCAGGACGCCTTCAGGGAGGCCGGCCAGCTGGAAGGCCCTCGCCATCAACAGCATCGATATGGGTGTGGAGCTGGAGGGCTTGACCACCACGGAGTTGGCGCCGAGGATCGCCGGTATCACCTTCGCCGATGGGATGAAGAGCGGGTAGTTGAAGGGCCCAATCGCGCCCACAACGCCTACAGGTTCCCTCAACACTATCGCGACCTTCCCCACCGTGTCGGGCGACCAGTCACCGGGTATGTACTCTCCGCTGACCTTCCGCGAGTCCTCCATCGCCAGCCTCAGCCTCTCCGCTACCGCCCTCACCTCTCCCGGCGACTCCGAGATGGCCCTGCCCATCTCGAGCGTTATCGTCCTCGCGAAGTCCTCGGCGTGGTTCCTGACTATCCGAGCGACCTCCTCCATTATCTCGATCCTGTCTATAGCTGCGAGCGACCTGATCTTCCTCTGGTTCTCCTTCGCGGCCCTCACAGCCCTCTCGAGGTCCGACTCGTTGCAGCGCTGGACCCTCGCGATCACGGAGCCGTCGATGGGCGTCCTCAGGTCGAAGGTGGTTCCGTCTGAGGATCTGGTCCAAGAGCCGTCGATGAAGGCCCTGAACTCCGGGACGCCGTCGGGCCCCTCCTCGTAGATCTCCGAGAATATCCTGCCGAGCTTGATCACGACTGATCCCATCACACCTCGTTCACCATCGTATAATTTAGCTGAATCCGGCCGCCGCTCGGCTACTGCTAAGTTTTACTTAAACCTTTTAGGGTCTCTGATCATGATGCACGTAGTCGATGCCGTACTGGACTCGTTCTACAATCTCTTTCGATCCCATCAGTACTCTCCTCTTGAGAAGCTCTATTCCGTCATACTCTTCACAGCAGGCCTCAGCTATACACAACTTCATCAAGACTGGAAAGGAGGTAATACCAACTTGACAGTACCAAACACGTGGAGGATCAAGTCTATAGAAGACTATGCAACAACGATAGCGATAATCAGAAACCTAAATCACAATAATAAAAATCCAAGGAGGTGTATTACCTGTTGAAAGGATCGCATAAAACAAGTAAGGGCTTAAATAAAGGAAGAATAAAAACCCACTAACACTTAATAGATTAGGAGCAAACATACTAATCAATAATTTTAACGTAGCTTATATGATTGCTTTTCCTGTCTTCTCGTCAAACACGTGTATCTTCTCATGGGTAAAAGAGACCCAGACAACATCTCTGTTTACGATATCATGTAGTTCAGGCGGTATTACAGCTGTGATTTTTACGTTGCCTACCATTAAATGAGCTATCAGTTCTCTGCCAAGTTTTTCAGTATAAATTAGCTTCCCTTCAAGAAGACCCGGCTTTGCATCATTATGGATCTTGACATGTTCAGGCCTAATACCCAAGATGAAACTGCTTACTCCAGCTTCTCTAATAATCTTGATCATCCAACTTGGTAGAGCGAATTCTCCGCCCTCGTATCGTATGACGTTTTCTCTGTCACTCCTAAGACTACATTTAAACATATTCATTGGAGGGCTTCCGAGAAACTCGGCGACAAAGATATTAATGGGCTTCTCATATATTTCTGTGGGTGTTCCTACTTGTTGGAGTACTGCAATAGACATGACACCTAATCTATCACCCATACTCATTGCTTCGACTTGATCATGAGTTACGTATATAACTGTCGTCTTAAATTCTCGCTGTATGCGTTTTAATTCAACCCTCATTGAGACACGTAATTTTGCATCCAGATTAGATAACGGTTCATCCATTAATAGTAGTCGTGGGTTTCTAACCAATGCACGTGCCAATGCAACTCTTTGCTTTTCACCACCGCTAAGCTGGCCAGGCTTCTTGCTTAATAAATGTGCAACGTTCAGTATTTCAGCTATCTCTTTGACCTTTTTCTTAATCTCACTATTATTTACCTTCCTAATTTTCAATGGAAATGCAATATTATCAAAAACACTCATATGCGGATATAATGCATAATCTTGGAATACCATACTTAGATCTCTATCCTGCGGAGGCACAAACACCTTTTTCTCAGCTGATGCAACAAGTTTATCATCTATCCATATCTCTCCCTTATCAGGCATTAGTATACCAGCCACACAGTTTAATACAGTTGACTTGCCACAACCAGAAGGTCCTAATAGCACGAAGAATTCCCCATCATTTACTTCTAGCGTAAAATCCTTCACAGCCTCTATATTACCAAACCTTTTATGAAGACCATGAATTAGTACCTTAGCCATCTTTTATCACCCCTTAACAGCCCCTGCCAAATAACCTCTTATGAGGTATTTGCTAAGTAATACGTATACCGCTATAACTGGAAACGCGTACATAAATGTGCCAGCCATTTGAACATTCCACTCAGCAGCAGTTGTTCCAAGCAAGTTAGCTAATACAACGCTGGCTGGTTGATTAGCCCCCCTAGTTAATATTAAGCCGAAGAGGAGATCGTTCCATATACTCGTAAACTGGAATACAGCACTGACTACGAATGCTGGCCATGAAAGAGGTAGAACTACTTTCCGGTAAATAGTTGTAGTACGAGCTCCATCTACCTTAGCCGCGTTGATTATGCTCTCTGGAATCTCGCCGTAAAAGTTCCTAAAGATTAATGTACATATCGGTATACCATATATTGTGTGTATTATTGCTAATCCCAGTAGGTTATTGAATAAGCCTATTCCTCTCATGACAGCGATTAATGGGATTATAATTGCATGGTATGGTATAAATATGCCGAGTGTTAAGAGGAGGAAGATCGTATCACAGTATTTAAATCTAATCTTTGATAAGACAAAGCCATTTACTGAGCCGATCATACTCGAGAATATCGTTGCTAAGCTAGTGAAGATCAAACTATTCATAATGCCTCTTAACATTTCGCTGGAACCTTTCATGAAAGCATCAATAGTGGGATTTGAGGGAGGTACGATGGGTATAGATGTTCTCACCTCAACACTATCCTTAAATGCTGTTGTAAAAACGGTCCAAAACGGTAACAAGTAGATAAGTGCTATAAGGGATAAAATTATGTGCAATATTAACTTCTTATTTAAATTCACTACATCTCACCTCTTCCTCAAGGTAATCAGTAAGTATGGGACTACAATAGCCATTACTAAAACATATAATATGTTAGCTAGAGCTGCACCGTATTGGAAATCAGTTTCGAAAAACCCTCTCCTATACATTAAGAGAGCTAATACATATGTTGAAACACCAGGACCACCGTTAGTTAACACGTATATCAAATCGAAGGCCTTTAGCGCAAAAACCATTAACACAACGAAAATAGAGAATATCCAAAACTTTATCTGCGGAAGAACTATTCTCGAATATACTTGAAACGTTGATGCCCCATCTATTCTAGCAGCATGGAATTGAGATTCGGGTATAGATTTTATTCCTGCTAAAATAACTAAACATGCATATCCGGAGAACTGCCATAACAACACAATAACTATGCTATATAATGCTATATCAGGGTTTCCAAGCCAATTGACTCTGATGTTCAAGTTTAATATGCTTAATATTGTGTTTATAACACCATATACATAGTTATACATCCACGCCCACATTGATGCAGTAACTACGAATGATAGTGAGAATGGCAGAAGATATAGTCTTCCAAAGAAAGCCTCGCCCCTGCCGCCTGTGATATCTAATAATATTGCTAAGAATAATCCAAGCGCTATGCAAGCTGGTATGAAAACCGAGATCAGGATTAGATTATTTCTAATGGAAACCCAGAAAACGGGATCATGGATCATTTTAAGGTATTGTTCAAAACCAGAGATTTCAAACGCGATTTTAAGACCGAGTGATCTTGAAAATGAAAGAAGTGCATTCCAACCTATCAAACCATAAATGAAGAAATAGGCAAAGACTAATGTAATGATAAAAAAATATATCAGGGGTAAGCTACCGCGATCCATGGAGTCGCCATATAACTTTATTTAACTAATTTCCACTCCTTGATATATTCTGCTTTCGCAGCTTGAATAGCATTTATTATGCTGCGTGCAGCTGCTGACACGTCCCTGTTGGTTGCAAACGCGCTCGATATATCGTTAAACGCGCTAGCAAACTTTTCTGGAGCACCACTACCGTGCACAATGCTTGGTGCCATATACTTTGCATTCTTAAAGTCTTCTATAGCACTACGCTGGTATGGACCATATTTCGTGATGTCAGCATCTAGTCTAGCGGGTATTGATCCCTTGATAGGGTTGAATGCATCTTGACCTTCCTTAGAGCCAACTACAATTAACCACTTCTCGGAATTTTCAGGATGTTTAGCACCCCTTGGTTTCTGGAAGCAGTCTACAACTAGCATGTAAACCCCTCTTGTTCCAGGAACGGGTAGTGAACCATAATCTACGCCGTAATTCTTACCAGCAACTAGGAATTCTCCATTAGCCCAGTCTCCCATTATGTTAAACGCAGCTTCACCCCTTATTACCCTAGCCACGGCTTGATCCCACGTTAACGAAGCATAATCCGGGTTAACGTACTCTAAGTACCTCCTAAATATATTGAGGGCGTTAACCAGCCTTGAATCGTTCGGATCCGTTAGTTTACCGTTAATTAGGTCTTGATAAAAGTCTACTCCTTGGCTCAGCAAAATCTGCTCCAATGCATGGGCGATCTCCCATTTACCAATACCACCCATTGCTATAGGGTACTGTAAACCTTCTCTTCTAAGTTTCTCAGCTGCAACAAAAAATCCATCCCAAGTGTCTAGGGTAGCCGGATCTATGCCATGTTGATCAAGAATCTTCTTATTGTACCATAATACATTTGCTCTATGGATGTTCACGGGTACCGCATAGTAATGTCCGCCCCATCTAACCATATCCTTCACAACATCTGGAAATACTGCTTCCCATCCCTGATTTCGCCATAGATCATCTATTGGCTCAAGATAATTAGCATCAAGATAGGGTTTCATCTCGTAACCAGCATGTAGTTGGAAAGAGTCTGGTGCTTCACCGGCTGCAACCATTGCTTTCATGACAGCTTTTAATACATAGCCGGCACCACCTGCTACAGGACTTTGAATAACACCTACATCTGGGTAGCGTTTACTAAAGACCTCAACTAATGCATTTATCGCGGCTGCTTCACCACCTGAAGTCCACCAATGGTATATTTCTAGTAGGTTAGCTTTAGGACGTTCAACAGGCTTCTCTACAGTAATTACTCTCTCTATTACTAGCGGTGCCCGAGTAGCAAAATAGGTAGCCACACCACCGGCTATAGCAATAGCCGCTCCAGCTCCAATCGCTATCTTAGCAGTAGTAGATAATGCTTCACGACGAGAGATCTTATCTTTATTCATTTTATCCCCCCTCACCACGTTTTAGTATAATGGATTTGTTTTATTTAAACTTTTTCGATTGGAATTCAGGGTACTGACAAGTTTTACTTAAACCTTTTAGGGTCTCTGGTCATGATGCACGTCGTCGATGCTGTACTGAACTCGTTCTACAATCTCTTTCGGTTCCACAGGTACCCTCCTTTAGAGAAGATCTATTCCGTCGTTCTCTTCATAGCAGGCCTCAGCTGCAGTGATGCATAACGTCATCAGGGCAGGAGGAGAAGAGGTAATACCAACTTGACAGTACCACCGCTCGGATGTCATCCGCTACCTGCTGCCTTGGACGATGATGACGGTTATGTCGCCGACGTTCGTCCCTGTCGGGCCCGTGTAGATCAGGCCTCCGACCCTTTTGAAGAACGTGTGGGAGTCGTTGTTCTCGAGGTACTCTTCTGGGTTCAGGCCCTTCTCGGCTGCGCGTCGGAGCGTTCCGTCGGTCACCACGGCTCCTGCGGCATCGGTCGGCCCGTCGATCCCGTCCGTCCCCATCGACGCGGCCACGAACCCATCCACATCCCTGAGGTTTACAGCTAGAGCAAGGGCGAGCTCTTGATTTCTGCCTCCCACACCGCTGCCCCTGACGGTTACGACCGTCTCCCCACCTGCCACGACGGCTGCTGGAGGTCTGAGTGGAATCCCGGACCTTCTGATGTCCTTGGCGATGGCCGACAGCAAACG
>Ga0079992_125464_pt1 | contig 10343 bp, 9 predicted proteins | sample FaiFalFF_MnMetaG_3_FD_69197 | JGI IMG/M metagenome (GOLD analysis project Ga0079992, IMG submission 69197) | Freshwater microbial communities from Yellowstone National Park, Wyoming, USA - Fairy Falls B (FF_Mn_B) MetaG (SPADES assembly) (version 2) | ecosystem: Environmental > Aquatic > Freshwater...
TCCTCATTCTGGCACCCTCACTTTATCCACTTTACTCACTAATAAAAAATTTCTTCTCTTCTTTATACCCCTCATATAGCTCACAATTGTATGTCCCGATGGAGTGGAGTTATGATGTACATGGAGCATAATGGATATGGAGCATAATGGATACAGGATTTATGGGCTCTAACGGTTGCCAGACACCTGAACGTTGCCATCACGAGGTCTTATCATGATGTTGATCGATGAAGCCGTGTAGGCCTTCACGCCATCGATCGTCCCGGACGGATGACCCTGTGCACCCGCCGTCAGGTAAACCGTCAGCGTGTAGTTTCCGGCAGGTAGCGGCTTTCCCTTCTCAGCTCCCCTGGTGTAAACCAGCGGAATCTCTATGGTTTCCGTGTGGCTTTCTCCCGGCGCGAGCCTGAGGTGTAGCGGTGCCATTATGAGGTACCTTTGGAATCCCCTGTCGCTGTGAACGTAAACGATCGTTCCGGACTCGTCCCTTATCGTGACCTCGAAGAATTGGCCTGCGAAGTACTCCAGCAGGACCTCTTCCGTTCCCACGTTCCTGACGGTGGCTTTGAGGTGTATTGTCGAGCCTGGTGGGAACTCTACGCCGTCCACGGATATGTTCAGCACCAATACCCTCTCTGCTGTCTGTTGGGCTACCTCCTCAATGACTTGCTGAGGCGTTTGTAGGGGCTGGATCAACGCTAAGCCTGTTGTGGCGAGCAGCCCTGCAACCAACAGCGCGAGCAGCCAGCGCCTCATGCCATGTTAAGAGCTGCTAGGTTTGGTAAATCTTGCCGCCCTTTTCACCCTCCGCGCCCAGCGCTACGAGTCTCCAAGCGAGCTCTCGAGCTCTCATGGAATTTTCGTGGAACATGGACGGTTTCCGCTGCCTCATACCCGAACTTTCTACGAATTTTCACATAATAGCCCACATCTTTAAAGGCTGTTGCTGCGGCGATGACCCATGGCCTTCCCCTTGCGTTTCATGCGCAAATAAGAGCTGGGAGGCTAGAAATTTGCGAGTTTGATGCTTTTGGCCTTTTCCCAGACCGCATCGAAAAGGTCCACCAGCTGCTTGACCACGGCACCGCGCAGCAGCACCCCGATCTCGACGTCAGCTGTGAGCGAATGCTTTCTAAGCTCGCCGGATCCGACGTAAGCCATGTCGTCGTCCGATATCACGACCTTGGCGTGGACGGCTTCAACCAGCAGCCCGGCCACGCTTTCTTCGTAGCACCTTAGCGAAAACTTGTCGGGTGCTCCTAATTTCGCGTAAGTATCGTATAACGACTTTAGCGCGGCTAACAATTGGCGATCCCTTGCCGAGCGCGTCAAGAATTTGACCATCACGCCTCCCCCAGCCGCCCTCCTGAAGCTCGGGCGGAGCAGCGCTATCGTTTCTGGATCGGCGAAGGGCGAGCTTATGCGTAGCTCCCGCTTTGCTCCAGCTATGAGCGTGTTTAAGGCGTCCAGCAGGTCTATGTAGCAGCGGGGACGCCCGCTCAAAGAATGGGCGCCAAGCGGCATTGTCGCGACGAGCGCTACCTCAGCGCTCTCAAATGGGATGGGTTCCCGCCCCTGCGAGGCCCCCGTTGTAAGGACCATGCCTTGGCCGGAGGACTCCAACCTTAATACGCCACGCTTTACCAGGCGCAAAACCCTAAGCTCGGCAACCGCCCTCTCAGCAGGCTCCACACTAGCAAGCAGCTCGGATATGCTAATGCGCCCTTTCTTTGACACCGTGGCAATTATCTGATCATCTTCCATGTGTCTAGCACCAACCACCTGTCCAGCTTGCTGTTTGGGACGAAGTAATCATCCACTGGGTGGCATAGCGGGTCGCGGACAAAAACGCAGCCCATGCATGCGCTATTGCAACCGTATTTGCAGGCAAACAGGAGCCTGTGCGCCTCCGTGAAAAGCTCGGCGAGTCTGTACTCGAATATATAATCAAGGCTGCCCCGCTCCGAAGCCTCGGCCTCATAGATCACCACCGCCCCGGCATTCTGCAACACCTTCCCCATGAACGCCCCCTCCTTGGCCCCTGCTAGCAGGTGGCTAGCTTTCACCAACGCATGCTCTACCGTATGTAGGAAGGTGAACCACCGCTCGCCATCCAAATCTACTTTTTTCATTTTAAAAAATATCGCGGAACCCTTTCTTCTCGAAAAGTAAGCATAGTACTTCTTCCGCCCTTCCTCATACTTTTCGAAAAACCTAACTATCGCATCGCGGCTGGTCTTGTAGCCATATGCGCAGATAACCGCCATAACGTCGTGCAACAGGTACAGGCGTGAGGTGTCAACGCCAAACACTTCTTCTAGAAGGTTTATGGTCCTATCATCCATTACATCGCCAGCACGCTTATATGGCGTAATGCCGCTTGATACTGCAGCCTCCAGCTCTCGCCCCCCTACATAAAGCATGCTAACTATGGCTGGCTTTACCGGCTCCTCTGACGTTAGCGCTACCCGCATCATCCTAGGCTTGCCTGTACATCTGCAATAGTGGCCACTCGTTAGAGGGTGCTCAGCTTCGCAATTGCTGCACCGCCACCTGGATTTTGTTATCTTTCTGGGATCGTAGTCAAGGCGGATAAGCCCCTTCCTACACCGTTCGCAAATAAAATGCCCTTTGGCTGTTTTCCGCGCAATCTGAGGTGGCGGCACCAGCGGCTGGCAGTTGCTGCACTCCTCGCATACAAGCACGAGGCTAGGTTGCCAAAATGCGCCCCCATGGCACTTTTCGCAACGCATTATAGGCTCCTCCTTTTCAGCTAGATAGAAGGTTTTGCAGACACGTCGTGAGCCCTTGGGGCCTTGAGATACGCATACGAACGTGGGCGGCCACAGCACAAGCTCGCCTTTGGTGGGTTCTATTAATACAACCCTCTCAGCATCAACCTTAGGCCCCCGAGCTGAAGGAATCCCAAACCTCCTGTAGAGATCCTCCTCTACCTCTTCGAGGTCGGGTTTTTCGCCGCGCAGGTAAGAGTATTTAATGGTCGCAGTGCTGATGGCGGCCGCCACGGCCCTCTTCAGTTCAGGGAGCTCTTCGCTGTTGCCATAGAGCTCATTTACTCGCCACGATGCGCCTTCCAATTGGAGTAGCGCGCGTGGGAAGTACCTTAGAACCGCTCTCACGGATGGCTGCGCCATCCGTATGTTTAAGCTCCTCATGCCTCCTCCCCTCCAACATCTAGCTCCTCAGCCAAACCTTCTTCAATTGTAGGCCCCACGCTTTGCAAGCGTGGGAACATAATTTGCAGGGGGCCTGACGGTCTGTAAACGACTGTACGCTCGCTTCCGCGTAAGGAGAAGTCAGCTATTTCCGGAATCGCGTCGGATACTTTCCCAGCGCTGTATAGAGGTCTGTATAGGAAGTCCCCATAGAACTCCCCCAAGGCAGCTTTCACGCCGTCCCTTCTCTTGTCAGATTCGTCCAACCCTACCAAAAATATGTTCGTTAGGGCTTCCTCGAAGACGTTGTTCAGCTCCCCGTCGCGCCTGCACCTCTCCAAGATTTCTCCGAAGCGACGCCACGCAGACCCCGCGCTGTACTTTGTATATAGCCGCGAGAGCAACATACATGCGATAATCGAGGGGGTCGTTGACCTAACGATTGCGATGTTATAGGGATCTATTAGCTCGGGCTCGAGCGCGGGATTTTTAAACCACTTGATAAAATTGTCGTACAGCCACACGTCCCTTGGGTTTCCCGGGAACAAGTGGAGCACCACAAGCGCCGGTAGTTCCCGCTCCCGTACGACTTCGCGCCCCACCCGGCCTATTACCTGGAAAAATTCAGCCGTGCTGTAGGGAGCGCCCCATACGTGAGCCACGTTGAGCCAGGGCATGTGCACCCCCCACCCTAACGTGCTGGTTCCTATCAGCACCCCACGGCCGGCTCCCCGCGCCCGACGTCTGTTCTCCGCGAGCGCGATCGGATCGAGATCGCCATGGAAAAAGATAAACTTGCTGGGGGGTTCTATGCCAACGCTATCCTCCAAATCCTGTATATACCTATAAAGGTTGTGCCCATCATCGCGCCTTTGCACGTAAATGAGCTGCTTGCCGTAAGCATCGCGCTGCCCTCCTTCCATGCGAATCCAAGCCTTATTTATCGCGACAACGCCCCAGGATACGCTCCCAAGCGTAGAAACCTCCCACGGGTAAATAACAACTATCCTTTGCCACGTCCAGCCGCTTTCCTCGAAGTAGTCATCGCCGCTCAGGACCGCAACATCCTCTTCCCGCAATCCGATGAGCTTGCAAGCAAAACCGCGCGGGTCAGCCGCAGTAGCGCATGCTAAAAAGAAAAATATGTCGTCGCTCAGCCCGTACGTTCGCTTCAGCCACCTCAGCAGCCTGATGAAGTGGGAAAGCCTGCTGGCGGTCGACCCGCTCAGCAAGGTGAACTCGTCCAGGAATATAAAGCGTATGTCCGAGTGGTGCTCGGCGCTTCCAAGCGTGCCTTTGCATTGCCTGCACTCTTTACGGTCGCCTAGCTTGGGGTAAGCGCGCCCGCAGGATTGGCACCTTAGCATAGGCGCGCCTATCAGGACATGCGCTGACGGGTCGGTTTGCAGCTCGTGCACCAGCTTGTCTGGGGTGGCGACAACTATGTCTGGGCAATACGCCTGCGTCTCGCGGTCATCCAGAAGGATGTAATCCAAAAGGCCTCCGCACGTTGTACAGCGCGGGGATAGCCTCCCCGATTGCCTATCGGGCTCGAACGGGCCGCTCCCCCCGCATATTGGGCACTCCGTTATTAACTGCGATGGCTCGTAAACCCTATCTTCTCCGCTACCCCGCCCAATGTAGAGGCCTAGCGTTATCCCCTTTCCGCGGTCGTGGTTTCCTTGTTCAATCATTTGGTTAATTCTATAAATGTACTTCGCGAGAGCGGTAAGCTGCTGGATCGTTAATATCCTAGTCGGGAAGAGCAGCAAGGCCTTTGTCCCCGTCTCGCGCCCCTTTAGGGCAGCGTAGAGCGCCATGGCGCTAGCGGTAAGCGTTTTTCCGAACGCGGTTGGTATCTCGCTGACCACGCATTTCGTCCGCGTAGCGCGCTGCAAATGCTCAGCAAAGAGCTTCAGCGCGGCAGCCTGGTGCTTGAACAGCCTGGTAATTTTTTCTTCATCGCTGATGACTCTAAGGACCAGCTCCACGTGGCGATCGGTCCCGGCAATGTCCTCCGAGTCCGAATGGGGTTTGGGTATTTTCGCCAGCCTATCGTAGACTATCACAGGCGAAGAAAATACCAGCGCGCGCCCCGCCTGCGATCTACGGGTGAAGCAGTTTAAATTTATTAAATCTCTGCGCTCATTGGCAGTTAGATTGTCTGATGCGCTGAGCGCGTCTTGCGCGACTATTTCCTCGATGTCCCCCTCCACTTTGGCGACTATAAGGGGGGCGTAGAGGGCGAAAGCGGATCTATAAGCGACTTGGGTAAGCGCCTTATCTAAACTATATGATGGATAGATGTTGCTGCTACTATATGTTTCGCCGGTTAAATTTTCGAGCCGGACGGTTATGCGGTAATAGTCGCCTTCCCTTTCAACTTTTGACAGCAGCTTGGCTCTTAACCAGACCCGCTTTGGCTCCTTTGTTTCCTCAGTAACGACTTCCCTCTCAATATCCCTCTCAATGGGCTTACCAGGCGGGATTGGATGCTCTATGGTTATTTCTTCTCGTGCCAGCTCCCTTATTTTCGGAGAACTAAGATTCGATATTACGTTAGGACGTAGGAACGTCGTGCGGACGAGCGCCTTAGATGGCCGCCCCCTTACCGCGAACTGGGCTTGGACGAACCACGGTGCGGCGTAGCCTCGGCTCGCCTTTTCGGCGAGTCCGAGCGAAACGCGCCGCGGGTAAAGCATCCCCGTTAGCGCAATATCCCTCTGCTGGTTATCGGGGTTGAACAAGGCAGTAGCGACCATTCTGAGCGCCAGCTTGCCCATGGCGTGCTCGAAGAGCGGGTAAGCTACTGAGTGCCTAATGATTTCCTTTGCGATCTCCTCAACGTACTCGTACCCCTTTACGTTGCTCATGCCAATAGCGTGCTTTGCGCCTCTTATAAGCGATTTGGAGGTCCGGAAGTCCGAAAGGCGCTGCCGCAACGAACTGCTTACCCGTAACAAAATGCTTAAGGGACGCTTGAGATCATTCCGTTATAAGGCATGGCGATGCCCAAGTTAGGCTTGCAAGCGGGCATCATCCTTATTGATAGTCACATTTGCAATAACAGGCGCGTCCTGCTAGCGCTCCGAAATTACATCGGGGAATTATCTGATTTGATTGGGTCCCCACTTTTAGGGGTTTTGCTTACAGGCAGCAGGCGGCAGGATGAAGCGGCGGAACTCCAGGAGCGGTACCAATCCTGCCTTGGGAGAAACGTAAACGTGCTCGCTACCCTAGCGCTAGATACCGAGCCTAAGCGGAGAAAAGATTGGGCGAACAAGGTGAGCATGGGCCTTGGAGCGGCGCTAGCTAAAATCCCGTTTAAAAATATAAATATAGGGGTTTGGGACTATGTTGAGAGTCCATGGCTATACGGGCAGCCGCTTGAACTTGTGTACTGGGTCCTTTTTTTCGCAGGGCTAAATCCCCGCTTCATGAGGCGCCTATTATATTTTTGCGGACAGTTTATCGAATGCCCAGCCCATGGTGATCCCCCACCCATTATGCTGGAGAAGAGGCGCCGCGAGATACTACTCATGTCCTTGACAACGTTGTACTTCGGGGTGGCTAATACCCCATACACTATAGCGAAAACCATAGAGGGGAGGCTGGGGGCGAGTAGGTACGGCGTGGCGGACTCTCTAAGAAAAACAATATCGCGCATTTTGCGGATCGCTGCCAGTTCCTGCCTCGTAAACCCTGAAGGAGGGGGCTCTGAGGCCTACTCTATCACACCATTTGGAGGGGTGCTGGTGGAGGCCTTAACTAGCGAATACCTAAAATACCACATTGCCTCCAGCACGGCCCTCAGCTATGTCGAGAGGTTACAAGCCGAGCGTGGGCAGGCGTGAAGCTTTACCGCTTCTGCCTAGAAAACTGCCTGGCTGGTGAAGACCGTGCTTTGATAGAGGCAAGGAGGTGCGAGTTCGTGATGGTCGGGAATGCGGGCCCCCAGGAGGTAGAGAGCCTGAAGTCGGCCTGCACCAGTGCGGGTGGGCACCCTGTAGGTAGGAAATGGTTCGCCTTCGGAGAGCCGGCCCAAGCGGATAGGTTCGCCGAAAAAGCTTGTGGGTTGGGGGTTAAGGTGCATACGCTGCGCGATCACGTCGAGAGTTTAGCTTCCTACCTGCGGAGAAAACAGGAATCCCTAGCTTGGGCATTGAGCGGGGCGAAAGAGTACAAGCCAAGCGCGCTAACGATGCTGCTCGACCCTTTAACGAGGAAGTGGAGGAGCGCTAGGGCGGATGAGGTTGAGAATTCTTGTTATGCCGTATTACGCGATAGCGAAGGCTTCTATATTGCGCATTTTGGGAGCGCGGTTAAAGTGCCCGCAGAAGAAGCTTACCTGTTCGCGCTTAAGTACGTCTACCAAGAAAAGAGCATTGTAGTGGTGGTTGACGGGAGCGGGAACTACATCGCGATAAGGTCTAGCGACCTAGGCAACTTGCCTGACTCGGTCTTTTACACCGTTTTAAGGTTGCAGCCTGCCTTGCGTAGGGGCGCGGCGCTGATGGTGTTCTACCGCGTTGACGTGGACGCGCTCTTCAAGGTGCTGCGGTTGGCAAAGCTCGCCCCCGTAATCGCGACAGGGATCGTTAGGCTGGCCCACAAGCGGGGAGTGAAGGAGGTTGAGGTCATTGCCCCCCGCTTAGCCTCCAAGGAGGCAGGCTTGCTGTCGGAAGTCTTCCGCGCGCTTGGCCACACGGTTAGGTACGGGGACCAGTATATTGAGGTTGAGCATGACGGGGGGCCGGTCAGGATCTACATAACGTGCTCTGGCAAGTTCCTTTCAAGCTACATAAGCGACGGCACAAGGGCTGTGCTGATCCCGCTCCGCTACCTGCTCACTCCAGATGAAGCGCTTTACGCCCTCAAATTGGTAAGGACTTACGGCTTCTCGCTTATCAGCGCCGAGCAGTGGCCGCGCGTCTTGGGGAAGCTGTGCGAGCTGGCCGAAGGGGAGCCAAGCGGGGCTTCGAAGCTGGCAATGGAGGCGTTGCTTGCGGGCAGGTCCAAGCCTGAGGTCCTCACCGCCCTGGCCTCGAACCCCGCGCTGGTGGCCGTCGCGTCGCGCCTCATCGAGCTGGCGGCCCAAGGGGCGTCAGGGACCCCGCTCGACAGGCTGCCGCAGGGCGAGCTCATCGAGCTTTGGAGGAAGCTGAGGCGGGGGCCCTGAGCCGGTAGTAGTTGCAAAGGCCCGACGCCGGGCACTCCCCGCACCGGGGGTTGATGCGCTTGCACACCGCTGAGCCGAGGTCGAGCAGCGCGTAGAGGACCCGCCTCGGGCCTAGCTCCTCGAGTATTGGGGAGAACGCCGTGGCGTACCGACTTGCCTCTTGCTTGGTTAGCGACTCCCTTCCGTGCAGGGCGCGCGCCAGGACGCGGGCCACGTTAGTGTCGATGGCTAGGATAGGTTTCCCGAAGCAGCTCGCGAGGACGGCGGCGTAGACGTAGTCGCCCACGCCCTTGAGCGAGCGTATGCCCTCCTCGCTCACGCCGCCCCTGCATAGCGCCCGCGCTATCCCTATCAGCTCCTTGGACCTGAACCTGTAGAACCCGAGGGGCCTCAGCACCCTCTCCAGTTCCCTTGGGCTCGCCCTTGAGAGGGAGCAGGGGTCGGGCCACCGCGCGATCACCTCCAGGTAGGCGCGCTCAGCTTTGTCCGCCCGCGTCTGCTGGAGGAGCTTCTCGGCGACAAGGACCCTGTAGACGTCGCTGCTCTCCCTCCAAGGGAACTTCCTAGCATTATCCTTGTGCCAGCCGAGAACGGCCTCCGCCAACCGCCTGAACCTTTCGGCCTCGCCGCCGGAGCCCAAGGCGCGAGTGCGAAGCGTTCTGGCAGGTTATTAAGCCTGGGAGCAGCGGATGCGGACTGCCCCAGCGCCGCCCAGCATCCATGGCTTCACAGCCGCATTTACTTCCAGCACCCCGTCAGGCGTTTTGAGCATCGTAACCTTGGCGCTCCTCACCGATTGCGCAACTGCCTCAGCTAAGGGCGGCGGGACGGCGTTGCCGATCAGCCTGTACTTTGCCCGCAGCCCTCCCACAAACTCGTACCCTCTCGGGAAGCCCTGGAGCGCGGCGCACTCCTGCCAGCTGAACCTCCTGTACCTGCTTGCTGGGGCCGAGAGCTTCCAGCTGCGCGGGCCAGCCTTTACGAGCGGCGGCGAGTCCGGGTGCAGCGGGACGTCCTTGCAGCTCGCAGGGATCACCCAGCTGAGCTCCTCCCACCCGCGCCTCCTGTTCCTGCTAAGGTACACAGGCCCGAACCCCTCCCGGCACACGTCTCCATCGCCCGGCGCCTCCACGCAGCTCAGCGCGTCCCTTATGGTGCGGTACGGCCTCCCGGTGCCCGGCCCGAAAGCCGGGGCCGGCACGCTGAAGCGCGCGTCCACGTCGCGGCGGAAGCCGACGAGGAAGATGCGGGTCCTGCTCTGCGCCACCCCGAAGCTGGCGGCGTTCAGCGTGAAGAACGCGGCGTTGTACCCGGCCCGAACGGCCTCCCTCAAGCAGAAGCGGAGGTAGGCGCCGCCGTACATGGTTGCAAGCCCCCTGACGTTCTCCATCACGAAGCAGATGGGCTGCGCCCTCCTGACGAACTTGAAGAACTCGGCAAAGCCCACCTTAGCCGACGGGTCGCGGCGGCTCCTCCCCCTAAAATTGGACACCCCTTGGCAAGGAGGGCCGCCAATTACCATGCCAAACTCCAGCCGCTTGGGCTCGCGGTTCACCTCAGCGATGTCTCGGCAGTCAGGGGCCAGCCCCATGTTGGCCGCGTACGTCTCGCAGGCGAGCGGGTCGCGGTCCACAGCATAGGATATCTCAAAGCCCGCGCGCGCGAACCCGAGGTCAAGGCCGCCGGCCCCGCAGAAAAGGGATGCCACGTCTCCCCGGATCCCGCGCATTGCGCGATCGGCTAGCCTAATAATTGCTGTTATTTTAAATTTAGAATCCGCCCCCTGACTCCTGAGGACTTACTTTCTTTGCCGCATCTGCCGTACCTAATAGAGGGCCCACCTATAGGGCCTGCCGGAGCTAAATACCTCCAATGACATCCCGAGGGCAGATGAGGGTCGAACCCGGCCTGGTCTCCGTCAAGGACTTGCTCCTCAAGGTCCATTCCGGCGATTGGTCCCTCTGGCTCCCTTCCTTCCAGAGGAGGTT
>Ga0079992_134616_pt1 | contig 10340 bp, 8 predicted proteins | sample FaiFalFF_MnMetaG_3_FD_69197 | JGI IMG/M metagenome (GOLD analysis project Ga0079992, IMG submission 69197) | Freshwater microbial communities from Yellowstone National Park, Wyoming, USA - Fairy Falls B (FF_Mn_B) MetaG (SPADES assembly) (version 2) | ecosystem: Environmental > Aquatic > Freshwater...
CTGGCCGACCGAACCCGGCGCTACTGGCCCCTCACCATCCTCGGCTATGCCCTCAACCTGCTGGCGGTACCGGCCATGGCCCTGGCCAACCGGTGGGAGGTGGCTGGCACCCTGATCTTGGCCGAGCGCACCGGCAAGGCTTTCCGGACCCCGGCCCGGGACGCAATGCTATCCCACGCCGCCCGGCAGACCGGGACCGGCTGGGGTTTCGGCCTGCACGAGGCTCTGGACCAGGTGGGGGCCATCGCCGGGCCGCTGCTGGTGTCCGGGGTATTGGCCGTGACCGGGGAGTACCGGACCGCCTTCGGGGCCCTGCTTTTGCCGGCCCTGGCGGCCCTGGGCTTGCTGCTGGCGGCCCGGTTGGTCTTCCCCCGGCCCCAGGAGCTGGAGCCGGAACGCTTCGGCCTGAAGGCCCGGGGCCTGGCGGCCGCCTTCTGGGTCTACCTGGGGGCCGTGGGGTTGCTTGGGGCGGGCTACGCCGATTTCGCCTTGGTGGGCTACCACCTCGGGCGCTCTGAAAACCTCCCGGCCGAAACGGTGGCCGTCCTCTACGGCCTGGCCATGGCCGCGGATGCCGTCGCCGCCCTCCTCTTCGGCCACCTCTTTGACCGGCTGGGCCTGGGGGTGCTGGTGGGGTCTTCGGCCCTCTCCGCCCTTTTCCCGCCCCTGATTTTCGGCCTTGGGGGTCCCTTCGTCCTGCCCGGGGTTGTGCTGTGGGGGGTGGGGCTGGGGGCCCAGGAGTCCGTCATGCGGGCGGCGGTGGCCGGGGTGGTACCGCCCGAGCAGCGGGGCACGGCCTATGGGCTTTTAAATGCCGGGTACGGCCTGATGTGGTTTTTCGGGAGCGCCTTGATGGGCCTCCTCTACGACGTCTCCCTGGGCTGGCTTATCGTCTTCTCCGTGGGAAGCCAGCTCGGGGCGGCGGCCGGGTTTGCCCTGGCGGCCCGCAGGGTTGAGCCGGGTGGCCCGCCTTGAGGGTGTATAATCTAAGCGGCGGCGATGGAGCCCGCCGGGACGGCCCCATCGGGCCGTCCGAACCGCGCCCAGCGGCGCTGATGGCTCCTGGTCCGGGGTCTGCCGGGCCAGGAGCCATTTTTCGGTTATGGGGGAAGCAACCGTGAAGGGCGGTGGGCAAACCCGGCTGGTCCGCCAGGCCGCCGACGGCGGCCCCGAAGGCTCCGGCCTCCGTCTTTCCGACGGGGAGGTTCATTTCCTCTACTGGTTCATTCAGGGCAGTATCATGAACCCCGACACCAGAAGGCGGCTGCAGGGGGCGTGGGGGTTCTGCCAGCGCCACGCCCTGGCTCACCTCGCGGTGGAGTTCGCCTTTCGGCGCGGTTGGGTTCACGGCTGCGCCGTTCTGTACGACGACCTGATGGAGCGGGCGGTCCGTACGGTCAACTCCGGCCGCTTCGGCTTCTGGCTCGCCTTCCGTTTGCGGCAAACCAGACCTTGTCTCATGTGCGAGCTGGGTTTCGGCCCCAACTCGCCGGGCTTGGCACCGGCCGAGCTGCTGGCGCGGGGTCGGGAGACCTCCCGCCTCAGAAGTTTCGCCGCCGAGACCCTCTCCTACTGGCGAGGGTTCGTCTGCGCCCAGTGCACCGGCCGCACACCCAGCCCCGACGCCCCGCGGTGTCGGCCCCACCTGTTGGGGGACCTGCGCCACCGCCGCCCCGTTCACCTCGGAGCCCAGCGGGAACTGATTGGGAGCATATACTCGGCTGTGAACCGGTACTCCCGCTCCTTTCGGCTGGAACTTCAGGGAACCGATACTCCCGCCGACCGGGCGGGGCTCATTGCGGCGATGGGCTGGTGCAGCGGGTGGTCGGCCTGGCTGGAATTTGCGGCCGCTATCTGACGGGAGGCAACACGGATGATAGTCGGGGACATCATGACCCAAAGGGTGGTTTCGGTCGGTCCGGAAGCGACCCTCTCGGAGGCGGGCGAACTGATGCTGCGCTACCGGGTCGATGCCCTGCCTGTGGTCGGCACAGACGGCCGACTCATCGGGATATTAGGGGTCAAGGACCTGCTCGCCGCGCCCCTTCGGGCGGTCCACCCGAGCGCCCGGGGCCGCTACATTACCCGCTACTTCGACCTGGCGGCCAAGGCCGCGTCGTTGCGTGGCCTCCGCGTCGCCGACATGATGATGAGGCAAGTGGTCACGGTGACCGAGGCAACTCCCCTGGAGGAAGTGGTCGCCCTCTTTGTCAATCGGGGCCTGCACCCCCTTCCCGTTGTCAGGGACGGGCGGCTAGTTGGCCTCGTCGGGCGGGCCGACGTCCTCAGGGCCTTGCTCCAACTGGGGGAAGAAAGCCCGCCAACCTAACCGGGCAATTTCAGGCCGGGGAAAGGCCGCCTGGGCCGGACGGGCCATGAAGGGACGGTTTGGATGGGCCGTAGTTGACCGGGTTTCGGCCTCCGCCTTGAGAGGATTGTGGCGGACCTTAGCGGGGAAGCTGGGGCGGTTTGAGAAATCCCCCGGGCCTTCGTACCATCGGGGTACTGTCCTCCGGCTGCTCAATGGGGGTCCCTGCGTCTTCTGCTCCGGGGAACGCGAGGCTGCCGAAACGTATTTCCGGTGGTTTATCGCTGAAAAATATGCCCAGCCCGAGGTCCTCGCGACACTGGCCCGCTCGCGCGGCTTCTGCCCCCAGCACACCAGGCTTCTGGTCACCCGGTCGAGCCCGTCCCAGGTGGTTTCGGTCTATTCGTTTATTGTCGAGTCGCTGTTGGTTGCGCTGCGGCGGCCGCCTGGCTCCGGCCGGAAAGGCCTGCCCCCTGCCGGACCCTGTCCCGCTTGTGAAGACTGGACGTCGGAGCGACGTCTCCTGGTCGGAGCGCTGCTCTCCGCCGCGGCCGACCCCCAAATTCCGTTCGAACCACGGGGCGCCGGCGGGATGTGCGTTAGCCATCTCCGGGAGTTATGCCCAACCCTTCCGCCCCAGGGGCTACGCCTGCTGACGGGACTGGCCGTCCGGACCCTGACCGCAGCATACCTCCCGCCAGAACCCTGGGAAGCCGGCATAGCCATCTGGGGTGAGCCGGGGGACGTCCCGGCTGGGGCGGGGTCCCAGGAATGCGGCGGTTTGTCCGGCCCCAACCCCGAGGCCGAACCAGCCGCTCCCTGGCCGTCGCCGCTCGCGGCCGTCCACGGCCTCCTTCGAACCCCCGGTTGCCCGGTATGCTTTGGGGAGCAGGCACACCTGCGGTGGTATCTTTCCTGGTTGGTCCGGGAGGCGACCAAAGCCCCCGAGCAGAGCTGGGAGGAAGCCAGGTGGCTTTGCCGAAAGCACTGGCATGCCCTCCGGCGGGTCTCTTTTGGGGCCGCCCGACGGGTGGCCGCTGCGGCCGCCGCCTACTGGGAGCCCCAACTGCGAAGACTCGGCGCTGCCCTGGTCCAGGGGGCGGAATCGGTCGGGGGTTGGCGCATTCACCTGCGCCGTGGCTTCTCCCGGTCGGCTGGGGCCAGGGAAGCCTACCTATGGGCCGGCCGCTGCCCGGCCTGCGATGCGGCCGCCGCCGGCACGCGGAGTGCCTGCGAACTTCTGGCCGCCGTCCTCGAAGGGAATATAGGCCGACGGGCCTACGAGCGGATGGGCGGAGTATGCCTCCGCCACCTTCCGTTTGTACTGGAATACTGCCCCGAGCCCCGGCTCCGGGAATTTCTGCTAGGGGTCTGCCAAACACAACTCCGGATTTTAAAGTGGGAACTGGCCGAGTACCAGCGGAAGGAGAGCTGGTCGGCAAGGTATGAGCCCAAGGCTGCCGAGGCGGGCGTCTGGCTGAAGGCGACAGCTTACCTTGGCGGTCTGGAAGCCGTCCCCTACCCGCTGGAGCACGGCTCGTGGGCCGGACCCGGCCGATAGGCCACGGCCAGCATGGCCCCCCGTGCCGGCAACCCGGGTTACCGGCACGTGGAGTTGAAGGATAACTGCCCGGCAGCCGTTGTTGGGGAAGCCACCCTGCTTTCCACAAGTTGCGCCGTCGGTGATGGGACGGGCTCCTTCACCGCAGTCCGGGAAACGCGACCGAATTGGGGAGCCGCCGGCAGTGAAGGCCTGCCGGACTCCTTAACAGACGCGGAGTCGGCGGGAGGGCCCGTGACGGAGGCTTCAACCGGAGACGGCCTGGCCGGGCGAAGCGCGGTGTGAAGTCGCGGTCCGCGGTTTCACGGCCACCGGGATTCGGGTACCGGCCCGGAGCATTGTGGACGGTTTTTAGGCGTAGTTTACCCCCGGCTGCGGCAAGGGCGGCCCCGGCCGGTCGGCGGCTCCAACCAGACCGCTTTACCCTCGGCGTTGGGTTTCGCCGGCCGACGTAAAAACCCAAGGTCAGCGGCGCAGTGTCGCCACCAGCCGGCCTGGGAACCGGACCAGGTCCAAGGCATCCAGGATAGACGTTACGACTACGTCGGCCGCAAGTAAAGCTTCCAGGGCAGAACCCTCCGGTCCCATCACGGCGATCCCCACGGCGGCGGCCCGGAGCATGCCGGCATCGTTGGCGCCGTTGCCGATGGCCAGAACGCCGGCCGGTCCCAGCTCCCCTACAAAGCGGGCCTTCTGCTCCGATTCGGGCCCGCCGGCGGAAAGGCGGCGGGCCGGCAGGCCTAGCCGGGCGGCGACGGCGTCCAGCCGGCCGAAGGTGTCGGCGCTTATCAGGCGGACTTCCAGAAGGGTCCGGAGTTGCCCGAGCCGCTCCTCGACACCGGGAATCAGTTCCCCGTCTCGGGTAAGGGTACCGTTGACGTCTAGGACCAGGTAGCGAAGTTCGTAGCTTCCTCGACCGGGTATTGACAGCCTCAACATTGCCGTTCCCTCCGCCAGTGTTATAATCTAAGCGGCGGCGATGGAGCCCGCCGGGACGGCCCGATGGGACCGTCCGAACCGCGCCCAGCGGCGCTGATGGCTCCTGGTCCGGGGTCTGCCGGGCCAGGAGCCCATTGCTTTATGAGGTACACTACGGGCGGAAGCCAGATGACCGCCGGCCTTGCAACCCTCGACCTCTGGGAGAGCCTCAGCCGGCCCGGCTGCCCCATCTGCCGGGTTCGGCGCAACTCCGAGCGGCGCTACGCCGTAAACCTGCTCTGGGAAAACGTAAACGACCCCGGCGTCCGGGCCCGGCTCCTAGCGTCCAACGGGTTCTGCGGACCCCACGCCGGCCTGCTCCTGCACCTGGCCGACCGGGAGCTGGGCAGCCGCCTCGGCCTGGCCATCATGTACGAGCACCTGGCCCGGGACCTGACCCGCCGGGTCGGGGAGCTTCTCAAACCGGGCGGCCGGGGACGGGTCTTCGGCCCCGCCCGAATTCCCTCGGTCCGCCAGCTCCGAGGGCTCCTGCCCGCCGAGGAGTGCCCCGTTTGCGCCGTGGGCCGGGAGGCCGCCGACCGAAACCTCTGGTTCCTGGTGGAAAGGCTCCCGGCGGCCGACTGGCGGCAGGCCTGGCAGGTCTCCGACGGCCTCTGCCGACCCCACCTGCTTGGGGCCCTGGGGATTGCGGCCCGGGCCAACCCCGAGGTCTTCGATTTCCTCTGGCAGGACGCCCTGGGCCGCCTGGAGGCGCTGCGGCACAACCTGGCCGAGTTCATCCGGAAGCAGAGCTGGACCCACCGGGACGAACCGGTCTCGGCGGCCGAGGCCGGGGCGGTTGATGCCGCCATCCGCTTTTTCACTGGCGACGGCGGGCCAGAATAATGCCTTGGGGAGGGCAATGAGATGCAGGCCAGGGACTTAAGTCCGGTTCACGAGCTGGCCCGGCAGGTGCGGGAAAGTGTCGGCCGGGTCATTGTCGGGAAGGCGTGGACGGTGGACCTGCTCCTGGTGGCCCTGCTTTGCGAGGGGCACGTCCTCATCGAGGACGTGCCCGGCATTGGCAAGACCACCCTGGCCAAGGCCCTGGCCCGGTCCCTGAGCCTGACCTTCAAGCGGATTCAGTGCACCCCAGACCTGCTGCCGGCCGACATTACCGGCACCATGGTCTTCAATCAGGCCCTGGGCACCTTCGAGTTTTACCCGGGCCCGGTCTTTACCCAGGTCCTGCTGGCCGACGAAATCAACCGGGCCACCCCCCGGACTCAGGCCGCCCTCCTGGAGGCCATGGAGGAGCGGCAGGTCTCCGTCGAGGGGGAGGTCCGGCCCCTCCCCCGGCCCTTCGTGGTCCTAGCCACCCAGAACCCCATCGAGCTGGAGGGGACCTTTCCCCTGCCCGAGGCCCAGCTGGACAGGTTCTTCCTCAAGCTCAGCCTGGGCTATCCTGAACTGGAGGAAGAACGGCAGATCCTCCAACGCTTCCGCACGGCCGACCCCCTTAAGGAGCTCGTCCCGGTGGCCGGGGCCGACCAGATCCTGGTGGCCCAGCGGCTGGTCCGGGAGGTCCACGTCTCGGCCGCGGTGGAAGACTACCTGCTGGGCCTGGTCCGGGAGACCCGCCGGCACCCGGCCATCGAGCTGGGGGCCAGCCCCCGGGCGGCCTTGGCCCTTTACCGGGCGGCCCAGGCCCTGGCGGCCGTGGGCGGCCGCGACTACGTGATTCCTGACGACGTGAAGGCCCTGGCCGAACCGGTCCTGGCCCACCGGCTGATTCCCAACCCCCAGGCCCGGCTGAAGGGCCGGTCGGTGGCTGAAATCCTCCGGGAGGTGGTGGCGGCCGTCCCGGTGCCGGTGGAAGCCTGAGGGGAGGCGGGCGTGGAGTACATCGAGGCCCGATACCGGCAGGCGGAGCTCCGGGCCCTCCTCATCGGTCTGGTGCTGGCGGCCGGGGTCCTGCTCCGGCAGGTGGAGCTGGTGGCGGTCGGAACCCTGCTGGCCCTGGTGGCGGCCGTTTCGGTGGCCTGGGGCCGCTACGCCATCAAGCGTCTGGAGTACACCCGGTCCTTCGACTCGCCCCGGATATTCTGGGGCGAGACGACCCATCTTTCCGTAAGCCTGGCCAACCGCAAGCTGCTCCCCCTGGCCTGGGTTCAGGTGGAGGACGAGTTCCCCGACCGGGATAAGGTTCAGCTGCTGCGAGGGCGGCTCGGCTACTCCCACAAGCCGAACCGGTTCGTCCTGTCGAACCTCTTTGCCCTGGGCTGGTACGAGCGGGTCGTCCGCCGCTACCCGGTCCGGGGCGCCTACCGGGGCTACCACGCCTTCGGGCCGGTGACCATCCGCACCGGCGACCTTTTCGGATTTTTTACGGCCGAGCTGGTAGTCGACCGGGTTGACTACCTGACGGTCTACCCACGGGTCGTGCCCCTGGAGCGGCTGGGGCTCCCCGCCCGGGAGCTCCTGGGGGAGCTTAAGGCCCGCCACAGCCTTCAGCGGGACCTCACCCGGGTGGTGGGCGTCCGGCCCTACGTGCCCGGCGACAGCCGCCGCCAGGTCCACTGGCGGGCCACCGCCCGGACCGGCCGGCTCCAGGTGAAGGTCCCCGAGCCGGTGACGGCCCCGAACCTTTTGGTCTTCCTGGACCTGGCCACCTTCCAGTACCCGTGGCAGGGGGTGCACCCGGACCGGCTGGAGCTAGCCATTATCACGGCGGTGGCCCTGGCCAACGCCGCCCTGGAGGAAGGTTTTTCGGTCGGCCTTTATGCCAACGGCAGCCTGCCCGAGAGCGACCAGCCCCTGAAGATTCCTCCCGGCCGGTCGCCGGCACAGCTGACGGTGATCCTGGAGTCCCTGGCTCGCATCGGCAGTTTTCCCAGCCTCAGCCTGGAGGCCCTGCTCCGGCGGGAGGCCCGGGCCCTGCCGTGGGGGGCCACTACCGTGGTGGTAACCTCGGTGCCCACCGAGGGCCTTGCCGCCGGCCTTTTGCGTCTCAAGAGGCTGGGCCGGCCGGTGGTCCTGATTCTGGTGGAAGGTGGGGACTGGGTGGAACTGCCGGGGATCCCCGTTTACCGGGCGACCGGGTCCGAGGTCTGGGCGGAGCTAGACCGTGTCCGACTGGGTTAGCCGGCTCTTCTTCCCCCTGGCCGTCGCCTGGGTCGAGTGGGCCTGGGTTTACCCCTGGGTCCTCTGGTGGTCCGGCCCGGCGGCCCTGGGCCTTGGGCCGCCCCTGGCCCCGGTCACCGCCTGGCTCGTTCTCTCCGCCGGAACGGCCCTCGCCGCCCTGGCCCGGCCGGGGTTGCCCCCGGGGCTCCTGCGGGCCGCGGCCCTCGTGGTGGGGCTGGGGGTGGTGGTCCTCGGGGTCTGGCGGGACCACTTTGCCGGAAGCCCCGGGGCGGCCTGGGTTGGGGTCCTGGGCCAGGCCCTCCTCAACACCTTCCGGGAGCCCTCGGCCCCGGCGGCGGGCTTCTGGCTAGGGCTGGGCCTCTACTGGCGGGGCGTCAGCCTTGGGGCCGCCGACGCCGACTACGACAACCTCTACCGGGAGTTCAGCCTCGGGCTAGTCGCCCAGGTGGTCCTGTTTCTGGCCAACCGCCTCCGGCCGGACCCCCGCCTGGCGGAGGCAGGCCTCGGCTACTTTATAATTCTGTCGGCGGTGGCCCTGTCGGGCCTTGCCCTGGCCCGCTTGGCCGAAATCCTCCGGCGGGTGCGGCGGGCCGGGGCCCAGGGGCCCGGGCCCACCGGCCCCTGGCTTCTGACCCTGGGGGCCACCGTCCTGGGCCTGCTGGCCGGGGCGGTGGCGGCGGCCTTTCTTCTGCTTCAGGAACCCCCGGCCCCCATCCGGGCGGCCCTGGGCCTCCTGGGCGACATCTTGCTCGGCGTCCTCTTCATCCTGCTCCTCCCCCTGGGCCTGCTGGCCGAACTTCTGGTGATAACCCTCGGTCCCCTGCTCCGCCGGGGCTGGGAGCAGCTTCAGCTGCCGACCCTGATTCAGCCCGGGCAGGAATCCCATCAGGCCCCGGGGACCGGCCTTGGGCTGATTCCGCCGGCCCTGACCCAGGGGCTCCAGTGGCTGGCCGTTGCCGCCGTCCTGGGCCTCGGCCTAGTCCTCATCGCCCTGGCGGTGGGCCGGGCCAGGCGGCGCCGGACCGAGGCCGATGTGGAGGAGGTCCGCCAGTCTCTCTGGTCCTGGTCGGGGCTGGCGGCCGGCCTGAAGGCGCGCCTCAGGTCCCTGGCCGGCCGGCTGCGGCGGATTCCCGCCGCGCCCGCCGCAGACCTTCCCACCTCCCCGGAAGCCCGGACCGTCCGGGAGGTCTACCGGCAGTTCCTGGGCCTCATGGCCGGGCTGGGGCGGCCCCGCCGGGCCGACGAGACCCCACTGGAATTCCTGGGCCGGGTCCGGCCCGAGGTCGGGCCGGTGGTCCCGGAGGCCGAGGAGCTGACCCGGGCCTACCTCTGGGTCCGCTACGGGGAGCGGACCCTTCCCGGGCCGGTAACTGGCCGGATTCGGGAGGCCTGGTTTAAAATCAGGCGGAGTCTCAGCCGCCAGCCGTGATTGGAGGACAAAGCTTCTTCACCGAGCCGGGGGAAGGCCGGCTCTGGACGGCCGGCTTTCTCAACGAACGGTTCCCCCAGCCGGTCTCGCCCCTGGGCTGGGGGGTCATCCGGCCCCACCTGGAGGAGCTGGCCGTCCGGGAGCCCCTCCGGATGCTGGGCATCGAGCCGGGGCCGGCCCCGGTCACCCGCCTCTGGCTCGGCCGGCCGTATTTTAACGCCGAGCTCCTCGCCGCCCTTTACCGGGTCTTTCCCGACTGGCTTCTTCCCGAGGACGCCGCCCGCTACTTTCCCGGGGGTGACCCGGCGTTCCGCCGCCGCCTCGGCCACCGCCCCAACCTTCTCAGGCTGACGGCCAGCGCCCTGGTTACTGTGGGGGGCTGGAACCCGGCGGTCCACCTGGCCGACTGGCAGCGGTTTGCCGCCCGGTACCGGGCGGCCATGGGTCGCCTCCGGGCGGCGGCCGAGGCCCTGGGGCCCGTATCCGGGGACGAAGGGGTCCGGGCCCGGCTCCGGCTGGCGGGGGAGGTTCAGGCCTGGAACGGGGCCCTCCTCCGGCGCCACCGCTGGAGCCTCCTTCACGCCGAGGCTTGGTATACCCTCCTCCGGCGGGCCGCCGCCCGAATCCGGCCCGGCGGAGGGGAAGTCTGGGCGGCGGCCTGGGTCCGCCGGGGCGACGACGTTACGTGCGAATTTAACCGGGTCCTGGAAGCCGCGGCCACCGCCCGGGACCCCGACGCCGCAAGGGCCCTCCGGGCCCGGCTTGTCGCCGAGTTCGGCCACCGGTCGTTCAGCCTGGACATCGCCCGGCCGACGGTGGCCGAGGCCCCGGAAGACTACCTGGCGGCCGCCCGGAGCCGGCCAGCGGCCGGCCTGGCGGACCCCCACCCGGTTCCCCCGCCGCCCCCCGCGTGCTTGCCCCCGGCGGAGCCCCCGCCGATCACCGGCTTCCCCCGAGCGCCGGCCTCAATGAAAGCGATG
>Ga0079992_126230_pt1 | contig 10335 bp, 10 predicted proteins | sample FaiFalFF_MnMetaG_3_FD_69197 | JGI IMG/M metagenome (GOLD analysis project Ga0079992, IMG submission 69197) | Freshwater microbial communities from Yellowstone National Park, Wyoming, USA - Fairy Falls B (FF_Mn_B) MetaG (SPADES assembly) (version 2) | ecosystem: Environmental > Aquatic >...
TCGCAGAGCCACACCTCCCCGATCCCCGGGCCATAGCCCAGGGCGCTTCCTCCCCAGATGCGGGGGACGGGCTTGGGAGGGCAGGGGCGCATCTCCTGTACAACTGCCTCAACTACAGTCCTTCTTTAAAGCTACTCCATTCCCGCTCGATCAGAGCTTCCGAACAGTGTAGCCCAGGGGGAGGTAGGCCTCGAGGGCGAGGAGGTCCGCAAGGAGGAGCCCTAGCACCGCTAACTCGGACCGTGCCGAGGATACGTCCACCCTTTTGCCCGTAGCCTCAGCCTTAAACTCCACGTGCGCCCCTCGCCTCGGCCACATGGGCCTGGAACCACGCATATGTCTGCTGGAGGCCTTCTTCCAACGGAATGCGAGGCCGCCATCCCATGGAAAAGAGGCGGGAGACATCCAAAAGCTTCCTCGGGGTCCCGTCGGGCTTGGAGGTGTCATAGACGATCTCCCCTCGGAAGCCCACCACTTTAGCGATAAGTTCAGCGAGCTCTCGGATGCTGATGTCCTCGCCTACCCCTACGTTGACGATCTCCTCGCCGTCGTAGTGGCGCATGAGGAAAAGGGCCGCATCCGCCAGGTCGTCCACGTGCAAAAACTCCCGCCTAGGCGTTCCCGTGCCCCATACTACCACTTCCCACCGCCCCGAAACCTTGGCATCGTGGAACTTGCGGAGAAGGGCAGGAATGACGTGGGAGGTCTCTAGGTCAAAGTTGTCCCCGGGGCCGTAGAGGTTTGTGGGCATGAGGCTGATGCCGTTGAACCCGTACTGACGCCGGTAGGCCTGCACCATCTTGATCCCGGCGATCTTAGCCACGGCGTAGGCCTCGTTAGTGGGCTCTAAAGGACCTGTAAGCAGGTACTCCTCCTTCATGGGCTGGGGAGCGTATTTGGGGTAGATGCAGCTGGATCCCAGGAAGAGGAGCTTCTTGACCCCGTAGCGGTAAGCGGCATCAATGACGTTGGTTTGGATGAGGAGGTTTTCCCGGATAAAATCCGCCGGGTAGGTGGCGTTAGCCAAGATGCCCCCTACCTTGGCCGCAGCCAGGAAGACATACTCAGGCCTTTCCTCTTCAAAGAAGCGGTAGACGGCCCGCTGGTCGGTGAGGTCCAGCTCCTTTCGCGTCCGAAGGACGAGGTTTTGGTAGCCTTCGGCTTGAAGCCGGCGCAGGATAGCACTTCCCACCAGGCCCCGGTGTCCCGCCACATAGATCTTGGCCCCCTTATCCACGGTCCATCACCCCCGGAAGTGCGATCCGGTGCCCCGCGTCCACCAGGGTGCGCTCCTGCTTGGCGAGCTCCAGGTCGTGCTCCACCATGCGGCGCACCAACTCCTTGAAGGTGACCCTGGGTTGCCAACCCAGCTTTTCCCGGGCCTTAGAGGCGTCACCCAGGAGAAAGTCCACCTCTGTGGGCCGGAAGTAGCGCGGGTCAATCTCCACGTGGGCGTAAGGGTCCAGCCCCAGAAGCCCAAAGGCTTCCTCCAGGAACTCCCGAACCGAGTGGGCCTCCCCGGTAGCGAGCACGTAATCGTCAGGCTCGCGCTGCTGCAGCATGAGCCACATGGCCTCAACATAGTCCGGGGCATAGCCCCAGTCCCGCTTGGCCTCCAGGTTGCCCAGGTAAAGCTTTTTTTGCAGCCCCATCTTGATACGGCCCGCGGCCCGTGTAATTTTTCGGGTAACAAAGGTTTCCCCGCGCCGCTCCGACTCGTGGTTGAAGAGGATGCCGTTCACGATGAAGAGCCCGTAGGCTTCCCGGTAGTTCACAGCGTACCAGTAGGCGGCCACCTTGCTCGCCGCGTAGGGGCTCCGGGGATAAAAGGGGGTCTTCTCGTTCTGTGGTGGCGGGGCAGCGCCAAACATCTCCGAAGAGCCGGCCTGATAGAAGCGCACCGGCCTACCCCAGGCCCGCACGTAATCCCGCACCGCCTCCAATAGCCTCAGGGTTCCCGTGGCCACTACATCAGCGGTATACTCGGGTTGCTCAAAGGAGACCTTGACGTGGGACTGGGCCCCCAGGTTGTAGATCTCATCAGGCTGGACTTTCTCCAGGATACGCCTGAGCCCCGTGCCGTCCGTCAAGTCTCCATAGTGAAGGAAGAAGCGCGTGTCCGGCTCATGAGGATCCCGATACAGGTGGTCTATACGGCTCGTGTTGAAGACGCTGGAGCGGCGGATTATGCCGTGGACCTCGTACCCTTTGGAGAGAAGAAGCTCGGCGAGATAGCTCCCATCCTGTCCTGTAACGCCGGTTATCAACGCTTTTTTCATGCGAACCTCCGCACCCCCGTAAGCTGAAGGAAAGCAAGAAGAAGAAATCGGGGGTTATGCTTCAAGTAGCGGCGCCAAAGCCTTCGTGGTTCCTGCACAAGGCGAAAGAGCCATTCCAGCCCCGCCCTTTGCATCCAGACGGGTGCCTGGCGCACCCGCCCCGCATGGAAGTCAAAGGCAGCGCCCACGCCGAGCATCACTGCCCGGACCCTACCCTTGTGCTCAGCCATCCACCACTCCTGCTTGGGGCAACCCAGCCCCACGAAGAGGATCCGGGCGCCCGAAGCGTTGATTTCCTCCGTGACCCTTTCGTCTTCCTCAGGGGTGAGGGGACGAAAGGGGGGGCTGTAGGCGTAGACCACCCGGAGGCCGGGAAAGCGGGCACTGAGGTTGCGCACCAGGGCTTCTAGGGCTTCAGGATGCCCCCCGTAAAACCCCACGGGCACGCCCCGCCTTGCGGCTTCCGCGCACACCCTCGAGGTGAGTTCAGGGCCACAAACCCGCCCCTGGTGGGGATAGCCCAGCTTGCGGAGCATCCAGACCAGGGGCATCCCATCCGGAGTGACCAGGTCGGCGGCGTTTACCAAGGCGCGAAAACTGGGGTTGTCGTGAGCCTCCATCACCATGTGCACGTTGGCCACGCAGACATAGCGACTTTCCCCCGCCGCAGCCCATGCCAGGACCTTTTCCGTAGCTTCCTCGTAGCTGGTCGGGTCCACCCGCATGCCCAGGATCCTAGGCGCCACCATGCCACTTCGTATCCTACCACCTCTTTGACAAGACCTCGTGATAAATCGCCATCAGCTGCGCGTAGTTCTCCTCCGCCGTGTATTTGGCCTCGTACTCCGCCCGGGCTTCCTTCCGCATGCGGGCGAGTTCGTTGGGATGAGCGAGGAGCCACTCCACCTTGGCCGCCAGGTCCTCTGGATCGCCGGGGCGAAAGTGGAGCCCGGTGCGCCCGTGGTCCACAATGCTCCCCTGGGAGCCTAAAGCCGAAGCCAGGACCGGGAGACCCTTCGCGAAAGCCTCCGCCAAGACTTTGGGAAAGCCCTCGTACCACTCCGAAGGAAAAACTAAGAAGCTGGCCTCGCCCATGAGGGCGTAGACCTCCTCGGGGGCCTTGCGACCAAGCCACTCCACTCCCGGGATCCGCTTCTGGGCCTCCTGGACTTCCGGGGCTAAGGGGCCGTCCCCCACGATTTTCAAGGGCACCTTTCCTCCCAGGCGCTCCCAGGCCATAAGGAGCGTTCCCAAACCTTTTTCCGGAGAGAGCCGACCCACGAAGAGGGCATACCCTCCGCGCCCTTCTCCGGGGCCAGGGTCGGGGTGCACAAAGTTGGGCTTCACCGAGATTTTCTCCGGCGGGAAGCCCCCCTCTATGAACTTCTGTCTTGCGAACTCCGTGAGGGCGATGAAGCGGTCCACCAGGTTCCAGGTGCCAAGGGCCCGGTGGAGCGTGATCATCCCCGCCACCACGGCGCTCGCCGCCCGGCTTTCCCTATAGCACCCGTAAAGCGCCCCCCGCCAGGGTAGCCGCCCGAGGCAGGCCTCGCACACCTGCCCTTGCCGGAAGAAGAGCGCGTTCACGCATAGGAGGCGGTAATTATGCAGAGTCATCACCACGGGCACCCCCTCTGCTTTGGCAGCGTGGATCACCGCTGGGGAGGCCAGGGGAAAGGTGTTGTGCACGTGCAGGAGGTCTGGCCGGTGCTCCCGAATAGCCTCCCGCAACCGACGGTAGGCTTCCTGGTTCCACAGGGTGAGCCCCGCCTGTCGCCAGGGGGGGAGGTTTTCCAAGTCGCGGTTGTCAAAGGTGAGCTCCAGGACCTCGTGTCCCCGTTCCTGGAGAAGAGCTACCTCAGCGCGAAACACGGCATCTTCACCGCCAGCCTGTTGATAAAAGGTATGTAGAGAAAGAAACATCAGAGGTCACCACCAACTCAGTTAATCCCCTCTTGGCGTTCCTTTTAGCGGGTGATAAAAGGAGATGGCAAGTGAGGGAGTTAAAAGTTAAAAAGAGAAGCACTAGGTGCGGGATCTGGGGATCGCAGCAAGCAGGAAAATACATACGCTCCAGCAAATATCAAACTGCTAAGTGCAGAATATAAGTCCAGTCCAACCCATCCAACGGCGATGCAAAAGTCGCGCTAGCCTCAAAGTCGCGCTAGCCTCCCGCCCCTCACGTAAGGTGGGTGGACCCAGGAGAATCAGCACCAGGAGGAGGCGCGACGAAGAGAATCCCAGACGTTTCCTTGGGCTTGGGAGAGGCCTAACTTCATTCATGCGCTGCACGGTCGTCACCTAAGAGGACCCTAATAAACATCTCTAGAACTCTAGAAATATCTCTAGCCCTCTGCTCCCAGGAAAAAGCTGTCGAAACCCGCTCCCGGCCCAGGATACACAACTGATTCCATTCACCAGCCTCCCAAGTTCTGACCACTTCACGCATAGATTGGGCTAAAGCTTCCAAAACTTGAAGGGGGCCTGAAGCAGGTACCTTAAACCCTGTCTTTTCCGTCACCTGCATGGCAGGCCCCCCAAGGTCAAGACAGATCACGGGCCTTCCCGCCGCCATGGCTTCCAGGCAGACCCATCCCCCGGAGTCATGGAGGCTCGGGTGGACCAAGGCGTGAGCCTGGGCCAGAAGCCGCAGAACCTCCTCCCTGGGAAGGTGACCCAAAAAGTGGACCCGCTCAGCCACCCCAAGGCGCCGGGCGAGAGCTTGCAGCCTCCTGCGCTCGGGGCCACCCCCAACGATCCAGTACTCGGCGTCCTTCAGGCCGCTCTTCGCGAAGGCCGTGATTCCTAGGTGAAATCCTTTCCACGCTAAAAGCCTGCCCAAGCTCAAGAACCTTACGGGCCCTGGCCCCGGGGGAGGCAGTTTCCCCAAGGCGTCTATCTCTTCTCTGGGAAGGGCCGTCTGGCTCATAACCTCAACCCGCCTCGCCCCTAGGCGCGCGAGCCGTGCGGCGGTCTCGGGGGTGGTGGCCAGAGCCAGCGCTGCCCGCCGGGCGGTGAGACGGACCAGGGGGTCCAGCTCTCCCAGGAAGCGCGCCAGGGTGCGGGCCACCTCGTATAGGAAGCCCCTGAGACCAAGGCTTGGCCAGAAGGCGAGGGGCGTGGACTCTCCTCCTCCTACAGGGCCCCAGACGAAGGGAACACCCTTCAGAAAAGCCAGGGCGCTCGGAGCCCAGTATTTCACGAAGGTGGCGTGCTGAACCACGTCAAAGCCCACCTCCCTGTACAACCTCCGCACCAAGGGGATGGCGCTGATCTGCCAGAGGTGGTAGTAGAGCTGGACCCCCCTCTGCCCCCGCTTCCAGAAGCGGGCCCAGGGGGGAAGGTCGTGGTACACGAAGTGCAGGCCCGGGACAGGGTTCCGCGCCAACTCCGCCTCAATGGCTGGGCGGTTGTTGGTCCGGGTGAGTACCCACACCTCATGGTGCGCGGCCAGGTGCCGGGCCAGGTTCCAGCCAACGCCGGGTTCGGAGCCCTTTCCCGGCTCGCAGGCGTAGGCGGATAGCAGTACTTTTAGCCTCATGGTTCCTCCCATACCCTCCGACGCCATTCCTGAAACCAGTCGTCGGACGCGTAACCGTCTTCCGCAAACTGAAGGTATGCGGCCAGGGCGGTGAGGCGGACTAAAGCCTCAGCCTGCCCCCGGCTCAAACCCATCTCCCGTGACAGCCAACCAACAGCCTCGCTCCGCACCCTCCTAGGAGGCCACCTCCTAAGGAGGCCACCCGCCTGAAGCACATGATAGGCCAGGTCCACTCCCGGAAACCCATCCAGAGAGCCATACTCCCAGTCTATCAGGCGAAGTCCAGAAGGACCCAAGAGGATATTCCAAGGGGCTAAGTCCCCATGCATCGGCACCACTGCCCACTGCCTGGAGCTTAGAACCTTAACCCAGGGCTCGGCGGAAGGACAGGCGCCCAAGAGCCGCCGGATCCAGGGGTGGTCATACACGGAAACCTCCATAGCCCCTCTCCAAAGCCTCGTAACCAAGGCCAAAGTTTCCGAGCTGGGGAACACTTGGCCTGGCAGAGGCCTCCCCTCCGCCACAGAGAGGAAAAGAGCGAGGCCCGCTCCTATGGGACGGAGGCCTAAAGGTGTAGGCCCCGCACCGTCCGGAAGGCCCGAAAGCACCTTGAACTCCTGCTCCAAACGTCTCCTAGCTGCCGGGCTTTCACCGTATTTGACGTACGCGGTTGTTCTACCTGTTGGGTCAGCCAGCTGGACCACGAGTTTTTGAGTAGGCCCCGCGGTACCTACTAACACTGCCACGGGTCTGACTGGATGAGGGAAACTTCGCGTAAACTCGTCTAACGCATAAGGACCCTGGGATCTTCTAAATTCCCCTAGAACCTGCGCTCGTACCCGTAAGAACCACCGCCGTAGCCTCGCTGTCAAGCGGTAGGCGGGGAAAAGGTTGCTTGCTAGCCATCGCCATTTCCATGGGTAAGCTACCACATAAAGCCGAGGTTGCTTCCAGCTGGGAAGCGCCACTACTGGCGTGCCTTCAGGGAAGAATATGTGCCAGTTCATACCAGACCCAAACGTTTAAGCCTCTTTTTGGTGCGCTCATGCATCTCCGCCAGAAGAATTTCCTCCACCTCCGCCACGACCTCCTCCAGGGGGCGACTCGCGTCCACAACATAAGCATTGGGAAGAGATCGGGCGAGTGTCAGGTAGCGCTCCCGGAGTTTGCGGGCCTCCTCCAGGGGGACCTCCGGCTTACGGGCGTGAGCTACCTCGGCGGGAAGGTCCAGGAAGAAGAAGAGGTCTGGCTTTGGTATGAAGCGCCCAACAAGCCGGGCAAGCCACATGGGGCCTCCATAGCGGTAGCGCTTGGGATCGGCCAGAAGGTCGTCATAGTAGCGGTCAAACAACACAAGCGTCCAGCGAACTTTTTTTGGGTAGACGTCGGCGAACCATCCCACCCAGTACGCGACCCACCAGTAGATCAGCTTCATGAGCGAAGGAACGCACCCTCTAGGGGGCTTGCCATGAGGGTCGGTCACGGGGCCCCGGCTTCCCTTCCTTCGCGGGAGACTCGGCATTAGATGGAGCGCCGTCGCGCGCCGAAACGCACCGCGCATTCCCCTCTCCAGCCGCTCGATAAGAGCGCTCTTCCCAGCACCGTCGGGGCCCAGGACCGCGACGACAAGCCCCGTGGGATACCGCCACCGTTGCCAGATGCGTCTAAGTTCCGGAACCCAGTATCGGATCGGGTTCAGCGGGTCCTGCCGAACCCGCTGGCCTTTGAGAACTCGTTTGAGCGTCCTCAGGTTGCCTTCCAACGCCTTCCACTGCCCTGACCGGATCCAGGTCAATACTTGCGCTCCCCATTGCCTTCCCAAGAGCCTCGTAGCGATGGACATCGCCTTCTGTCCTAAACCCTCCGCAAGCTCCCGAAGCCTCTCTCTGGACCGTTCCGGAAAGGCTCCTTTCAAGATCTTCTTCACCAGGAGGTACTGGAACTCCACCTCCGGCGATGCGACCCAGAAGCCGTTCCACGGCCGGCGACCGTTTAACAGCTCCTCGGCGTGGAACCAGATCCGCCTGCCCCACCGGTAGTCGGTGGCTACGTCTACCGGTAAGAACCGGACATGACCTCCCTCTTGCACCGCCAAGACGAAGCAGTAGGAGGACCACTCGTAGCGAAGCACTTGCACCAGCCTCGCCCCATCCGCGTGGAGGAGGGTGCGCTCCAGCCGTGCAAAATCCTTTGGCGTCACCATGATATCGAGGTCCGAGGGCAGGCGCTCCGGCAGTTCCTGCCAGCCGTGCAGGACGCAGTACCGCACCTGCAATGCCTCTAAGGCCTTAAAGAGTTCCGCTAAGAACTCGCTCATAGTGCTCCAGTTGCAGTCTTTCCACCCGCTCCCAGGCAAAAAAACGCCGCATGTGGTTCAAGTGAGCCCGTGCATGACTCTGCAGTGTCCCGCATCCATGGACGAACTCGACTATCGCCGTGGCTGCCGCTTCGCCCCAGAAAGAGGAAAACCCGCTTGCCCCAGAGGCCGGGAAAGCGGCGGCGCAGGAGGCCCGCGTCTACCTGCGTAGGCAAGGCAGCGGGGTCAATCCCGTTAGGCACCACCACCCGGGCCCGCACCCCCAAGGACCTAAGGCCCTCCACGTCGTTACGGCTCACCGCATGTACGAACTGTGCCACCTCTAGGTAGGGCTTCTCCAGGAGGTGCACGTAGGCCCGCACTTCCGGCCCCACTCGCGCAAGCCGACCCGGGGCGAAGCCACCGTTTGGTGTGATCACATAGGGAACTCCGCTACGCCGGAGCGCCTTACTAAGGCCGATGAAAGGGCCAATGTGCACAGAATGGAAGTGTACTAGGTCTGGTTTCCACCCCAAGAGCTCCTCCAGGAGCCAGCCCGGCACCCCAGGGCAGAGGCGGCCCAGCTTACCCCAAGGGGGTGGGAAGGTCCGCACCTCTGCTCCAGGTAGGGGGAAGGGCTCCTTGGCGGTCAGGGAGAACACGGCCACCTCCGACCCCAGGGCAGCCTGGTAGCGGGCCAAGTAGGAGACAGTCTTGTCCACCCCGTTGGCACTATCAGGATTGCAGCGACCTAGTAACACATGTGCGACGCGCATGCCTCATCCCTTTCCCTTGGCCAGTCGCCAGAAGACAAAGGCGGCAAAAGCATTGGTCAGTAAGAGGGCCCAAACAGCCCCGCCCAGGCTGTACTCCCGCACCAGAACAACGCCCACCGTGGCCGCGAACCCCGCCATCAGCCCGTAGGCGGCGGCCACCGCCTGCGGTTTCTCCAGGGCCCGGAGGACAGAGCCCGCCACTAAGACGACCGAAGCAAAAAGCGGCAGAACACCGAGCCAGGGAAGCCAGACCGAGGCCTGCCCATACTTCCCTTCGTAAAGCCACTCCATGAGCTCGCGGCCGAGTGCCGTCAGGACGATCCAGTAGCCAAGAGCTAAGGCAAGGAAAACGAGAAGGCTCAACTTGGCGAACCGCTTGAGGTCATCCCCCGTCTTAGCCCGCACCATGCCCGGCACCAAGAGAGAGCCCAGGGCACTGTTGAAATGGAGGATCGGCATAAGAAGGTTCATGAGGGCCTTAAACTGCGCCGCCGCTTCCAGTCCGTGAAAGGTGGGGAGAAGCAGATAGTAAATATTACCTGGCACCCAGGAAAACGCCCCCGCCAGCAGAGCCCAGCGCCCGTAGCCCCAATGGAGTGCCCACACCTCCGAGGGCGCCACCTGGGTGGGGGCCCTCCCCCTGAGCCGCCACCGGATGGCCTCTGCCGCCAGCGCAGACGCCAAGGCCATGGCGAGGAAGGCGGTGGCCTCGTTGAGGAGCTGGGCCCGGAAGAGAAACCCCGCCAGGCCCAGGAAAAGGGAGAGATACAGCCCCCCACCCAAGGCGGCAAGCCTGGGGTTCAGGTGGACGTAGGCCCCCCGGCGTACGAGCCACAGATATAGCACCGCCGGGGCGGCAACGGCGAGGCCTAAGAAGCTAAAGCCCATCTCCCGCCCTCCGAAAGCCCAGAACCCCACGCCCAGAAGCAGAAACATTAAGCCAACAAGCGCTCCGAAGCGCCAGTGATAGCCCAGCAGGACCCTTTGGTAGCCGCCGAAGACCTCCCTGAAGCGCCCCGAACCGTACACCAGCATAGGCTCCGTCCACAAGGCGGTGTGCAGGGTGCCCAAGAGGAGGAACACAGCGTAGGCGGTGGCGAAGGCACCGTAGGCGGCAGGCTCCAGCCAACGGCCCAGGAGGATGCTCACCAGAAAGTTGGTGCCGGCGAAGAGGGCTTGATCGGCTACAGCCCAAAAACCCCGACCGGCCCATAATAGGGCTTGAGAAGAAAAGAGTTTTTGCACCGTAGCCCTAATGGGCCACCACCTCCCGGAAGTAGGCGATGGTGCGCTTAAGGCCTTCCCGCACCGGCACCCGGGGTTCCCAGCCCAGGAGCCTCCTGGCCAGGGTGATGTCGGGCCGCCGCTGCTTGGGGTCGTCCTCCGGCAGGGGCAGGAAGGTGATGGGCGAGGGGCTTCCCGTGAGCTCCTTCACCAGCTGGG
>Ga0079992_134558_pt1 | contig 10335 bp, 6 predicted proteins | sample FaiFalFF_MnMetaG_3_FD_69197 | JGI IMG/M metagenome (GOLD analysis project Ga0079992, IMG submission 69197) | Freshwater microbial communities from Yellowstone National Park, Wyoming, USA - Fairy Falls B (FF_Mn_B) MetaG (SPADES assembly) (version 2) | ecosystem: Environmental > Aquatic > Freshwater...
GTCAGCATCTCCTCCCAATAGCGCTCAAGCAGCAATTTGAGCGTCAGCTTCTTCCTCTTCTTAGCGACTTCCCTACGGATCGTGGCGGCGAAGTCGTGGAGCCTATCGCCGAGCTGTTCGGCTCTCTCCCTAACCGAGGCCCATGCCTTCCTCCACCAGTAATCACGCGAGGACTCGATCTCCTCATAGAACCTAGCGACGTGCTTTGAAGCAAGCTTCGGGGCCTCCGGCATCCTTTCGATGTACTCGAAGTGCTCGGATAACGAGAGGGCGGCGCCGGGCGTTAGTCCGAGGTCCAAGGTCTCTAGCAACAGGTCCATGAACTCATCCTTCCCCTCCTCGGTCAGCATCTCTCTCACAAGCTTGTGTAGATCTGTGGCCCGCAGACGGTATATCGCGTCGACGAGCTGGCGTACCTCTTGGATGTCTCTAATCCCTAACCTCGAAATCAAGTCCATGAGCTCGGACAACCTTAAAAGCAGGTCTGGTAGCTCCAAACCACTTACCTCGGACATATTAAGAAGACTTTTGACCTTTATCCCGGCGGAGCCGAGTAAACCGGGTAATTCCCGAAGATCCTCGTAGCTTAGCCGCCCCTTCGGAGGCCGCTTGGCGCCCAACTTACGCAAATCTTCACAACAGTCCTGATACCCGGCGGCGAGTTCTAACGCTTCTCTTATATCTCTCAGCCGCATAGCGGGCCCAACTCCTAGTTCCAGCAGCGCCTCCTTGACCAACACCTTATATCTCCCGCGCCTGAAGACTCGGCCTAGAAACCCATAGGATGCTAAGTCGTCCACGAGTTCCCTTAAACGTTCTGACTTAGCTTTGATTTCCGTCGGGACTATCCCCATACTCTTGAGCCGCATCACAACACTATACAGTTTCTCGGCAACTTCTGCGTAGGCTTTTGCGAAGCCGACATCCTCGATGCATCTGAGAAATTCATCCTTACTCCCAATAACCATGGCAAGTTCGGCAGCTCTTCGGAAGAGGTCGGCTAGCCCCCGCGGGTCCTTAAAGATTCTCGGACCGATGGATGAGAAGAGGAGGTAACAGAGGCCGATACCTCCGTCGTCCGGACTCTTAAAGAAAAGGTCCGTCATCCGCCAATCCGCCAAGAGCTGGGTCGAGCCAGCCCGATGCTTTTGGAGAAGCTTCATATCGCCCCTCACGCCCCTAAGCTGTTCCGCGAGGCCTGGGTGAGCGACCAACTCCACCATTTCCCGCCACCTCTCCATGGCCCTTCTCCATCTCTCGGCTAACCGTCCCATCCTCTGGAGCATGGAGGGTTCTGTAATCCTCAGACCTGTCTCAACCTCCACTCTAGCTAGCTCCTCTAGGGTTAAACGCGCGGTTTCTACCCACTCGCCATACCTTTTGATAGAGTCGTAAAACGCTTTTGGGTATCTCGGGTCTCCCCGCGGCGCAGAACCCATCACCAAAAATCGCTCCAATCCAAGTTGCAACATTTGATCCAGATCCCGGAGTAGCTCGTCGCGCCGCTTATCCGGGTCACCATGCAAGTGGAGGACGTATCCGGCCAGCCCTATTCTTTCGAGCCTATCATGAACCACCTCCGCAGCGTCCCTCTTCTCGGTCACGAAGAGGACGCGGCGCCCCTTGATGACCGAGCGCGCGAGGAGGTTGGCTATGAGCTGGCTTTTCCCTGTCCCAGGCGGCCCATGGACTACGAGGCTACGGCCCATTTCAGCTAGGATTATTGCCTTGGCCTGCGCACTGTCACATCTTAACGGAGTCTCAAGACTCTAGACCTCGAACTCATCCATACGTAACGCCCCCACTCCCTCCGGCTGATTCACCGACTCATCACCGCAGAGGGCCCTAGCGATTAAGCAATTATCGAATAACCCCCCATCAAGCATTTTTATCCCATCCTCATAGATTGCCTGGTTCTCGAAGCTCAGCCGGGCGATCCAGAAGCTCTCATCAATATCCCATCCATGCGCCTTGAGATTCTCCCTCAAACTCGAATAGAAGTGTCGCAGCTCGACGCCTTGCGCCTCCTCCCAGAACCTCTCCAAATCAATGCCATAGTCGGCACGCATCTTCCTGACTAGCGACGGGTTCAGTTTCAGCTCATCCGTTAGCTGAAGAAAATACTGCTTCTTGCCACTTCTCCTATCAAGCTTAGTCTCTATCCTACATTTGGCTATCACTAAGGGACTTTTGATATCAGACTTTCTCTTTCCTAGGACCTCTTCCTTATTTTCGTCGGTACGTACATATTGGTCTCCTCCCACGCGATTGTCCTGCTTCCCTACTGTGAGAGCACGAAGTCCCTGCTCCTGCGGTCCGCCTTCTTTAAACTCTCCCTTCTCAGACCATTTGAGAAGTCCAAATACGATGTATAGGCTCGAATAACCCCTTTCCCTCTCCTCTTCTGCGACCGAGTATCTTAATCTGTCAAGCACATCAATAACCTCGGCGCCCTTCATCTCGGTATCGAATCTGTGTGTCACCCCGAACTCCATCCTGCCTACGAAATAGCTTGACACCTCCACCCTCCTTCCTTCCAGCAGATCGGGAACATCATCCCAATCCATTTTGAGTTTAAGCGCTGCGCGCCCCTGCCCGAAGTATATGGCCCGGTTCCTGCGGCCGATGTCAATCAATCTGTCCAGACGCCTCTTAATCAGCTCACGATGGCCCGGTCGGGCTGGGCCTGCTACATCGCCACAATAGATGTCTCTATGCATCCTTAAGCCTGCTAGTGCGCCGGAGCAAATAATACTAAAACCTTACATCAGGTCAATATTTACAAGGACCTGGCCAACCCTCAACCTTACCCTTATCCAACGTGTTAAAACATGCTGGGGTGAGAATTGTGGGGCTATGATAGCTTTTATTACACTTATAGAGAAGTAGGTAGTGCATGTCTGAGTTTGAGGAGGAAACGACGTAATAGGTCCACGTAAGGATGCCTCGAGAAAGGCTCACTAGCTACATTAGGGATGATGCCGAGATTGCTAGGGTCATGAGGGAGCGTGTCAGGTTTGAGGGAGGGTTTCAGGGGGCGCGTCGCCGTCGACGCGGCAGCTCGATACTGTCCCCCGCCTACAGGAATGCAGCCTCGTATTCGCCATCATGATGGAGGATCGTAGCGGGCCTCAATGATTTATATCTCGTCGGCAACTAGCGTAGTACATGTCTGAGGAGGGCCGAGCGTTGCTTTTAGAGCTCTTCGATAAAGCTGCCCAACTGAGGAGTAGGATAGAGGGACTAAGAGAGATGGGGGCCGACTCTTTTCGAGGGCTTGTTGAGAGGGCCAGGGAGCATTGGGTTGGTTACGTGCCGAGACATGCCAAATGTTCCGTCCTAGCAGTTGATAGCGGGTGGAACTACAGGCTCTACGAGGGCTTCTACGTCTATGCCCTCAAGGCGGCCGCCGTTGGCGAATCGATGAATACCCTTCATCCTGTCGCAGAGGTAGGCATTCTCTCGGGCGACCCTTATGGCGCGTTTCTGATGCCTGAGCTTACGCTGAAATACATGGCCGAGATCTATGAGCACGAGGTCGCGCTCCGGGCATCCGACAACTGCGACCTAGTCCTGGTCGACGGCTCCCTCATCGCGAGGCTGGAGGATATAAAGAGGAGGGACTCGCCTAGGCTTAGGACGGAGTACTTCGCCTTAGCGAAGCCACTCAATGGTCTAAAGAACGTGGCCTTCGTGTCAAAATATTCCCATGACAAGAGTCTGCTCGGTGGAGAGCTCGGGGACATCTTCTACCTCAACGCGGCCTCAAGTGAGGTAGGCTATACGAGACCCCACACCATCAATAGGGATGGATGGGCCTTCTCAATCTTCTACGTTAGGCTCTCCGAGAACGCAAACGCACTCCACGTGGAGGTGCCTGCCGCGGTAGACGAGGGCTTCGCACGCCTCTTCATCGACATGCTGTGCGGGACAGCCGTGAGGGGCTACCCCTACACACTCATGGCCGCACATAAGGCTGTTAACGTGTCCGACAGACTGATGGATATGCTGTGTAAGGCCGCGGGCCTGACGGGACTCCACACTGCTAGGGAGGTGCTTAGGGTTTGAGCGAGGTCGGCATCGTAATCGGGGAGGCCAGGCCCGAGCGGATCAAATTCGCCTCAAAGAGCCCTGTCAGGGTTGGAGAATACGTGACTGTCGATACAGAGGATGGGGAGGTCCTATACATGACGGAGTACTTCAAAAACGTGAGCGAACTACTCTCGGGAGAGAATGATTTCCAGACTGCCGACGAGGCGAGGCGGGCAAGCAAGAAGAACCCTAGGGATCTAGTCAGGGTGGGCGTTGCCAGGGCCCTCGGGCTGGTCGAGGAGCTTCTGAAAGGGAGACGCATCTATCCGACCGTGCCGCCGGAGCCCGGCGCATCAGTCAAACAGGCGGGCGACGAACTCTTGAATGAGATCTATGGAGGGAGCGACGAGCGCTGGGTAGAGGTTGGCCGTCTACTGAGGCGGCCGTCCGTGAGGATAACCATCAACATAGACGCCGTAGCCTCAAGACACCTCGCAATCCTCGCGGCCACGGGGAAGGGGAAGTCCAACTTCCTCGCACTGCTGGCGAAAAGGATCGCGGAGAAGAACGGTACTATGGTGATATTCGACTACCATGGAGAGTACCAGGGGCTAAGGGTTCGGGGACTCAAAACTACGCGCCCCAAGATAAACCCGAGACACCTAAGCTCGGAGGAGCTGGCCGACATGCTCGGTGTAAGGAGGAGCGCCGACCGCCAGAGGGCGATGCTTGGAAAAGTATACACGAGAGACGTCATAAACGCGGCGGACTATTGGGGAGCCCTAGAGAACAAGTTGAGGAGCGTAGCTGAGGATGAGGGGGCAGGAGCCCAGGAGAGGCAGGTGGCCCAGAGGCTGCTCGACATAATGAGGAGAGCACTCTCCGTCTGGGGAGAGGTATTCGACCCCTCGGCCCGCAGCCCTCTAGACACCATAGTAAGCAACAGGGTTAATGTCCTAGACATCTCGGACCTGACGGAGCTTCAGGCCCAGATAGTCGTCAACACGTACCTCGACAACATTCTCCAGGACAGGAAGACCATGGTTAGGGGTGGTGAAGGTAAGTTCAGGTCCCCCGTAGTCGTGGCCATAGAGGAGGCACACATCTTTATGCCTTCTGGAGAATCTACGGAGTGCTCGGAGACCATAGCTAGGGTAGCTAGGGAGGGCAGAAAGTTTGGGGTCTCGCTGATAATAGTGTCTCAGAGGCCTAGCAGGCTGAACCCCGACATAACGAGCCAGATGGGCAGCTTCGCCATTTCTGGCATAACGCATCCAAGCGACCAAAACTTCATCAACCAAGTGACCGACGAGGTGTCGGCGGACCTAGGTACCTCATTACCAAGCCTAAACCCGGGCGAGATGGTGCTGGTGGGCCACTTCATCAAGGTTCCAGCCCTAGTCAAGACGGAGCTGGTGGAGGAGAAGCTCGTGGGGAGGGATCTTGAGGCCGTGAGGCTGTGGAGGGAAGAGGCTGCTGCTAGAGCATACGCCTCGACGGAGGAGCTGATAAGTCCTTGATGGTCGGCCACCTCTCAGACACGCATCTAGGCTGGTATTCCAGGGGGGAGTCTGTCAAGGAGAGGGAGAACGACTACTACGACGCCTTCAGGGAGGCGGTCGAGCTCTTCATAAAAGACCACGTAGATCTGGTCATACACTCCGGCGACATACTAGACGAGCCGAGGCCCCTCGGAAAAGCAGTCATAACCCTCCTAGAGATGGTGAGGGAGCTACATGGGCGAGGCATCCCGTTCCTCTACACTCTGGGTGAACACGACATATCAAACATACCCTCAACCCCCTATCCGACTATTCTTGAGAGGCTGGGGATAGGGTTGTTCGTCGGCGGCGAGCCGCGCGATGTGAGGGGGTTGAGGGTCGTAGGACTACCTAGGCATAAAAAGGTCCAGCGAAACGAGCTGCTGGACAAGCTAGATAGAATCGGGGAGGAGCAGCGCAGCTATAGGGGGAGAAGCGTCCTAGTCCTGCATCAGGACCTCCGGGACGTTTCGGGGCCCTGGGCCGAGCTATCGCTAGCAGAGCTTCCAGCAGGCTTCCATTACTACGCGATGGGTCACCTACACAAACACATAGAGGCAAGGCGCGGCGGAGGCCTCCTCTCTTATCCAGGCCCCACGCACTGGGTGGATGTAGACGATCCGGATGAATGCGGCGTAAACATTGTTGACCTGTCGGGCGACCAGCCCATGGTCCAATGGGTCAGGCTGGAGAGCGTGAGGCCGAAGAAGAGGGTGCGAGCCAGGGAGGGAGAACTCAACCACGTCATCGACGCGCTGCTCAGAGAGGAGCACCGAAAAAAGCCCTGCCTATGGCTGGAGGTCGAGGCGGATAGGCCTCGGCCCAGCCCCACCCTCATAGATAGGCTAGGCGAGAAATACATAGTTCAGAGGATAACGGTCCTCCCGGCAAGACACGCTACAAAAACCTACCAAGGCCTCCGAGAAGACAGCATAGACGAGGAGCTGAGGAGGCTGGCGCTGGAGGCTCTTGGGGGCGACGAGGGGGGCGCCCGCCTCGCCCTCGACGAGCTCCTCCCACTACTATCAGACCCAAGCCGGAGGAGGGAGGCGAGCGAGGTAGTGTGGAGGCACTACCGGGGAGGTGGGTGGGGTGATAAGAAGGGTTAGGGTCAGGAACTTCACATCCCACAGCGACACCGAGATAGAGTTCCCCGAGGGCCTCACAATCTTTGTAGGCAGGAACGGCGCCGGCAAGAGCTCAGTGATCGACGCGATAACATACGCCCTATACGGCAAAACTACGAGGGGCGAGCTACGGAACATCGTCAGGGACGGGGCGGGCGGCGGGGAGGTCGTGCTGGAGTTCAGCCATAGAGGGAGGGGGTATAGGGTTATGAGGAGGTTCGATCACAACGGCCGTCTACTAGCAGCAGCTATGAGGGATGGAGAGGATCGGCTGTTGGCGTCTGGAGAGAGGGAGGTGTCGGGCCACGTCGAGCAGCTACTAGGGCTCGGCTACGAGAGGGTGAGGTCTGCAGTAATAGTACAGCAGGGCGAGCTGGACAGAATCCTTAACGAGAGGCCGGCTGACGTTAAGATGCTTTTCGACGACCTGCTAGGACTATCAAAGATGGAGAGGGCCTACGAGAACATGCGGGACGTCCTCGCCGAATTCGAGAAAAGAGTAAGAAGTGAGGTGGGTAGAAGCATCGGTGAAGCAGAGCAGGTAGCCGAAGAGCAAAGACGTAAGGAAGACGAGTTGAATAGTCTTCAAGAAGAGGTGGGGAGGATTGAGAGAGAGGTGGAAGACTTGGAAAAAGATCTGGAAGAACTCTCCTATAGGAAGAAAGCGCTTGAGGAGGTGGCCAGTCTCTATGATGAGGTCCGGAAAAATACGATAAGGCTCGCCGAGGCAGTAAGACGGAGAATAAGAGACCTCGAAAAGGCTAAACCGTATATATGTTTGCTGGAGGAGATAAGCAAAGACGAGGTGGAGAGGCGTATTAAACAGCTCGAAGACCTGAGAAATAGTTGGGAAAGAATAAGTCGAGAGATCAGCGGTCTTGAGGGTGAGAGAAACTCGAAGAAAAAGACCCTTGAAGAATTTGATAAAGACCTTGAAAAGCTGGCTGTAGATGGGCTAGCGGAAGAGGCTGCTAAGGTCGGAACGCTTGAGGAGTTGAGCGGGGAGGCTGACCAAGAGGCTAGAAAGCTCATCAGGGACTCGATAGAGGCGGGGCGGATGCTGGAGCGGGGAGTCATCGGCGAAGATAGGCTCCGGGAGGTAGAGGAGCTGGGAGTCAAGAAAGTGATTGGCTTGGTGGAGGGAGCCTACAGCTCTGGACGCGCCGCGTGGATAAGAGAGATCTCGGCCCGAGTGGAAAGGTTGAGGGAGGAGATCCAAACGACCGACGCAAAAATCAATAAACTCCGAATGGAGCTGAAAAAGTTGGAGAACGAGATAAAAGGTCTGGAGAAGTACAATGGGAGGAACATCCAGGACCTCAAGAGCGAGCTCAATACTGCTGAAAGACAGCTCACTAACTTAGGATGGAGTGGAAGCGTCCAGCAGCTTGAATCAGCCATAAGCCTCCTGAACGAAAGGTCTCAGTATCTGGTGAGGGTGGTCGGTGAGAGGGTCATGCCGGATAGAGCATACCTCGAAGGCTTAGACGAACTACTAGACAGGGAAGGCAATGAAACCCTCCAAACCCTCATCCAAAGCATGGAGAGCTTGCCCGCGGAACTAGATCTAGGCGAGCTTAAAAGGATAGATGAAGAATACGCAGAGCGAAACAGGCAACTAGGAGAGAAGAACTCTGTACTTAGTGAGCGTAAGAGGAAGGTTGCCGAGCTGCAAGGCGAGATAGAGAAGCTCCGAAGGATTGGTGAGGAGCTCTCTAGGGCAAAGAGATTCTACGGGCTGCTGGAGAAGATCAGGGACAACGTGTTCCATAGGGATGGGCCCGTCCTGAAAAGCCTGAGGACGTGGGTTTATGGAAGGGTCTCCGACAGGGCCAGGGAATACCTAGACATGTTTGATGTCAGGATAGACGATGTAAGGATAGTAGAGGAGAGTGGTGAGAGGGGTGGTGTGAGGTTCGTATGCTTCTACGGTGGAAGGGAGGTTGACTCGGATAGGCTTAGCGGAGGAGAGAAGGTGGCTCTCGCACTAGCCATAAGGCTGGCGATCGGAGACGTGCTCGGGGCTCAGAAGCTAGGCTTCTTCATACTCGACGAGCCGACGATCCACCTCGACTCCGAAAACAAGAAAAAGCTCCAAGAAATATTCGCCAGCTTGGGAGAGCTGGCCGGCCAGACGATAGTAATAACCCATGACGAGGAATTATTCGAAGATGCAGACGCTACGATACTGAGATTTGAGAGAGGACCGGCGCCGGGCTCGCCCACCGAGATGCAAATAATCCGTACAACCCATGAAAAAGAAAACCCTAACGCTCTTTAAACAGTAGCTCGCGTGGGCCGGTCGATGAGAGTCTAACAGCCTCTATACCCGGCCCCACTAAAGCTACCTGGTTCTTCTCCCTAAGCCTAAACCATAATACTCCCATATTGAGCAGGTCCTGCAACAGTTCATTACCTGCTGCGTGATATATGTGCACCTCCTCCTTGAGAACCTCGGGGACCTCTGGAGCCATTCCCCATGCCTGCGGAGTCCAATACTGGGTTGACGAAACTATATGGATGCCGACACGTTCATCCTTGGGAATCTTACCGGCCTTTTTAAGATCCTCGATAAGTAGGTGCGCTCTACCCTTCAGTGTGGAAACCAAAGTTGAAGAGACATGCTTCGCCCCAGAATCTTTCTGCTCGCCTAAGGTAAAGATATGTAGTATATAGTGGTCGTTCCCTCTCTTGCTCGTATGTAGTTCTAGGATAAAGTCATTGCCTTTTTCCCAAACATAAGTCCTGTTAAAAGAGTTAAGATATTCTGCATAGCAATCGACTAGGTCTGTTAGCGATCTCCATTGTAGCCCCTCAGCCGGGTATGGGTAGCTAAAGACCGATAACGGTAGTTCTGCCTTGTCTTTTACAGCCTCCTCGAATATTGTCTTGTAATAGCTGTCCCAGTAGAATGAGGGTAGTAGGGAGAAGTGCGTCCTTCTCAGCTCATTTAACACACATTCATCGCAACGGTCGTACACAAAGCGCTTTTGTTCTGGGTTGTACCGTATAGCCATATCTTCGGGGCTTGTCCAGAAGATCCTGTCCCTCACCAGCCTTACCCCAAGGACACCAGACTTAAGCAGCTCCAACAGCAGCTCATCCGAGGAGATGAGGCGTGTTTCAACGCCAAACTTCTCTCTCAGTAATGTATTCACCTTCTGGAATTTTTCGGAAGCCTCAGCAGTCCATGAGTTCCCATGCGTAGCGGCAACGAACCATGCCTCGACAACACCTTTACCGTACTTTTTCGATAGCCTATCATGCAACTCTATCGTATCGTAGTAGAACCTTTCAACCTTGCTACTCGTTATTTCAGCCAGTCCAGTACATTCACAGTGTACGAAGCCGTTGTATTGCTCCAGCAGCACATCGTGCGGCTTGCCCTCAGTCTCCGGCCTCGGTACTACCCTTAAACCCTTGCTTATAGCATAGGCTGCGAAGACCTTCTCTAGGAACACACCTTCAAGCCGTAGCGCTCCATCCATCTCCACCCGCTGATACATCTGCTAGACCCCTCCCCCCAGCTCCGCCAATCTCTCTAAAATCTTTTCTTCTCCAACCGTGTCGCACAGCCTCCAGATCCGCTGCAAGAGCTCCCTACGCGCCCTGATCTTCTCCTTATACTCCCTTAA
>Ga0079992_149713_pt1 | contig 10335 bp, 12 predicted proteins | sample FaiFalFF_MnMetaG_3_FD_69197 | JGI IMG/M metagenome (GOLD analysis project Ga0079992, IMG submission 69197) | Freshwater microbial communities from Yellowstone National Park, Wyoming, USA - Fairy Falls B (FF_Mn_B) MetaG (SPADES assembly) (version 2) | ecosystem: Environmental > Aquatic >...
ATCCACCTGAACGCCGCCATGCGCCTCGACCCGGTCTTACAAAACACGCCCCTGAGCGATCCCGTAGGAGCCAGCGTAGTCTTCTATGAAACCAAGGTCCGGCTCGAACGGGTGTGAGGCGGCAGGAGGGCAGGGAGCCCTGGGAATGCGGAATGGAATCTAAACCTACCGTTAACGAAGTCTTAATCGTCGTCCCCCATCCTTCTCTTGCTCGGCAGTCGTCAGCCTTGCACGGGTGTGCGGGGCTTGGATTCGGCGTAAGGCCCCTGGAGCCGATGACGCTGGAGCATCTATCCTCAAACCTGAATAGGCTTAGGAGGTAATACCATGAAGCAATGGGTATATACTATATACATTATAGTGTTCTGGGTCGGATGGGTTGTGAATTCGGCCCTTGCCGCCCAGGAAGCCCCAGTCCCCAAAATCAGTGGTTACATGTTCGGAGATTACTACTGGATCGTGACCAACCACCGGTCCGACCTGGAGGGGCAGAACGGATTCTGGTTCCGGCGGATCTATTTCACCGTCGATGAGAGCTTCAACGAAACCTGGGCTATCCGCTTTCGTCTGGAGCTGAACAGCCCCGGTGACTTCCGTTCGGGGGCGGCGAATCTCACGCCTTATGTCAAAGATGCCTATCTCCGGTGGAAAGGCGGACGCCACGAGGTTTATTTCGGCATTTCCCCGACTCCGACGTGGGAAGTTGTCGAAGCTCTTTGGGGTTACCGGTCCGTCGAGAAGACGCCCCTGGACCTCCAGCGAATGGGAACGGCGCGGGACTTCGGCGTCGCCGCTCGGGGGAGCCTGGATGAAGGCCGGAAGTTCCGCTATCACTTGATGATCGGCAACGGCCTGGGGACGGGGGGTGCCGACGTGGACAAGGGAAAGAAGGGTTTCTTCTCCCTGGGATTTTACCCCGACGACCGCTGGGTAGTGGAAGTTTACGGGGACTGGGAAGACCGTCCGGGTTCGACGGACCGATGGACCTGGCAAGCGTTTCTCGCCTATCGCACGCCCCGGTTCCGGGCAGGCCTTCAGTACGCCCATCAGACCCGCCAGGGGAGCCCGAACACGCACTTGAATGTGGGCTCTGTGTTTCTCGTCGTTCAGCCGACCTCGGCCGTTGCCCTACTGGCCCGGTATGACCGCATGTTCGACCCGAATCCCGAGGGAAACCGTATCGCCTATATTCCTTTGGATCCCACGGCCAAGTCGAACCTGATCGTCGCCGGGGTCGACTTCCGGCTTCACGCGCGGGTCCATCTCATTCCCAACATAGAGTACGTTTGGTATGACACGCCGCCGGCTGGTTCCCGCCCCAAGTCAGACCTTTTTCTTCGGGGTACGGTCTTCTTTGAATTTTGAAACGTTCGGGGCCGGATACCCAGCCGCAATACAAGGCCTCGGGGGCCTTTGACCGGACGAAGCCCCGGCGGAATTTCCGAGAGGGGGGCTTCGGGGCTTGGGAGTTGGTCGTGCGGTATTCCGGACTGGACTTGACGGATGGGGACGTGCAGGGCGGGGTACTCCAAGACTGGACGGTGGGCCTGAACTGGTACCTGAACGACCACACGCGATGGATGTTCAATTACGTCCATGCCCGACGGAAGGACGTCGGGACAGCCAATTACTTCATGACGCGCTTTCAGGTGGATTTTTAGGCCGACAGAGGGGAGAACTGGCATCGGCGGGACAGTTCGGATAAAATCGCCTCCGCTGGCACGGGCAAGACCCTCAAGAATGGGGGATGGGGAGCCCGGCCCATCGAATCCGTGACCGCCCCCGGAAACCGTGTTTGCACGCCCGACGGGGTCCGTTGAAGGCCCCGGTCGGATACCGCCTGTGGAGGTTCCGGCTATGAAGATCCTGAAGAAGGTGGCAGAAGCGTTGCTCCGGCGGCTCCCGGTCCCGGAGGTCGAGGCCCACTGCGACGCCCCCTGCGGCGTGTACGACCCGGCTTCGGCCCGGATCGCGGCGGAGGCCGTCCTCCAGCTGACGCAGAAGATCCTCGACCTCAAGCCGCCGGCCTCAAACGACGTGGCCGCCCAAATCGCCTACTTCAATACCCTGACCCGGTACATCACCATCAAGGAACAGCAGGCCGAAATCGCCAAGCGGGAGATCCTGATCCTGTGGACGGACTACTTCAAGGCGGACCATCTGAAGGAGTTCCCGAACCTGCACGAACTCGTCTGGAAGGCGACGAAGCTGTGTTCGGCCGTCAAGCGGGAGGTCAGTCTCGAGCACGCCCAGGAGCTCCTGAACGTGATCCGCCAGATTCATGACATCTTCTGGAAGACGAAGGGCCGGGAAGTTCCATGGTACTTGGCCAGCTGAGGGCCCTGGGGCTCGGGTTTCGCTGGCGTTGGCGGGTCTACCGAGTCCGGGGCGCCAGCATGTATCCGACCCTGGAGGACGGAGATTACGTCCTCGTCGATGGGGACGCTTACCGGAAAGTCCCGCCGCGGCCCGGCGACGTCGTCGTGGCCCGTCATCCCTTCTACGAGGGCCGCTACATCGTCAAGCGGGTGCGGTCCGTCCTCCCGAGGGGGAGCCTCTTCTTAGAGGGCGACGCGTCCTACGACTCGACGGACTCTCACGCCCTGGGGCCGATTCCCCTGTCGCAGGTCATCGGCCGGGTCGTTTGCCGATGGCCGCTTCGGCGGGCGAGGGTCACCTCAGTTCGTTCGGCCGGTGGCCCGTAGGCCGATAGCGCTCCGAAGAGGCGATCGTGGTCGAGCTTCTCACGGTATTCGGTCTCGGCTTGGCCCTGGGTTTCCGGCATGCCTTCGATTCGGACCACGTTGCGGCGATCCTCTCCCTGGTCAGCGAGACCCGGAGCCTCCGGCGAGCGGCCCTCTACGGGGTTTTCTGGGGGATCGGCCACACGCTGACCCTCTTCATAGTCGGAACGGCCCTGCTCCTCCTAAAATGGGAGATCCCGGCCCGAGTGGCCCAGGCCTTTGAATGGCTGGTCGGCCTCGTTTTGATCGGCCTCGGGATTCACGTCCTGGTCCGGATGTATCGGGAGAAGGTCCATATCCACTGGCACTCCCACGGCGACGTGACCCACATTCACTTTCATTCCCACCGGCACTCGGCCGACCACGACCACGTCCACCGACCCCTACTGGTCGGTGTCGTCCACGGGCTGGCGGGGTCCGGGAGCCTGACCCTCCTGGTGATGACGACGCTTCCGTCGGTCCTGCAGGGCGTCGCCTTCATCCTTGTGTTCGGCCTCGGTTCCATCCTGGGGATGGTCCTGACGGGGACGGCCGTCGGGGTCCCCTTTACGCTGACCCGACGGCTCGAGCGGCTTCACCGGGTCGTCCAGGGGGTGGCGGGTGGGCTGAGCATCGCCGTCGGGCTCCTTCTCATCGTCTCCCCGTGGGGTTGAAACGACGGCAGTCGGGCAGTAGGGCAATAGGGCAGTAAGGCAATAAGGCAGTAGGGCAGTAGGGCAGGGGCAGGCCCCCATAGAGCTGGGGAGTTCGTCTATCATCCGTTATACGACTGAGGCCCTATCGTTCCCCGTCACCCGTCCCTTCTCTCACAGGACCGTCCCGTCGGGGACGACGGCGTTCTTCGGGATCACAATGATTCCGTCCCGGATGTAATAGAAGCTCCCGTCGGCGTTCCGCAGGCCCTGGGCATTCACCAGACGGACGCCCCGACCGATGCGAACGTTCTTATCGATGATGGCCCGTCGGATGACGGCGTCCGGCCCGACGCCGACGGGCGGCTCACCCCGCCGGCGGGCGGATTCGACGTCGGCAGCCGACTCGTAAAAGTCGGCGCCCATCATGAGGACGGCTTCGAGTTCGGTATTCTCCCGAATGACGCTCCGAATCCCAACGACCGAATTCCGGATCCGGGCCCCCTCGATGATACAGCCCTCGGCGATCAGACTGTCGAGCACCTCACTCCGGAGGACCCGGGAGGGGGGTAAAAAGCGGTGGCGGGTGTAGATCGGCCGCTGGGGGTCAAAGAAGCTAAAGGGCGGGTTCGGTCCCGTCAGGGCAATGTTGGCCTCATAGAAGGACCGGATGTTGCCGATGTCGACCCAGTACCCCGAAAACAGGTACCCGAAGACACGGTAGTGGGTGACGGCGTAAGGGATGATCTCCTTCCCGAAGTCGATGAAGGTCGTCCCCGTCAGGACCTCAAACAGCACGGAGCGGTTGAAGAGGTAGATCCCCATCGAGGCCAGGTACCAGGGATGGTCTGCGCCCAGTTCGGGGGGGACCAGGCCGGACGGGACGGCCAGGGGCGGGAGCCGCTCCGGCGACGGCTTCTCAACGAACTGGACGATACGACGATCCTCGTCGATGACGGCGATGCCCAACTCCGGCGCCTGCTCGGGAGGGACGAACTTCAAGGCGATGGAGACATCAGCCTGGACGGCCTGATGGTGCTCGATGAAGTCTCGGAGGTCGAACCGGTAAAGCTGGTCTCCGCTGAGGATTAGAAAGTAGCGGTGGGGCAGGGGCCGGAAGTGGCGGAGATTCCGGCGCACGGCATCGGCCGTCCCCAGGTACCAGCCCTCGTACTCGTAAGTCTGCTCGGCGGCCAGGATGTCCACAAAGCCGTTGGAGAAGGCGTCAAACTGATAGGTCTGGACGATGTGCCGATTCAGGGAGGCCGAGTTGTACTGCGTCAGGACAAATATCTGATTGAGGCCGGCGTGGATGCAGTTGCTGATGGGAATGTCGATCAGGCGGTATTTGCCTCCGATGGGGACGGCCGGCTTGGCTCGGTCCTTCGTCAGCGGAAACAGGCGGGTGCCCCGTCCGCCGCCGAGGATGACGCAAAGGACTTCCTGTGCACCGATCATGACCTCTCCGGTGGGGGTCGTTTCGAGCGGGCCCGCTTCACCAGGGCGTCCATGACCATCTGGAGGACGTCGTGTTGGGCCCGGTCCTGCTTGTGGATGATGGCCAGGCAATGGCCCAGGGGGATGGACCGACGAACCACGTCCGGGTCATGCGAGGTCAGTACGATGATACGGCTCCGGTCGATGCCCCGCTGGACGGCCCCCTCCAGGAAAGCCGGCCCGCGTAGGTCCGGGAGCTCATAGTCCATGATGAGGACGTCTACGTCAGGTCGCAGGTGGGGAAGGGCCTCCAGGGGATGACGAAAATAGCGGACCTCGACCTCGTCGGCGTAGCGCTCCCGAAGTTTCTTGCGTAAGTACCATCCGACCAGGGGATCATCATCCACGATCACGCACTTCACGCGGGGACTTCTCCGGCTTGGACGGGAGCGGATACATCGCCTGGACGGCGGCGAGCCACGGCGGGACCCGCAGGGTGACGGGCCGGGTCGAGCCGTCCGGAAGACGTAGTTCCGCCCCGACGGGTTCGGAGACTTCCGCATAGGGGACCCACGTCCATCCGACCCAGACGAAGGGGTCCCGGCCGGGACCCCAGCCAAACGTCTTACGGGGCTCGCCCCGCCACCCGACGACCCCGCCCTCGGGGGGTTCCGTCCAGGGCTCAGTCCCCAAGACCTGAAGGAGCCGTCGCGGGGGGCGGCCCAGGTACGTCGCCTTGGCGACGACCTCCTGGCCGATGTAGCATCCCTTTGTATACGAGAGGGCGTGGTGGAACCCCACCTCCAGGGGCATCCACTCCTCGCCGGCCAGGTCGACCCAGGGCCATACCCAGCCGACTGTCCGCCGCCATCGGTGCCATTCGTCGAGGCTCATCGACCGGACTTCGACCGACGGGTCCCACCGAGGCATCTCCGCTTCGTCCGTCCAGATCAGGTCCGCCGCCCCATCCTCCCAGGGAATCGAGACGGTCCAGCCGGGGAGCGTAGGGACCGTCCCGGCCGACGCCGCCGGTCGAAACCGCCAGCCGGCGCGGACGGGCCGGACATCCCATCGGACGTCGGTCCGAAGCCGGTACAGGCTCAAGTGTCGGTCCAGGGTCGCCGTCCAGGCGTCCGGGGCAAAGAGCCGAAGGCCATCGTCCGCTGAAGTAACCCAGGCGTCGGCGACGACCTTTCCCCGGGGGGTTAGAAAGAGACCATAGCGGACCTCGCCCGCACCCAGTGACCGGACGTCCTGAGTCATCAGATTGTGGAGGAAGTCGACGGCCTGGGTCCCCGTCACGACCCACATGACCCAGCCGGGCAGGTCGACCCAAAGCACCTGCATCATCCTTTCCCCCAGGGGGCTCCGTCCCGTAATCTATAGAGCCCTCGCCCCCTTGGCAAGGTCCTATGAGAGGAGGTCCGTCATGCCCGAGGCGATCGTCGTCCGACCTATCGGATACGTACGGACGGACGTGCCCGACGAGGAAATCCGACACCGCCGCCGGGAAATTCGGGCCGAAGTCGTCCTGGACGAGGACCTGGCACCGGCCCTGGACGGCATCGAGGACTTTTCCCACCTCTTCGTCCTCTTCTGGCTCCACCGGGTCCCACCGGAGGAGACCCAACGCCGGAAGGTGCATCCCCGGGGCCGGCCGGATTTGCCCCTCGTCGGCGTCCTGGCGACCCGAAGCCGGAGCCGTCCGAATCCCATCGGTCTGGCCGTCGTGGAGCTCCTGGGACGTTCGGGGCCGGTCTTGGAGGTGCGGGGTCTGGATGCCTACGACGGGACACCCGTCCTGGACATCAAGCCCTACGATCCCCACGACGTCGTCCCCCATCCCCGGGTCCCGGCCTGGTGGGCGCAACTCCACCCGTAGGGCAATCGGGCAGTAGAGGCAGTAGGGCAATCGGGCAATAAGGCAATCGGGCAATAAGGCAATAAGGCAGTAGGGCAGTAAGGCAATAAGGCAGTAGGGCAATCGGGCAGTAAGGCGAGAAATCCGGGTGCGGTACCCGCAGAATCACCGAATAAATTCATTATCGGTTAGAACTGATCATTACTGCTTTGTGGTACCGGGTAACCGGAATCTGAGCTGTTTCTATCTTGCATCATGCATCATGCATCCTGCATCCTGCATCCATAAAATTGCCCCCCTGCGTCCGTTACCGTACCCGAGAGCACCCCCACAATGGCGCACCGCTACGGCCGACCCTCCAGGATCTTCTGGGCTTCCGTCAGCAGATGCTCCCGGACCCGAGGGGCCGCGTCGGCCGGCAGGGCACACCGAAAGCCCAGGTCGTCCCGCCGGGTGTCCGGCGGCCAGCTCCGGGACTCGTAGGCGAGGGCCCGGTCCTTACCGTCCCGGAAGGACCCGCCCTTGGCGACCCGTTTGCCGTCGGACGTGGCCGTCGCCGTCCACTCCCACACGTTGCCGCACAGGTCCCAAACGCCGAAGGGACTTCGCCCGTTCGGATAAGCGTCGACGGGTGTCGTCGAGCCGCGGCGGCTCTCCTTTGTATTGCACCGACTGGGGTCGAAGGACCGACCCCAGGGGAACTGCAGGGCCTGAGGACCCCGGGCCGCATACTCCCACTGCTCGGCCGTCGGGAGGGTCTTGCCCTCCCAGGCGCAAAAGGCCTGAGCCTCGTCCCAGGTGACCTGCACGACGGGGTGACGGGCGAGGTCCGGCGGATAGGTCACCGTCTGACCGTGGACCCGGGCGACGACAGCGTACCGTTCCCACGTCACGGGGAAGGCGTCTATGTAAAAGGCCGGGAGGGCGACCGTCCGGCTCGTCGGGCCAACGCCGATGAGGGCCGCCGTCGCCGCCGGGATGAGGACCATGTCCCGCACGACCCTCTGGAAACGGGTAAGTTCGTTCCAAGCCGGCTTCCATACCGCCGCCAGCGCCTCGACCTGACGGCGGACCTCCGGATGTCGCCAGGTCGTCTGCTCGACCTGGTGCCAGACTTCCTGGGCCTCGACCCAGTCGTCCCGGCGGACGGCTTCGGTCCACCGAGTCAGCAGGCCCGTCCATAGAGAGCGTTCGGCCTCGCTCGTCTGCCGGGCCCGCTCGAAGACCCGCAGGATGCGGGGGCTGGCGACGTCCTCGGGAGGCGTCCAGGCGGGTTGAATTTGGAGGATGGCCCGAAACCGCTCCTCGGCCGTCGAGAGACGCCCCAGGGCTACGCTGGCGTAGGCCTGTAAAGCCAGGGCCTCGATGCGGGTGGCATCGTCCAATCCGTCGCTTTTCAAGGCGGCCTGGGCCAAGCGGAGGGTGTCCTCAAAACGGGCTTCCTTGAAGGCCTGCCAGGCCGCCTGGAGACGAGAACGGACGTCTTGGGCCCGACCGGGCGCACTCGCCAGGACACCGCCGAGTCCGATTAGAAGCCATAGGATCCATCGCCGACGGCTCATGCGGGAAACCTCCCCTCGGGGCTTCGGACTCCGGATCTCGGCCCGTCCTCCGTTCCCGTCAGCAGGGCCATCAGCCGGAGGGCGTTCCGGGGCGCGGACCCGCCGACGTCGTTGTTAAAGAAGGCGAAAGCCTGCTTCAGCGGGGCCGACCGAATCCGGTCGGCCCATACCCGGAGCTCGTCGTCGGTGTAGTCGTATCGATACCAGGCCGTGCGCCCGTGAAAGCGGACGTAAGCCGTCTCGTGGGTCACGATCAAGACCTCGGGCAGGCCCGTCGAGGCCGGGGCACTCACGGAGACGAGCCCCACGTGCGACGGGAGGTCCCCGACGATACGGTCCAGAGCCTGGAACCAGGAGACGTGGCGGAACTCAATGAAGTGGGCAAAGGAATGGGAAAGGGGTGCCAGCAGGCTCTTCCAGAAGTCGCCGTCCATACGGACCGAGGGCGGAAGCTGGATCAGGATGCCTTTCAAGCGGTCTCCCAGGGGTTCCATCGCTTCGTAAAAGGCCGGCCATCGCTCGTACTGCCGAAAGTGGCTGATGGAGCGGTGAACCTTGACCACGAAGGCAAAGTCCGGCCGGGCCGGACGGACCCAGGCTCGGGTCGTAGCCGCCCGGGGAAAACGGTAAAACGTGCTGTTCATCTCGACGATGGGGAATCGGGCCTGGTAGTACTCGAACCACCGGTGCATGGGAAGGTCGGCCGGGTAAAAGAGGCCCCGCCAGCCCCGGTAAAACCAACCGGAACATCCGACCCAATACCGCACCGATGGCATGCCCGTGCACCGCTTCGGACACCTGAATGGACCCCCACTCTTCGGGCCCGAGGGCTTCATACTATAATATCCCAGACCAACATAGACCTGCACGTGAGAGGGGTAGTCGGGGAGGAATGGAGTTATGAGCAACGAGTAGCGGGCAACGAGTCATAGGAGTCACGTAGTTATTGATTCTCGTGTTGTCCAAAGCGTAGGAGTCGGCTCGAAGAGGGCGAGCGGTATTCACCGGCTACCATGATACAAAGGACGGGGTGATGGGGGGACGAAGGGATAATGAAGGTCTGGGATGCATTGGGTGGGTGTTCTACCGTGGAGAAACCCAGAACTTTTTCAAAACGAAGGTCCGTAAATCACTGCCGAATGCCGCACTGCCCCATTGGACCCAATGGCCGAGACACTGCGCGGTAGGGCATTCGTTACTCGTCATGCCTCAGGTTCGGACATGAATGCGGACAGAGGGACAACCCATGACCCGGAAGGAAGCCAAAGTTGCCCGGACGGCCGTCTGCAATCCCGGCAAGGCTTGCCGGTCATCGGAAGCTCCTTGGGCGGTCGTCTCCGAACCTGAGGCCCTCTCGTTGACGGATTTGCGGATTTTCAGGAGAATAACCTTCCATTCTGCCCTGAGGTCCTGCCGATGAAGCCACGGGAAGCGGGCGGGATCGGGGATAGGGGGGTTCCGATGCAAGATTTGGAGTTGGCCGCCGAAGAGGTCCGCCTGGCGAGTATTCCGCAGGTCCGTTTGCGAGCCGTCGTGTCACCGGAGTACCGTCACTACCGGGTGGTCATCCGGGGCTATGGGCGGGAGGACCCCCGATGGCTTCGGGAGCGGAAGTTGATTCTGACGTGTGGGGACGCGATGGGCTTTCCCTACGTGCGGGGGTGGGAGGAGGGGGAGAGGGAGGTGTGGACGCTGGAGACGGGGGGCCAGGTGATGCTCCGGGAGTTCATCGAGCGGGCGGCGATACGGCGGCGGGCGGAGGGTGCGGGTTGGCCGGTGGTGGCGCCGTTGGTGGTGGCGGTGCTGTTTCGGAGTCTGGCGGAGGCGCTGGGGCGGTTGCATGAGGCGGGGCTTTGCTATCGGGCGCTGACGGACGAGACGGTGTGGGTGGAGCGGTGGGGATTGCGGTTTCTGACGACGGCGTGCGTGGGGCCGGTGGAGGAGCCTGGGGAGGTGAAGGAGGAGAGCGTGACGATGCTGTACCGTTTGGAGACGATGGCGCCGATGGGTCCGACGACGGCGCCGGAGCGGCAGGAGGGGCGGGTATTGCCGGCGGGGGACATATACGGGGTGGGGGCGCTGATGTGGCAGGCGGTGAT
>Ga0079992_129534_pt1 | contig 10334 bp, 10 predicted proteins | sample FaiFalFF_MnMetaG_3_FD_69197 | JGI IMG/M metagenome (GOLD analysis project Ga0079992, IMG submission 69197) | Freshwater microbial communities from Yellowstone National Park, Wyoming, USA - Fairy Falls B (FF_Mn_B) MetaG (SPADES assembly) (version 2) | ecosystem: Environmental > Aquatic >...
ATCCCCAAAGAATCCACCTCCCCCCCCCCCTAAATCAGAGTCCCCAGGCGGTTTTTGGGCGGCCCCCACCCAAGCCCGCACGACAAAAATCCGCTTGGGAACTCTGATTGAGAGGGAGGGCGAGATGATCTCTCTGGCGATTGGCAGGCGTCTGTACTCTCAGGTCTTCTCCATCATCTTGAAGCATCCCTTCTTGCGAGGCTTGGAGAAGAGTCTCCGCCAAGGGGAGCGGGAGTGCTTCTACCTGCCTCATTCGAGTGGCCTCGATGAGAAAATCGAAGTCGGCGGCGCCTTCTTCTCCGAAACGAAGAATCCCATCCAAGGCATCGCGAAGATCCTGGCGCGCCTGATGGCGATCCCCAGGCCATTTTGCTGGGACGGGATTTTCGAGCTGGATATCCAAAGTCCGAATGACGTGAGCTGGCGCGTGAAAGATTGGTCGGAAGAACGCGAGATCCAAGGAGGGCCAGAGCCGTTCAAGCAGGCTCTGGCCAAGATGTCCTGCCTGGGCCAAGAGGAGGAGCAACCTCAAAGCATGCTGTCCATTGTCGGGATCTTGGAGGAAAAACTGCCAGACTGGGAGGTGAGCCTTCTCCGCTCATGTTGCCTGAGCCTGAGGAAGAGGCGGGAGGACCGCCTCTTCTATGCGATCGATCTGTCCTTGGCGCCGGAAGATACCGTCCTGGCTTCCACATCAATCCGCACGTCAATCAGCAGTGGCGGCAAGATCATCGCGGAGGGCAAGAAAGTGGCGACCCATCGGGAGCACATCCTGCCCTTCATCTTGGAGGTTGCCAAGAGGATCAACGAGCTGGCGGTGCCTTTGGACAAACCGGTGGCGGCGCAGTGGGGAGAGGTGCCAGTGGTGATCGCCCCCCCAGATCTCTCGCCAGACGAGTTCCTGCCGGAGAGGCATCGCCTGCTGGAGATCTGATGTGCCACGTTTCCGGGCGTCAGCTGGTTTCTGGCAAGAGGAGGCGGGCATGGGGAAGGCACCCCTGATCGGACCTGGCCTCACGTTCGTCCACAGCGCCTGCGGTGGCCTGGCCTCCGTCCGCCGCGAGGAGGTGGGAAGGCGCGGCCCGCTTGGCCTCTTCAAGAAGCGGGCGCTGGTGGTGGAGTGCGCCAAGTGCGGCGCGCGGTGCGAGGTGCGCCGCGAGCGGGTCGGCGCGGACTGGCTCACGGTGGTGAAGGGGGATGAGGGGCTTCTCCGGGAGGCCGGGGACGCCGCCGAGGAGCAGGGACGGACAGCTCGCTTTCGCATCGAGGCGTCCAAGGGCGAGAGCCGCCGCTGAAGCGAGCCGGAGGCGTGGATGCCGCGGATCGGGAGCGTTCAGGAGTGGATGCGGCGCGCCGTCAGCGTCTGGAGCGACATCCAGAAGGCCGCCGACGAGCTCAATCTGGGACATCCCGCCCCCTATCCGGTGGCCCTGGCCGCGCGGATCCTGGAGTGCTACCTCGACGCGGGCCCCGGCGTGGTGCTGGATCCCTTCCTGGGCTCCGGCTCCACGCTTCTGGCCGCCAGGCGGCTGGGGCTCTGTGGGGTCGGTTTCGAGATCTCGCCGGAGTTCGCCCGGCTGGCCTACCGCCGGGTCGCCGGCCTTCTGCCGCTGGAGCGGCCAGACATCCGAGTGGAAGTGGTGGACGGCGCGGAGCCTCCAGCCCCCATCCGCTTCCGCCCCGACGAGCAGCGGCTGGTCATCGTTCATGCCGACGCGGCGCGCATCCCCGAGTTCCTGCCGGAGGAATCCGCGGACATCGCGGTCACCTCGCCGCCTTACTGGAACGTCCTGAGGAGGCGGCGCAGTATGCTGGGCGGCGCGCCGCGTCCATACTCGGATCTCCCGGAGGATCTGGGCAACGCCGACGACTACGAGGAGTTCCTGCGGAGGCTCGCAGGGATCTTCCAAGCGGTCATCCGCGTTCTGAAACCCGGCGCGTTCTTCGTTGTCGTGGCGGGCGACATACGGGTCGGCGAGGAGATCGTGCCGCTCCACGCGGACATCATCCAAGTGATGGACAGGGCGGGGGTTCGGCTGATGGACCTGATCGTCTGGGACCGCCGCCGCGACTACAACAACCTGAAACCCATCGGATATCCGCGTCGGTTCATCGCCAGCAGGACCCACGAATACATCCTGGTCTTCCAGAAGGCCCGTCCCGGTTTCGGCTCAGCGGGGAGGCGGGGGGCCGACGCCGTCCTCGCCGGGGGCGCTCCAGATGACGGGCCAGGAACAGCCCGCGATGCGGAAGGCGAGATCCTCGCGGGAGATCTCCCCCAGCGGGATGGGAGCCGCTGGCGTCCGGGCCTCCTGCAGGCGGCTGGCGGCCACGCGGATTTGGGAGCGCCCTCCCCCGCCCGGGATCCGCTGGACGCGGACGATCAAGTGGGCGATCCCCAGCAGGCTGGGCGGGGCGGAGGGTTGCGGGATCCCCTCGGGGCCTTCCCGCTCCTGGGCGATGGCCAGCAACACGGCGGCGGGATACCGGGCCAGCAGGGCGAGGAGGCGGATCAGCGCTTGGCGCCTGCCGTATCGGGGCGTCCCATCCGTCAAGCGGCTGACGGAGTCCAGCACGACGAGCGGCGCTTCCAGCAAGGCTGGCGGCCTCTCTGGAGGGAAAGCGGAAGGAGGGGGCGGCAAAAGATTCTCGAGGGCGGTCATCGCGGCTTCCGCGTTGGAGGGCCCGCCGAAGGCAAGGCGAACCCAAGAGACGAGACGCCCCCGCGAGTCCGTCCAGCTGTGCAAACGCCCCTCGTCCAAGAGGACTGCTACGGGCCGGAAGGCGAAGCGGATGGCGGAGGCCCCATCGGAGGCGGGGACCTTCCATTCCCGCTCGGCGGAGGCCTCGGCGATGGCGCGGGCCAGCCTCGTCTTGCCCGCCCCCGCGGGACCGTGGAGAATCACGACCAAGTGGCCTTCTGCCCAGCCCTCCCCGAAGCAGGAGGGCGGCAGAACTTTCGGGACCGGGTAGAGCGCATTGGACGTCATCCTGGCCTCCGTTGGGACTTGCGTTCTGGGCGGATCCAACGCGCAGCTCCTGCTTCGTAAAATCCCTGTCAGATAGGCCGAAAGGAGGATCTGCCATGAATACCGTATACCAGATCGCTCGGATTGTCTTGCGCTTTCTCTATGGAGTTTTCGCAGCCTTCTTTATGTACAACCCTTCCGCCGAGGCGGTCTCGCTCCCCACGTTGATCGCCCGGCTTCTGGAGAACCCCTGCGAGATCCAGAACGGGCTGTTCGGGATGCTGCTTCTTCCGAGCAACGCCGTTCTGATTGGCCTCATCCTGGTCGTCTCCGGGGTGGTGGTGCTGGGCATGGCCTTCTACAGGACCATGTCCTCCTGGCTGGGGAATGTCTTCGCCATGGTGACCTCCGCCCTGTCTTACCTCACCTCCGCCTTGCGCATCGGCGAAAGGCGGCACGGCTACGGCGGCAGGTATGGGGGCGGCAGGGAAGGCTACTACCAGCAGGGGGAGGAGGGCAGCCTGTTCAGCAGGATGGCGCTTGCCCTCACCCTGATCCTGGTGGGGGCTGTCCTGGTGGCCGCCTCTCAGGATCAGAGCGGGTCCATCGCCACTCTGACGTCCACGCTGGGGTCCCTGTTCTCGGGGATCATCATGACCATCGCGGCGGCGCTCTTCAACGCCGCCAACTCCCTCATCGCGGTCAGCCTGGGCCAGACGGTCGTTCCGCTCTGCCAGCCGTGAGGAGGCGGCCTTGTTGAGGATGGGCTTCCAACTCTCCCCCCGCGCGGGACGGATGAGCGGCCAGGCCATCGTGGAGATGGCGATGGGGCTTTTCATCCTTCTGCTGATGGTCATCGGCCTTTTCGCCGTCTCTTACGTCTGGGCCAGGTGGCAGGTGGCCAGGACGGCGGCCTACGCCCTGTGCGAGTATGCGGCGGAGACGGACAGCCTGCCCAACGAATGGCAGGCTGAGCTGGCCATCCGCCTGCCGCTCCCAAGGATGGCCGCCGTCCTCCAAGAGGTCCACATCCCGCCAGCGCCCGGGTCTGTCGAGATCATCATCTCGGATTTGGGCGGAAACGCCTGGCCCATGGCCGTCTACAGCCAGTCCGGCTCCGTCTATCGGCGGACCATGTCCGCCTCCCGCCCGCCCTTCCAAGCCTACTGGGTGCAGTGTCGGATGCAGGCCTCCATGGGGCCGGTTGGGGTGCCGATTTTGGGAGCGATCCGCCTCTCGCGGGAGGAGACGTTTCGGATCCAGTCCAGGTGGCACTAATGCAACTTCGCAAACCCATTCTCCAAAAGGAGGTGGAGCATGTCGGAGATCGGAATCTATCGAGTCGATGCGGCGTGGGTGCCGGCGTGGCAGGAGGGCGTCGAGCCGTATCCTGTGAGCTTCCTGCTCTTCCAGGGCATCGGCGACAAGGAAAGGGCCGCCGTCCTGTTGCGCGTGAAGAGGGGAGAGGGGGAAGAGGAGGAGCGCGATCCCTTCCTCTTCAAGCCGCTCCTCATCAAACTGCCCATAACCCGGATTCGGGAATACGCCTCCGCGAACGCCCTGAGGAGGGAGATCCAATCGGCGCTCGACGGGTTCAAGCGGGATCTGGAGGCCCTGATGCGCGAGGCGAAAGCCTCCAAGGTCCGGATCTATCCAGACGAGACCGGCACCCGAGGCGGAGCCATCACGGGCTTCTTCATGCAACGAAAGGGAACAATCCGCCATCAGGCGGGCGGGACGCGCGTGCATGTCATGACGTTCGGCGCGCGACCTCCTCTGGGGGCGACCGTCCCGTCCGATCCGAGCCAGCATCTCCATGGGGCGATGCGGATCATCCAAACAAGGAAGGAAAGGGGAAGGGACATCAACGAGCTGACGCTGATCTCCCCTGACCTTTACGAGGGCCTGCTCTCCCTGCGCCGGGCGCAGGTTGAGGTTGAGACGCTCGCCAAGAACGCATACCGCGAGATTGCGACTCGGATCATGCAGATGGATCGAGACATCCGGGAGACCCTGGGGATCGTCCGCGGTGGACAACTGGTTGGCGATCAGAATCTGGACCTTGGGATTGTCCAAGGGATCGCCTTCTCCTTGGAGAAACCCGGAGCCGTTCCTTCCCAAGAGGACTCCATCGCGGCGATCTTCATCTGGGACGTCGAGGAGAAGTTCGTCGCCGTCTCGGAGACGCGCGAGCACCTCGTTTTGCGCTGGCCGCGGGAGGGAGGCGAGGAGGAGGCGTGAGCCCGGCCCAGGACAGCGCCGCCTCGCCTTTGCGCGCAACGGAATCCCCGCACAACGCCTTGCGGAGCGGAGACCTCATGAAGGCGATCCGTTTGGAAACGATTCGGCAAGAGGACATGCTTCGGCTGGGCCTGCTCGGCTGGCACGCGACCGCATACGGCGACATGATCGCCCTTGTGCGGAACGGCCCGGGCGGGCGGGTGACGGCCATCCCAATTGTCGAAGAGGGAACGATCGAAGGCCTAAAAAGCAAGGCGGATCTTCTCTTGCGGTTCGCCGACGCCGTGGTGGCCCTCAGCCGGGCCGAGCTGATCCGATTCCTGTTGCGGCAGGCCGCCTGCACAGCTTTGATGCGCCTCAATCCTCTGGCGGACTGCTCCCGCATGGAATGGGCGTTGGATTCGGATGACGCCCAAATCCCCCTCGCCCCTCCAGCCGAGATCGTCTCAATCCGGATGGAATGGGAGGCCTATCTGGATCCTCTGGAGCCGTCCCGGCTCCCAAGGTTCCTGCTGGCCTCGCAAGCGGCGGATCTCCAAGACCCCGGATGGATACGGAGCCTTCTAAGGGGAGAGGACATTGAGGTGGTGTCAGCCCGCGAGTTCTCCACGGCAAGGGTTAAGTGTCCCAGCGCGAGGCCTGTGCTGGCCAAGCTGGCAGAGCTGGAACGGAAGGCTGCCGGATTTCTGGAGAAGCATTCCGGGGACGTGCGGAAAATGATCGAGGAGATTCACGCGCCGGCGAACCCGCCCTGGGACTCCATCTCCGCTCGTGGTGTCTTGGCCATCTGCCTCATCGAGGGCGGCTTCCGGGTCGTCTGCGCCGTCGCCGAGAGGCTCCCGGCGCGGAATCCGCTGGAGGCCTGGGGAGGAACCGGGGAAGAGGAGGAGCGGGCCGCTCAAACGTCTGGCAGGGCTGGGCTGAGAAGGATGCCCATGCCATGGGCGTGAGCCGCCCATGGAATCGACAGGCCGCTGAAAAATTGCCCTTGGGCAAATCACGCTGACAGGAGGCGCGCATGCGTCGCTCGGTCATTCTGATCGCGATGGCCTCGGTCCTCTTGATGGCCTGCGCTTGCGTGGCGGGGGTCTACCTGCTGAGGAGCGCGTTGCCGTTGCCTCTGCGCACCGAGACAGCCAAAGCGTCAGACGGCTCGGAGATCGTCCTGCCGGCGGGCTACAGGATATTGGACGTGAAGGACTGGGACGCCCTCTCCCAGGAGGCGGAGAAAATGCGGGAGCCCGCCCGATCCCTTCTGGCCTCCTCGGTGGACCGGACCGTCTTCGCGGCGACGCGAGGAGAGGACCGTCTCCTGCTGGTGACGGCCTCGGACGCCACCCTGTTCGAGGTCCCCGAGTCGGAGCGGGAGGCCTGGCGGGCGGATCAGGAGGAGGCCTACCGCGAGGTCATCGAGCGCATCGCCGAGAGCATCCGATCGGACGCGCCGGGATCCGACCTCTCCTTGGAGGAGATGGAGTGGTCCGATCGGGAGGGCACGCTCGGCGTGCTGAGGTTTCGCCTCTCCTACGTCGAGAAGGGGCGGCAGAAGGTCTGGATCGGCGTCGTCCACTTCCCGCGGCGCATCTACACCGTGATCGGCGTTGGGGACGAGGATGAATTCCGCACCGTCCTGGACCGCTCCCGCTTCGCTCCTGAGCGGGGCAAGGGCGCGGCGAAGGCGTCCCCCACGCCGACGCGGCGTGCCCGCACGCCCACCCCGGCTCGCCGTGCGACGCCCACCCCGTCCCCTGTTGCGGAGAAGCCCTCCGGCGAAGTCTCCTTCGCCTTCCCGCCCGGCTGGCGGGCGCTGAGCCGGGAGGAGATCCGGCGGATGGACCTGAGCGGGGCTCCTCCCGAGGCGCGCGCTTTTGTGGAGGCCGGGCGGGATTCCGCCGAGGCCGTCGCCTACGAGCGGGGCGGCGAGGGCATCATCGTCGTGGTCCGCCAGAGGGGCGGCGCGACCCGGGAGCAAGCGGAGATGATCCGCCGCGGCTGGGAGGGCCTCGCTCCTACACTGGCTGACGGAATGCGCTCAATCATGGAGAAGGCCGGCTGGACGGATGTGGAGGTGGATGATCCCGAGTTGTTCGATCACCGGCCCAGGCGCGGCGAGGCCGCCCTGCTGGCCGTCCGCATGCACGGGCGCGGGACGTTCTCGGGGATGCAGTATGACTTCTGGGCCGCCATCCTCTACTACGAGGATATCGTCTGGATCGTCACCGCCAACAACGCGGGCTGGGAAACCTTGAAGTACGTCGTCGAGAATTCGGAATGGCGATGAGGGACGGTGAGGATTTGGCTGGGCGCATGCGGGCTCGGGATCTCTTGGACGCGAGCGGCGCTCTGGGGGTCTTGGATTGTCTTCTCCCACACGGCGTGCGGGTCGCCTGCGTGAAGAACGGGCCGTTCTTTTCTCCGAGGTCGCCTCGGGGGGATGGACGGCCCGCTTCACGCATTTGATCGTGGAGCGCGAAGGCCTGCATCAGGCGTGCGAGTCCATTGCCGACCTCCACGGCAGGCTGCGGGCGATCTGGCCGCGGCTCGACGCCGAGCTGGACAGGATGGCCGACGAGCGGCGCGTGCTTTCCAAGGTGGTGGTTGGGACGGATCCCAAGGGCTGGATAGTCGTCTTGGATGCCGTGCGGGACGACTGGGGAGCGTTGTTCTGCGCGTTCCTGCCCATCCCGCCCCGCCGCTCGGAGGTCCAGGCCCCCGCCTCCTTCTTGGAGAGCCTGGCGATGGCCAACGATTGGCGTGCAAGCTTCGTCGAGGCCGGGTTCTTTGTGCACAAGGCGCTCCATCAGGCCGGCTCGTCGAACGCCAACCTGGACGGCTTCCTCCTCATCGCCGGCGAGGCCCGCGTGCTGGCGGCGTTCTGGGACACTGGGGCGCGCGTCTTGGAGCGGATCATCGGCTACTGGCCCCGCTGGGGATACATGCTGACCCCGCTTCCGTTCTGGCCCAATTGAGCCATCAGCCGCCTCCCGCGGACGTTTGGCGGCTGGCGCGGTCTTCGCTTGGCAGGTTCATCTCAACCCACGCTCGGGGCCAAGATCTTGGACCGGCGATCCCGCTGGCCCGCGGGATCAGCCCGCATTCTGCTCCATCGAGCGCCGAGGCCGCCCTCCTGGCCAAGGCGGGGCGGTCACAAGAAGCCAACTTGGACGGCAGGGATGCGAGATGGAGCTTGACAACGGCGGGCTCTTTGGGTAAAATCCGAGCTGGCTGGGCCGATTGGGCGAGTTCTGGCCTGCTAAGCCAACCAACTCGCCCAGCAAAGTAGCCCGCCTGTCCAGAAAGCCCAGAGGCACCCGGTGGACCCGGGTGCCTCTTTTTGCAAACGATCTCCGCTTGGGGCGCTAAAATTCACCATACCAAGCCAACCAAGGAGGTCCAAACATGGACCGCTTTCCGTTCGAACCCGAACCCGAAGATGCACTGGGCGTGCCTGGCCAGATGATCCCTGTTGACCCCCGAGAAGTACGCAACGCCGCCGGGGGATGGGTGTTCCCGATTGACGAGTGGTCCCGCCTTCTCCGCTTCCTGATCATCGGGACGGAGGGTGGAACCTACTACGTCGACGAGGAGAGGATCCAGACGGAGAATCTCCTGAACACCGCCGAGTGCCTCCACGAGGACGGCCCCCGCGTGGTGGAGATCACGGCTCAAGTGGCCGAGTCCCGCCGCGCATACAAGACAACCCCCGCCCTCTGGGTCCTGGCCCTGGCCATGCGGTCCAAGAACCTTGAGACCCGCCGCGCGGCGGCCACCAACTTCCTGCGGGTGGTGCGGACCGGTGCCGATCTGTTGAACTTCGCGGCCATCTACCTTCATGGCGGCACCGGAAAGGAGGCCCGCCGGCATGGGGAGAAGCTGGGAGGCACGGGGCGGCTGTGGAGGGCGGCGATCAGGAAGTTCTTCTTCCAGGACCCCGAGAGGGTGGCCTACCAGATCGCCAAGTACAGGGAGCGATCCGGCGTCTCCATGGCGGACCTGTTGCGGCTTTCCCACCCGAAGTTCGGGAAGGATGACCAGGATCGCCATGCCATCGCCCGCTGGATTCTGGGCAAGATGGGAGATCTCCCGCCCGAGGCCTGGGAGCAGGCCAGCAGGGTGCAACGACAACTCCTCGCTTACGAGGCGGCCAAGCAGGCCTCCGAGGGGGAGCTGATCCGCCTGATCGAGGAGCACGGGCTAACCTGGGAGATGATCCCCTCCGAGAAGCGAACGCCGCGGGTCTGGCGGGCGCTGTTGCCCCGGATGCCGGCCTGGGCGTTTGTCCGGAACTTGGGATACCTGACCTCCATCGGGGTTCTCGATGACCCCGAGGCCCGGGAGATCGCCCTGCGGAAGATCCAGGATCTTCCGAGGTCTCCCGTTCATCCCCTCCGCATCATGCTCGCCGCCCTGTCTTATGAGAGCGGCAAGGGAAGGCGGAGGGAGTGGAGCCCGATCCGCGAGATCGTCCGGGGCCTCAACTGGGCCTATCGGGAGCGGCTGGGCCGGTCCCAGCCGATCGGCAAGCCGTTCCTCTTGGCGCTGGACATCTCGGGCTCAATGTGGGGAGGGGAAACTCAAGCCGGCGTCTTGCCCATCCACGCGGCGGCGGCCTTCGGGCTCTACGTTCTCTGGCGGGAGCCCGAGGCGGAGGTGATCGGGGTGGACACCAGCATCCACCCGTTGCGCGGCGCGGGTTTGCTGGGGCGGTCTATGGAGGACATGACGATCCACAAGTTCGTCGATTTGCTGGAAAAGGTGGGAAGGGGAGGCACTGACCTGTCCCTGCCCTTCAAGCACGCGCTGGATCGCGTGGCCCGCGGCGATCCTCCGCCCCACGCCATCGTGACCTTCACCGACAGCGAGACGTGGGCGGGACACGAGCATCCGTTTCAGGTGTTGCGGCAGTTGCGAAGCAGGACCAACGTTCCCGTCCGCGCCGTCAACGTCGCCGCCACCGCCACGGGCTACTCCCTCCTGGAACCCGATGACCCGCTGGCCTTCCAGGTCGTCGGGTTCGACGCCGCGGTGGTGGATATGGTGTCGGAGGTCATCGCCGCCGAGCCCCCGCCAGAATACCGCGCCGCTTAGCTCGGTGAGCCAGCAAGCGCCCGGCGGCTTCCGCCG
>Ga0079992_146233_pt1 | contig 10330 bp, 7 predicted proteins | sample FaiFalFF_MnMetaG_3_FD_69197 | JGI IMG/M metagenome (GOLD analysis project Ga0079992, IMG submission 69197) | Freshwater microbial communities from Yellowstone National Park, Wyoming, USA - Fairy Falls B (FF_Mn_B) MetaG (SPADES assembly) (version 2) | ecosystem: Environmental > Aquatic > Freshwater...
TGGGAGCCGGGTATTCCCGGCGTCGTCCGGGTCTTTGACCCCTACCGGTACCGGTGCCCCTTCTGCAGCCGGGCGGCGGAATGCACCCTCCAGTGTGTCGCCCACATCGAAGAGGTCATCTGGTACGAGGGGCCGGACCAGATTGCGGCCATCATGCTGGAAGGGGTGACGGGCAGCAACGGGGTGATCGTGCCCCCGCCCCGGTACTGGCCGGAAGTCCGCCGCCTCTGCGACAGGTACGGCATCCTCCTCATCTCCGATGAGGTGATGAGCGGCTTCGGCCGCACCGGAAAGTGGTTCGCCGTCCAGCACTGGGATGTCGCCCCGGACATCATGACGTTCGCCAAGGGCGTGACCAGCGGCTACGTGCCCCTGGGGGGCGTCATCATCTCCGAAAAGATCGCCCGGTTCCTGGACGACCGGCCGTTCCCGTCGGGGCTGACCTACGCAGGCCATCCCCTCGCCTGCGCGGCCGGCGTGGCCAACATGCAGGTATATAAAGAGGAGAACCTCATTGAGCGGGCGGCAACCCTGGGCCAGACCCTCGGGACCCTCCTCCAGGGCCTTTACCAGCGCCACCTGTCCGTCGGGGAGGTGCGGGGCCTCGGCCTCTTCTGGGCCGTTGAACTGGTGAAGGACCGGGAGAGCCGGGAGCCGCTGGTACCCTGGAACGCCCCAACCCAGGGGGTCCTCAACGACATCCGGAATGCGGCCCTCGACCGGGGACTTTACGTTTACGGACGCTGGAACATCCTGATAATTGCCCCGCCCCTGACCGTAACCGAGGAGGAGCTCCGGCTCGGGGTATCCATCCTGGACGAGGTGCTTGAAATTGCCGACCGGGCCGCAAAGTCCTAGCCCGGCGGGCCTTGGGCAAGCACATAGATGACATAATCTCCAGAAGATGCCGCCGGCCGGTAGGCCGGCCCGAGCTTTGACTCGAAGAAGGCCCGGACGCCCGGGTCCCGCACGAAGAGGACCCAGACCCGGGGCGTGTACCCCAGCAGGCGGCCGTCAAAGGCCGGCCGGTCCCGGAGCAGGGCGTAGGCGGTGTGCATGTCGATGTAGTTGCGGTTGGCCGCGTAGTAGGCGACTTCTTTTGGGGCGACGTAGTACTCATCCGGGCCGACGAGGCGGTCCAGGAGCCGGGCGGCTTCAACGTTCCCCCGGGCCCCGTAAAAATAGGCGGTGGAGTACGGGGCCGACCGCTGCATGAGGTCGGTGGTTACCCCCCAGCCCGCAAGGACGCCGATGAGGCCGGCGACGGCCCAGGGGATGGGCCTCAGTCTTTCAATCGGGGCAAGCCCGGCGCCCGCAACGATGCTGCCGGCCGCCACCAGCGGGAGGCCCCCGTTTGACCCGGCGGTCTGGAAGAAAGGCCCGTCCCTTAAGGCAAGGGCGGCCGCGAGGCCGCCAATTGCCCCCACCGCCCCGGTCAGCGCCCGGCGTTGGGGCCGGAGGCCCGCGATGTCCGGACCAAGTCCGGTAGCGACGGCCGCGACCATGAGGGGCACCGCCGCAACCTGATACTTTGGAAAGTAGCCGGCCGTCCTGGCAAGGTACACCCCCAGAACCACCGCCCCCAGCAGGGTAACCAGGTCGGCCGCATCAGCCTTATTACCGCCCAGCCAGGTCGCGGCCCGGCGACCGAGAGCCCAGCCGAAGAGGATAAGCAGCGGCGGCGAAAGCCACCAGCCGCTCTCAATCCCGGAAAGGCCCGCACCCAGGGCGGGCCGCGCCTCGGCGGCGGTCACCTCCAGGGGCATGGTAAAGGGCAGACTAAGGCCCAGGCTGAAAAGGCCCCAAATCCCGGCGCAAAATCCGGCGCCGATAAGGGCAACCGCCCCGGCGATCAGCCAGGCGACGGCGCCATACCCCCGGGCCAGCAGGGTGAGGCCCAGGACCGGCGGAATCGCCAGGGGCGTCGTGAGCTTGGCAAGTAAAGCCAGGCCGAAGGCCAGCCCGGCCCGGGTGACGGTCCCGACCCCGGGCCGACCCATCAGCGTGCCCCCGGCCAGAACCGACGCCAGAAAGAGGGGCAGAAGCACCGACCCATCGATATCGACGAGCAGACTACTCTGGACCGTAAGGGGGTGGGTCAGAAAGAGTCCAACCGCCCCGGCGGCAGGCCAGGATTTTCCCGTCAGCCGCCGGGTCAGGACAAACAAAAGCCCGCCGGCCGCCAGGGTGGAGGCCACCCCGACAGCCCGGGCCTGGGCCTCACCGGGCCCAAGGAGCCAGAAGGCCAGGCTAAGGGCATACACGTAAAGGGGCGGGTGCCAGAGGGCGTACTGGAACTCCCGGTCCAGGGCGCCCCGGTCTTCCATAAAGCCGGCCCGGGCGAAGGGCCGGCCCGTGGCCGCCACGGCCTCGGCGGCCAGGGCAAAGTTAACCTCGTCGTAAACCAGCGGGTAGCCGAGCCTGGGAAGAACGCAGAAAAGAAAAAAGGCCACCGAGCCGGCGGCCAGAACCGGGGGCCGGATCAGACGATTCGTCAGTCGTCCGAAAGCTCCCACTCCGGTATGAACTTGAGCCACTCGGACTGGGGCTGGTACTGGGCCACCAGGTAGCGGGCGTTGGCCCGGGGCCGGCGGGGCGGGCGGATAAGCTTCATTCCGGCCTCTTCCGGGGTGCGGTTTGCCTTTCGGTGATTGCAGGCCTTGCAGGCGCTCACCACATTCTCCCAGACGTGCTTGCCGCCCCGGTGCCGCGGGACGACGTGGTCAACTGTCAGGTCGCGGGTGCGGGTCCCGCAGTACTGGCAAGTGTAGTTATCCCGCAGGAAGATCTCCCGGCGGGTGAGCTTCACTTCCGGCCGGGGCCGCTTGATCATGTAAACGAGCCGGATAACCGACGGCAGGCGAAAGACGCGGTTCGGCGTGCGCAGCACGCCGTCGGCATGCTCAAGCACTTCGGCCTTGCCCCGGTCGATGAGGACAAAAGCCCGCCGGACGTTGCACACGTTCAGGGGCTCATAGTTCTGGTTCAGAACAAGAACCGGCACATCAACCATTCCTGCAAGTTATCCGTCGACACCGCTCCAGTTTTCACTCAAATTCTAACACGTCCGGTCCCTTACACCCACGTCCAGGCGGGCATCCGTTACGGCCAGGAACCCACCGCCCGGCCTTACTTCGCGGCCGCCCGGATGGCGGCCAGGACCCGCTCCGGGGTGAGCGGCATGTCAATCTGGCGGACCCCCAGGGGGGCCAGGGCATCCACCACGGCGTTGACGATGGCCGGCGGGGCCCCGATGGTTCCGGCCTCACCAACCCCCTTTACCCCGAGGGGATTGCTGGGACCGGGCGTCTCGGTCCGGTCCACCACAAAAGCCGGCAGGTCGTCGGCCCGGGGCACGGCATAGTCCATCAGGGTTCCGGTAAGCAGCTGGCCGGCGCCGTCGTAGACCACCCGTTCCAGCAGGGCCTGACCGATGCCCTGGGCCAGGCCGCCGTGAATCTGGCCCTCCACCAGCAGGGGGTTGATCACCCGGCCGCAGTCGTCCACGGCGACCATCTTCTCCAGCCGGACCACACCGGTCTCCGGGTCGACCCGGACAACCGCCACGTAAGCCCCGAAGGAGTAGCCTTCCTGGGGGGCCTGAAAATAGGCGGTGGCCTCGAGGCCCGGCTCGATGCCGGGCGCCGGCGCCCGGCTGTAGGCCGCCCGAGCCACCTGCTCCAGGGTTACGGCCCGGCCCGGGGCGCCCCGGACGAATATCCGACCGCCCTCGTAGACCAGGTCATCGGGACTGGCCTCCAGCAGGTGGGCGGCAATCCGAATTGCCTTCGCTTTGACCTTGCCGGCCGCAACAACCAGGGCGCTTCCCGCCAGGGCCGCGCTGCGGGAACCGAAGGTCCCGATCCCCACCGGCACCACCCCGGTGTCCCCGTACCGGACCCGGATGTTCTCCAAGGGCACCCCGAGCTCGTCGGCCACGATCTGGGCCCAGGCAGTCTCGTGCCCCTGACCGTGGGGGACCGAGCCGGTGAGGACCGTTACCCGGCCGCTGGGCTCGACCCGGACGGCCCCGCTCTCCCACCCCTGGGCCGAAAGCTCAATGTAAGTTGCCAGGCCGATGCCCATAAGTTCGCCCCGCGCCCGGGCCCGGGCCTGCTCCGCCCGCAGGCCGGCGTAGTCGACCAGCTCCAGCGCCCGGTCCAGGGCCCGGCCGTAGTCGCCGCTGTCGTAGACCACCCCGGTGGCCGTCCGGTAGGGGAACTGTTCGGGCCGGATGAAGTTTCTGCGCCGCACCTCGGCCGGGTCGAGGCCCAGCTCCCGGGCCACCTCGTCCATGAGCCGCTCCGCGACGAAGGCCGCTTCGGGCCGGCCGGCCCCCCGGTAGGGGCCGGTGGGAATGGTGTTGGTGAAAACGGCTGTTGCCCGCGTCCGGACATTGCGGATGTCGTAGGCCCCGACGCAGTAGACGGGCGTCCGCAGGGCCGGCATGGCCGTGCTGAGCTGGAGAAAGGCCCCGAGATTGCAGATGCTTTCGACTTTCAGGCCGAGAACCCGGCCGTCGGAGGCCACGGCGGCCTCCACGTAGTCGACCTCTTCCCGGGCCTGCATCGTGCTGAGCAGGTCCTCGCTCCGGGTGGCAACCCACCGAACCGGCCGGCCCAGGGTGCGGGCCAGGTAGGCCGTCAGGATCTCCTCCCGGTAGGCGCACCCCTTGGACCCGAAGCCGCCCCCGACATCCGGGGCGATGACCCGGACCCGGTGGTCGGGCTCGCCGAGGACGGCTGCGAGGGCGCTCCGAACGTTATATACCGACTGGGTTGAGACCCAGACGGTGAGCTCGCCAGTGGCCGAGTCGGGGACGGCCAGGGCGCCTCGGGGCTCCATCGCCACCGCCGCAATCCGGGAGTGGGCGATTTTAAGGCGAACGACCCGGTCGGCCCGGGCAAAGGCACCCTCCACATCCCCGCCCTCCCGGCCGAAGGTGAAGGCGACATTCGTCCCGAACTCCGGGTGGACCAGGGGAGCCCCGGGCTTGAGGGCCTCCTCGGGGTCGATTACGGCCGGGCCCGGCTCATACTCGACCTCGATGAGCTCCAGGGCATCCCGGGCCAGGGCAGGGGCTTCGGCCACCACGGCGGCGACCGGCTCCCCGACGGCCCGGACCCTGTCCCGGGCCAGCAGGGGGTGCGGCGGGACGCGCATGCCCTCGACGACCCGGTTGGCCGGCATATCCCCAAGGTTGGCAACGTCCTCGCCGGTTATGACCGCAACGACGCCGGGCAGGGCCCGGGCCCGGGAGGGGTCGAGCCGGCGGATGCGGGCGCTGGCATATGGGCTCCTGAGAAAGGCGACGTGGAGCAGGCCGGGCACCCGGATATCGGCCACGTACCGGGCCGCGCCGGTAATAAACCGGGGGTCCTCGACCCGCTTAACGGGGGCGCCGATGAGCCTGCCGCTGACGGTGACCATCCTCCAGGCCTCCGAAAGGTTTTGCGGAATGGGGCGAGCCTGACTATTATATAGCAGCACCCGACGCGGGAGGGACCCGGTGGTTCAGCAACAAACAACGGCCAGTACGACTGCCCCGTCCGCCGCCGCAGACCGCCTCGTTCCCGTGGCCATTATCGGCAGCCACGCCGTTCAGCATACCTACGGCCAGGGATTCCTCGTGGTCCTGCCGGCAGTCTATTCCGGCCTGGGCCTATCGCCCGTGGAGGCCGGGCTTATCGACACCATCCGGCGGCTGACCGGCGGAATTTGCAGCATGGGGGGCGGCCTGCTGGTGGACCGGCTCCAGCAATTCCGGGCCGTGATGCTTGCGGTGGCCCTCGGCCTTATGGGCGTCGGCTACTTCCTGGCGGCCTCGGCACCGTCGTTTATTTTCATCGCCCTGGCTTTCGGCCTCGCCACCGGTGCCGGGTCCCTCTGGCACCCGCCTGCCCTGAGCATCCTTTCCCAGCGGTTCCCGGGCCGGCGGGGGCTGCTGATTGCGCTTCACCGGGCCAGCGGCAGTATCGGGGACACGGTCGGGCCGGTGCTCGTGGGAGTCCTGCTCCGGGTGATGGACTGGCGGGCGGTGCTGCAGCTATCCGTCGGCCCGGCCCTGGTTATCTCCGGGACTCTGCTGGTCATCCTCCGGTGGGTCGGGGCCGGTTCGGCTGGCCGGTCGGCGAACCCGAGCGGGTTTCGGGATCTGTTCCGGGCCCTGGTCAGGCTCTTCCGGGCAGGGGCTTTGCCGAGGCTCATGGCCGTCGCCGGCCTGCGGGGAATGGCCGATAACGCCCTGCTCGTTTTCCTGCCCCTCTACCTGAGCGAGACCCTGCGCCTTAATCCGGTGATGGTCGGCCTCCACGTTTCCCTCCTGACCGGGCTGGGAATCGTTACCGGACCCCTCCTGGGAGGCCTTTCCGATAAGGTTGGCCGGAAGCGGGTGGTGCTTGGGGTGATGGGCGCGTCGGCGGCGCTGGCCGCCGGAATGGGTCTGTTGGGGCAGGGGGTGGGCCTGACGGTGCTGGTCGGGATGATGGGCGCCATCCTCTACGCGGCCAACCCCATCCTCCAGGCCGCGGCGATGGACATCGCCGAGGGTCTGCGGCTGGAGGGGAGCATGATGGGCCTGATGTGGGGGAACAACGCCCTCTTTGCGGCGATTTCGCCCCTCATTCTCGGCCTGCTGGCGCAACATTTCGGCCTGGGGGTGGTCTTCTGGTATGCCCTGGGCCTCTACTTGACCGGGACGGCACTTACCCTCACCCTGTAGGCCGGGTTGGTGCTCGCCGCTGGCGCCGAAACCTGGGGCTGCAGAAAAGGCACTTTAACCTGATTTGCTCAGGATGGGTCTGCCTGAAAGGGACCCCAGCTCCCTGGCCTGGAAGGCTGGGCCGTTCGGGAATGTGGGCCGGATTTTAAGGGGTAGCCAAAGACCCCCAGGCCGACAGGTCAAGGCAGGCCCACCGGCCAGGGCCGCGGCCTCGAAACCGAGCGGCGCAAAGTCGCAGGCTTTAGGCCCTTTCCGGCCCCTGCCCGGCTGGGGCAGGGCCAAAACTGCCCCGGACCCACCCCGGGTCCGGATTTTGACCGGCGCGCAGCACCCTGCCCTGCCGAACACCCGGACAGGACGCCCCCTGACCTTCAGAGCGCACTTCGCACACTACCGTTCCTGAGGCTGGCTATGGCCTTGTTTAGCCTGCTCCGGTGGCGTGTTCAGGCTGCTCATGGGGGCTTCGAGCCGGTGTCAGCCCGCTGCTTCTGACCAGCTGTCCGACCTTATCTCCGAAGGTCAGGGTACATGCGGTTGCGGCGGCCGGCGGCGGGCCGTTAGAATCGTAGGGAGAATCCGGGGATGCGCCTCAGTCGGGAACAGGTCCTGCACATCGCCTGGCTGGCCCGGCTCGGCCTGGACGAGGCCGAGCTGGAGCGCTTCCGGGAACAGCTTTCCAACATCCTTGACCATTTCCAGGTGCTCCAGGAGCTCAATACCGACGAGATTCCACCCACGGCCCACATCCTGCCCCTTGCGGATGTGATGCGGGACGACGAACCCCAGCCGAGCTACCCCCTGGATGAGGTCCTGGCCAACGCCCCCCGGCGGGAGGGGCCGTACTTCCGGGTGATGGCGGTACTGGAGGAGTGAGCATGGGCCGGAACCCCCTTCGCCGTGAGACGATCGAGCAGGCTATAAAGCTTATTCAAGCCCAGCTCGAGCGGGAGAAGGTCCTGCGGGTGACGGACCTCTCCCCGGAGGCGAAGGAGGAGCTTGTTGCCCGGCTCAAGCTCTTACTGAAGGGGCAGGAGCTCCCCGATGTCGAAGGAAAGTGACGCCTTAATTGCCGAAGTTGAAGCGTTTCTGGCTTCAGGGCGTCGGAGGATTGAGACCTGCTCGACCCCGGCCTGGACGCGAACCTGGCAACGGTCCGCATCGAGGCCGACCAGGAGGGCCGGCCCCTGCTGATCCTGAGGCCGAACTGGGAGCGCATTGCCGGGCTGTTCGGCCGCAGCGTTCAGCAGCTGGACAGCCTTATGACCCGGCGGCTCCCCGGGGTTATCAACCGGCACCGGGCCACCATCCGATTCCTCCTCCAGCTCGATAAATACCAGTGGCCGTAAGCGAGCTCTACCGGCTCACCATCCACGAAGCCCACCGCCTCCTCCAGAAGAGGGAAATCACGTCGGTGGAGCTGACCCGAAGCGTGCTCGGGCGAATCGAGGCCGTCGAGGACCGGGTCAGGGCCTTTATCACCGTAACGGCCGACCTTGCCCTGGAGCAGGCCGCCGAGGCCGACCGGCGGATTCGGGCCGGCGAGGCCACGCCCTTGACCGGGATCCCCATGCAGCTTAAGGATGTCGTCGTCACCCGGGGCATCCGGACCACCTGCGGCTCACGGATCCTTGAAAATTTTGTCCCCATCTACGATGCGACGGTGGCCCGGCGGCTGGTCGAGGCCGGAGCGGTCCTGGTGGGCAAGGGCAACATGGACGAGTTCGCCATGGGGTCCTCGACCGAGAACTCGGCCTTTTTCCCGACCCGGAATCCCTGGGATCTGGAGCGGGTTCCGGGTGGGTCGAGCGGCGGCTCGGCGGCGGCGGGTGCCGCCGATGAGTGCATTTACGCCCTGGGGTCCGACACCGGCGGAAGCGTCCGTCAGCCGGCAGCCCTCTGCAACGTCGTCGGCCTCAAGCCGACCTACGGCCGCGTCAGCCGGTTTGGCCTCATCGCCTTCGCCAGTTCCCTCGACCAGATCGGGCCCCTCACCAAGGACGTGGAGGACTGCGCCCTGGTGATGAACGTCATTGCCGGCCCAGACCCCAACGACTCCACGACGGTCGATGTGCCGGTGCCCGATTACACCAGGTTTCTGATTCCGGAGCTTAAGGGCCTCCGGCTCGGGGTGCCGGCTGAGTATTACGAGGGCATCCAGCCTGAGGTGAAGGACACCCTGATGGCGGCCATCCGGGTTTTGGAGGAACTCGGGGCCGAGGTCATCTGGGACGTCTCCCTGCCCCACACCCGCTACGCCCTGCCCTGTTACTACATTATTGCGCCTTCGGAAGCCTCGTCCAACCTGGCCCGCTATGACGGCGTCAAGTACGGCTACTCGTACTTCGAGGCCGCCGACGTCTGGGACGCGATGATGAAAACCCGCCAGCACGGGTTCGGGCCCGAGGTCAAGCGGCGGATCATGCTCGGCACCTACGCCCTGTCCGCCGGCTATTACGACGCCTACTACCTGAAGGCGCAGAAGGTCCGAACCCTTATCCGGTCCGACTTTGACCGGGCCTTCCAGCGCGTCGATGCCCTGGTTACCCCGACCTCGCCCACGGTAGCCTTCCGGCTGGGTGAGCGGACCCAGGATCCCCTCCAGATGTACATGAGCGATATCTGCACCATCCCCGTGAACATCGCCGGCATCTGCGGCCTTTCGGTCCCGGCCGGATTCGTCGACGGCCTTCCCGTCGGCATGCAGCTCATCGGCCGGGCCTTCGACGAAGGGACCCTCCTGCGGATAGGCTACGCCTACCAGCAGGCCACAGACTGGCACCGGCGGAAGCCGCCCCTCTGAAAGGCCGGCCTTGATGCAAATGATTGACCGGGTGGTTCAGGTTTGTTAAAATCTGCACAGACTTCGCCCGGTGGGTTGGGCCGGGGCCGTTAAGGTCAACCCGATCTGACGGAGAGGAACCTTGTCTGAAAAGAGCCTGAAAAAGACGGTCCTACTGGGTCTGATAGCAGCCGCGGCCGTTGGGGCCGCCGGGTGCAGTCCGGCGGACCCGCTGAACTGGCTCATTGCCAGCGGCGATGCGGCCGAGCAGGTCCGACAGCTCACGGTTCTGGTGATGGTACTGGGGGCGCTGGTCTTCGTGGCGGTGGAGGGCCTGCTCATCTACGCCCTTCTGCGGTTCAGGCGGTCGGCTCCGGCCGACCAGCTCCCGCCCCAGGTTCACGGCCACACCCGGCTGGAGGTGGCCTGGACCATGGTTCCGGTCCTGATTCTGGTCGTTATCGCCGTCCCGACCGTTCGGACGGTCTTCTCGCTGGCAACGCCGCCCGATGCCAACCCCCTGAGGGTTGAGGTGATCGGTCACCAGTGGTGGTGGGAGTTCCGGTATCCGGATATTGTCCCCGGAAAGACCATTACCACCGCCAACGAGCTCAGGATACCCGTGGGCCGGACGGTCGTGGCCTCGGTTACCAGCGCCGACGTGATCCACAGCTTCTGGGTTCCCAGGCTTGCGGGCACCATCGACGTCATCCCCGGAAAACAGGTGAACCAGGTCTGGTTCAACGCCCGGGAGCCAGGCGAGTACTACGGCTGGTGCAAGGAGTTCTGCGGCACCCAGCACGCCCAGATGCGGTTCCGGGTAGTTGCAG
>Ga0079992_158271_pt1 | contig 10330 bp, 6 predicted proteins | sample FaiFalFF_MnMetaG_3_FD_69197 | JGI IMG/M metagenome (GOLD analysis project Ga0079992, IMG submission 69197) | Freshwater microbial communities from Yellowstone National Park, Wyoming, USA - Fairy Falls B (FF_Mn_B) MetaG (SPADES assembly) (version 2) | ecosystem: Environmental > Aquatic > Freshwater...
TCATATAAAATTGGAGATTATGATGTTGAAAGAGCTATTAAGAGAATGGAGATTTTAAAGAGAATTTATAAAAAAGAGGTTATAGCAGTTATAATTGGAAAGGAAATTTCAGATAAGACGGAAATGAAATTGAAAAATTTGAATATTGATTTTATTTTAATTAGTGATTAGATGATTAAAGTCCTAACTTAACTTCTCTTTTTAAATTTTGCTGTAAAGAATCTTAAAAATGGTGGCTCATAAACAAATTCAAGTCCTTTTATTTCAAATCTCCTATTATAAACATTAACAATTGTTTCAACAACATGGTCCATTTGACTATTTGAATATACTCTTCTTGGAATTGTGATTCTAACAAGCTCCAAGCTTGGTTTTCTATTCTTACCTGTAATAGGGTCTCTACCTGCTGAAACAGTCCCCCTTTCCATAGTTCTAACCCCACCTTCAATGAAAATTTCAGCAGAAAGTGCCTGTGCAGGATAATAATCTTGATCTAAATGCTCCAAAAATTTTTTAGCATCAAGATATATTGCATGACCACCAATTGGTAAAACCAAGGGTATTTTATTTTCCAATAATTTATTTCCAAGATATTCAACCTGTTTTATTCTGCTTCTTAAATAATCATAATCAACCATCTCTTTAAGACCAATAGCAAGCATTACTAAATCTCTATCTGCTAATCCTCCATTATAAGGAGCGCCATCAAATGCAGTAGCAAATTCATAAATTTTGCGATAAATTTTATCATCTCTAATTAGTAATAATCCACTTATATTAGTTAATGGGTCTTTTTTAGCTGAAATTGTAGCAAAATCACCATAGCTTAAAATTTCTCTTACGATTTCTTTTATTGTTTTATTTTCATATCCTTCTTCTCTTTGTTTTATAAAATAAGCATTTTCAGCTATTCTCGTAGCATCAAAAACAATAGGGATTTTATAATAATCTGCAATTTCTCTTAATTTTTTTATATTTTTCATTGATATTGGTTGTCCTCCTGCCATATTAACATTTGTTTCAATACAAATATAAGCTATATTCTCAGGACCTTTTTCTTTAATAAAACTTTCAACTGCTTCAATATCAAAATCACCCTTAAATGGATATAAACTTTGTGGAATATGTGCTTCCTTAACTATTAAATCAACAAAAATCCCACCTGCATACTCTTGATGAAATCTCGTTGTCGTAAAGTACATATTATTTAAGACATATTGCCCTTTCTTTATTAAATGTTGTGAAATAAAATGCTCAGCTTGTCTTCCTTGATGAGTAATAATGAATTTATCAAATCCAAAAATCTCATAAACACTCTCTTTTAATACATCAAAAGCATTCTTCCCATCATATTTTAGTCCCTCAAAAATTTGCTCATCACTTTGGGATGGTGTTCCAGAATCAGTTAATAAATCAATATAAACATCTTCACTTTTAAGTAAGAATGTATTATAACCTGCCTCTTCTATTGCCTCTATTCTTTCTTCTTTTGATTTATTAAAAATAATCTCAACACCCTTTAATCTATAATTAAATCCATCATAATCAATAACTTCATATTTCTCTAATGGCTCTAATAATTCATAATCCATAATTTCAATTTCATAAAATTTTGTTTCAAAGCATTTTTTAAGCTTTGGATAATTTCTGTTTTTTAAATAACTTAAAACTTTCAGAAAATAATCATAATGCTCCCTAAAATATACTCTCTTTGGAATTCTTAAAAATAACTTATTCTCATAAGCCTTAGCTCTAATTTGTCCTGAAAGAAATAAAGCTAAATTAAAACCAATTCCATTTTCAACATTAATATAAAAACCATCACTATTAAAACCTTCAACATTATAACCCAAACTTCTAACATTATCATATAGATTTTTTATTTCATAATATCTGTAATACCAATAATTCTCATCTAAAACTTGATTTAAGCTAACAGCTATTAATTCCATATCTCTACCTGAAAGACCTCCATAAGTATGAAGACCTTCAAATGAAACAAGCCATTCACAAATTTGTCTATAATAATTTTCATCGTTTAATATAATTAAAGCCCCAACATGAGCCATTAAATCAGCATCTGCTGATAGAATAATTATATCAAAATCTTTTGTCATTTCATAAACTAAATCCTTTAAATTTCCATTTAACTTTCCCTCAATTTTCCAAAAAACAATTTGAGAAAATATATTACTTGCATTTAAAATTTTAAATCCCTTCATTCTTTTAAGCTCTAAAAACTTTTCAAATTCCCTTTCTATCGTAAAATAATAAATGCCACTTCCATTACTTAAAATTTTTCTATTAAAATAAGAACACAAAACTTTAAATGTATCTGTTGGATTGTTTGATATAAAATCATTTTCAAAAACTTTTAAAATTAAATGCTCTGCTCCTCTTAAATTATGAACAGGAACTACAAAATTTCTCTTAAAAATCTCCTTCACATTATTTAAGATATTTATAAAATTCTCACTGCCCGCATACGATTCATCACCTCTAAATAAAGCACTATATTGCTCCTCACTTAGAGCATTAGGACAATTATAAAAGTCTAAAATAAAAAATTCAGAAGGTGCTTTATGGAGATTATAATTATATTTTCTTGCTATATTTAATCTCTCATTATAATCAATTTTCTTTATGTGCTGAACAATTTTAGCTTTGTAGTTTTCAGCTAACATTTGAAAATTTTAAGGGAGAATTTTAAAGCTTTAAAATTTTGGAGCTTATGAACTTATTGAATGAACTAAAAGAGATACTTAAAAGAGATAATAGGGTTGTAGATAGTAATGGTAATCTTTTTAAAAATAAAATTATTGAACTTGCTTTAAAGCTGGACAAGAATTTAATTAAACTTCTTTTATCTAATGAAAAGATGAAGGAAGTGTTTTTTGTTGATGTGGATGGGACGCTTATTTTTGACAAAGATAAATTTATTAGTTTTGTTTCTAATAAACAATTTTTGCCGGATTCTTATACTGCTTTTAAAAATAAAATTGGTTTGATTGACGAAAAAGGCGAATTTATCAGTGAGAAGAAGGAAGTTGTGCTTTCCTGGCCATATAAGGATTGTGTGCTTGAGGGCGGAATGACAAAAGAGGATCAAAAGCGAGATGAGATTTTCTGGAATGAAATTTTAGCACCGGATCAAATAACCCGTCTTTTAGAACCAAAAGTTTTTACTAACGCAAAAAGAATTGATAAAGATGGTGAACATAAATTTAAGGGATTTAGAACTGATGCCAACGGAGATATAAAAGACAATCTTATTATCAAAGGCAATAATCTTTTAGTTCTTCATTCTCTCAAAAAAAGATTTGCTGGGAAAGTAAAGTTGATTTACATTGACCCACCGTATTATTTTAGAGATACAAAGGAGGGCGATACATTTTTATATAATACAAACTTCAAGCTTTCTACCTGGTTAACTTTTATGAAGGATAGATTGAGAGTAGCAAGAGACTTGCTTAGAAAAGATGGAGCGATATTCATTTCTATTAGCGATGAAGGATTAGGCGAATTAAAATTGCTTATGGATGAAATTTTCGGTAGAGAAAACTTTATGAATATTATTTCTGTGAAAACAGGGGAATCCTTAAGGGCAATAGGGGGTGGAGAATCAACAAGATTAATTAAGAAAGCTGAATTCCTTGTATTTTATGCGAAAGATAGAAATTCATTTACCCCAAATCCCGTTTACGAATTTGTACCTCTTAAAGAAATTATTGAAGAAAAGAAAAAACAAGGTAAAGAGTTTGAATATAATCAAGTTCTTGTCTCGGAAGGAACTAAAAAACCATTTGATAAATTTGTGGACGGATATGGAAATGAGATAACAATTTTTAAGCATAGCGGATATATAATAATGAGTTTAGATGACTTTATTAAGGAGAATAAATTAAAAAATGAAATAGAAGCTTATGAAAAGTATGCGGATAAAATCTTTCAAACTGTAATTTCTGAATCCTCTATATTTGAAAAGGTTTGTGAGAAAATAGATAAAGAATTTTATTCAATTGAATATACCCCTCGCTCTGGAAGATGGAAGGGTCGCCAAATTACACGATATTTTTACAAAAAAAGGGAAGTAATTTTTCTTTCTTTGATAACTGAAATTATCAATGGCTCTCTTTATCGCAGAGAGAAATTAAGTAATCTTTGGTTAGATATTTCTTGGCAGGGAATTATGAATGAAGGTGGTGTGAGTTTAAAATATGGCAAAAAAGCGGAGAAACTTATTCAAAAAATTATTGAGCTTTCTACAAATGAAGGTGACATAGTTTTGGACTTTTTTGCTGGAACTGGAACTACTTGTGCAGTTGCTCATAAAATGGGGAGGCAATACATTGGAGTTGAACAGCTTGATTATGGTGAAAATAGTGCAGTCGTAAGATTAAAAAATGTTATCAATGGTGATCCAACCGGTATTTCAAAAGAAGTTGGCTGGAAAGGTGGCGGTGATTTTGTTTATTTAGAACTAATGAAATGGAATGAAAATTTTGTGGAAAAAATTCAGCGAGCGAAAACAAAAGAAGAATTGAAAAAGTTATGGGAAACAATGAAAGAAAAAGCATTTTTGAGTTATAAGGTGGATATAAAAGCAGTTGACGAGAATGCAAAAGATTTTGCTGATTTATCCATTGAAGAGCAAAAAAGATTTTTGCTTGAATGTTTAGACAAAAATCATCTCTATGTCAATTACAGCGAAATTGATGATGAGGAGTATGGAGTGAGCGAGGAGGATAAAAAATTAAATAGGGAGTTTTATAAAAGTTAACTATGCTTTACGAAATTTTTGATTCAATAAAAGAATCATGTGGACAAGATTATTTTACTTTAAGAGTAAGTGAAGATATAATTCAAAATCTCAATCCTAAATTTGAATTGCGCGATTATCAAAAAGAAGCATTAGGGAGATTTGATTTTTATTTTAATGGTTATCAAAGAAGACAATGGCCAGCTCATTTGCTTTTCTGGATGGCTACCGGAAGCGGTAAAACTTTGATAATGGCAGCCAACATTTTACAGCTTTATAAACTTGGCTACAGAAATTTTATATTTTTTGTAAATAGTGTCAATATAATAGAAAAAACCAGGGATAATTTTTTAAATCCTTTATCTGAGAAATATCTTTTCGCTCCAAAAATTAAATTCGGCGATAAGGAAGTTTTTATAAGAGAAGTTCAAAATTTTGAAGGGGTTAATCCGGAAAACATAAATATTATTTTTACAACAATCCAAGGTTTGCATACAAAATTAAATACTCCCAAAGAAAACTCTTTAACTGAAGAAGATTTTGAAGGAAAGGATATTGTTCTTATTTCTGATGAAGCGCATCATTTGCAGACAATTACAAAACAAAATAAAACAGAAAGTGAATTAGAGCGAAGTTGGGAATATACAGTTATTAATAGAATTTTTGGAAAGAATCCTAAAAATATTTTATTGGAATTCACCGCAACCATTGATTTAAGTAATCAAAACATAAGAGAAAAATATAAAGATAAAATAATTTTTAAGTATGATTTAAAACAGTTTCGTTTAGATAAATATTCAAAAGAAATTGAAGTTTTGCAAGCTAATTTAGAGCCGATTGATAGAGCTTTACAAGCAGTCATTTTAAGTCAGTATCGTAGAAAAGTTGCCGAAAAATATAAGCTTCATTTAAAACCGGTTATTCTTTTTAAGTCAAAAAGTATTAAAGAATCGAAAGAAAATTATGAAAATTTTTTGAAAAAAATTAAAAGTTTAACTTCTAAAGATATAGAAGAAATAGAAAAAAGATCTAAGGGGACATATTTAGAGAAAGCTTTTAACTATTTCAGGAATGAAAATATAACTTTTGACAATCTTATAAAAGAGTTACAAGAGGATTTCTCAGAAGAAAAAGTTATGCTTTTAGATTCAGAGAATATTGATGAAGAAAAACAATTAAAACTTAATTCTCTGGAAAGTAAAAATAATGAAATAAGGGCTATTTTCGCTGTTAATATGCTTAATGAGGGTTGGGATGTTCTTAATCTTTTTGATATTGTTCGACTTTATGATACAAGAGATGGTAAATGGGTTCGCGGTAAATATAAACCAGGACCCACTACAATTGGAGAAGCTCAACTTATTGGCAGAGGAGCAAGATATTGGCCTTTTAAACTAAATGATTTTGATGATATGTATAGAAGAAAATTTGATGATAACATTGATCATGAATTAAGAATTATAGAAACATTGCATTATCATAGTGCGCATAATCCAAGATACATTGAAGAGATCAAAAGTACCCTTACAGAAATGGGAATTTTACCTGAAAAATATGTTCAAAGAAATTTATTTATTAAAGAATCTTTTAAGAGAACTGAGTTTTGGGAAAGCGGCGTTATTTTTATTAATGAACGGATACAAAATCCAAGATCGGAAATATCCAGTTTGCAAGATGCAAGAATTAAAAATAATTATCAATACGAGCTAAAAACAGGAGAAATAAAAGAAGAGATTATTTTAGATGAAAAAGAAAAATCAGGATCGTCAAATGTTCAAAAAACTAAAAGAAAATTTAGGCTTATTGATTTTGGAGAAAATATAATTCGTACAGCGCTTGATAAATTTGAATTTTATAAATTTGATAATCTTAAGAAATATTTTCCTCATTTAAAATCCATTCGTGAATTTATTTTATCAGATAGATATTTAGGGAATGTTGAAATAGAAATTTCCGGACCTAAAGAAAAGATTGAAAAATTAAATCCTGAGAAAAAATTAGAAATAGCTTTATTTGTAATTAAAGAAATAGCAGAACAAACAAAAATGAATGTGTCTGAGTATATAGGGACAAGGGTATTTAAAGCAAAAATGATCAGAGATATTTTTAGAGATAAAATTTTGAAAATAGATAGCGATGATGAACGTGCTCAAGGTGTAGAAGAAATAAATTTAGCAGAGAAAAATTGGTATGCTCAAAATGAACTTTATGGAACAAGTGAGGAACGGAACTTTATAACATTTATTGATAGTTTTATAGAGAAATTGAAAGAAGAATACTCAGATATAGCTTTGCTTCGCAATGAGAAATTTTTTCAAATTTATGACTTTGAACAAGGAAGACCATTTGAACCCGACTTTGTTATGCTTCTGAAAAAGAAAAATGGAGAAATAATAACTTATCAAATTTTTATTGAAGCAAAAGGAGATCAATTTAAAGATAGCAGTGGAAAATTTGAAAATTCTAAAGAAGGATGGAAACAAAAATTTTTACTTGAAATAGAAAACAAAGCCGAAATTGAAATGCGTTTAAACTTTGAAAATGAACATTTTAAACTGATTGGATTACCTTTTTATAACAAAGCATTAGAGAGAGAATTTGAAAATGTTTTTAAAAATAAATTGCTTTTTAAAAACAAGCGATACTGATAAATTGAAATCTCATCCATATAAAAATTATTGGTTTGATAATATTGAAGATGTTCTTACAAAGATAAAATCAACCTCTCAACTCTCTCCTTAATCTCATCCCTTATTTTTCTAAAATAATTTAATTTTTCCTCTTCCGAGCCTTCAAATTTAACAGGGTCAGGAATTTCCCAATGCTCTCTTTTAATTCCTGGAATTACTGGACATGTTTCCTTAGCATCCCCACAAACAGTAATAACTAAATTTAACTCCTTATATGGAATTTCATTTAAGGATTTTGAATATTGGTTTGAAATATCTATGGAAATCTCTTTCATAACTTTTATAGCAAGGGGATGAACATAACCTGTTGGATTTGAGCCTGCTGAATATATTTCTATATTTTTATTGTAAATTTTGGCAAAGTATTTAGCAAAACCCTCTGCCATTTGACTTCTTGCTGAATTACCTGTGCATATAAACGCTATTTTCATAAGCTACTTTGATAAGTTTAAAGGTTAATGATATCAAAACACTTTAAAATTTTAAAAATGAGAATTTTCATATCTTTGCTTATAATTCTATTTATTTTGGCATTTTTATTTCCATTTTCAAATAAAACAAATAAAAATAGAATTATTTATATTCCTTTTAGGAAAGGAGAAACATTTTATTTCGATTTTTGTTTTGAAATTTTATTTTTGTAAAAGGTAAGGAATTGGTTTCAGTAGAAAAATATCAAGTGAAGACTTAAATTGTTTTTCATTATGGCAACTTTTGTTTACAAGTGGGAGTGGGATTTGAAGTCTGATCCAGAAGCTATATGGGATTGGATTGCAGATACAAACAGGTTCAGTAAAGATGTTGGGTTCCCTTTTATAAAAGAGAATTTAACTTTTGAAAACAAAAGGAGAAAAATAGCTTATGCGATACCTTTTTTTAGATTAAGTGTTGAGGAAACTCCTTTTGAATGGATAAAACCATTTAGATTTGGTGTATTGAGAAAATTTAGCAGAGGACCAATATCTGAAATGATAGTCAATGTTGAACTTTTGCCTAAAAATACTTCGGGAACAAAACTCATTTGTTCTGTTATAGTAAAAAGCAGAAACTTTTTGGGAACTCTGATTGTTCCAATTGCTATGTCTATGATAAAAAAGAGATTTGAGGAAGTATTCAGAAAATATGATGAAAGTCAGGTAAGAGGAGAAGCTAAGTGGATATCTATAAAAAAAACGAGTAGTTTAGGGAAGAAGAAATTTCAAGAGTTTTTCTACGGGCTTATAAAATCGGGCGTAGATGAAAATCTCGCAAGGAGTTTGGCTTTATTTGTTGATCAGGCTGATGATCTAACTCTTATGAGGTTGCGTCCTTATGTTGTTGCGGAGTATCTCAATTTACCTAAAAAGAAAGTAGTCGAGGCTTTTCTTGCTGCGGTAAGGGCTGGCTTTATGGGGTTAAGATGGGAACTTATCTGCCCTTCTTGTAGAGGTCCTGCCGAATCTCTAACATCTCTGAGGGATATAAAGGCAAAAACTCACTGTTCAAGTTGTCTGATTGATTTTGATGTAAACTTTGATAAATCTGTTGAAGTTATATTCAAGCTTGATCCAAAAATAAGGAAAGTAAATGAAAATTTTTTCTGTATTGGCGGTCCCGCAATTACTCCGCATATTGTGGTTCAAGAATTGATAAAGTCTGGTGAGCAAAGAACAGTTGAAGTAAGCCTCAAAAAGAAAATTTATAGAGTGAGAACATTAAAACTTCGTGGTGGGCAGTTTTTCAAAGTTGAAGACGAAGGTAGTCCTGAAGCTATTTTTATTGCAAGGGATAATGGATGGTTTGAAGATATGCCTGTTTTGAGACCTAAATCTTCCATAACTTTGATAAATTCTACATCTGATGAACAATTGTTTATAGTAGAGGAGTTTGGATGGGATGATAAGATACTCACAGCTAATGAAATATTTACATTCCAGCGATTCAGAGAACTTTTCTCAGGTGAACTTTTAAAGTATGGTGAAAGTGTATCTATTGAAAGTTTAGTTGTTGCTTTTACAGATTTGAAAAATTCATCAAGGATTTATGAGAAGTTAGGTGATGCGAGAGCTTTTGATCTTGTTATGAAGCACTTTGATATACTCAGAAAAAATATAGATGAAGGCGAAGGAGCAATTGTCAAGACAGAAGGTGATGCCGTAATGGCTGTTTTTAGAAGACCATCAGGGGCTATATATTCTTTTATGAAATCGCAAAGGGAATTATTAGATTTGCACCCTGATATTCCGCTCAAACTCAAAGTTGGAATACATATTGGTTCTTGTATCGCTATATCTTTGAAAGATAATTTGGACTACTTTGGTAGGAATATAAACTTTGCAGCGAGGTTGCCAGAGTTTTCACAGGGAGACGATATAATTATATCTGATGAACTCTACAATTTATCTGATGTGAAAAGTTTTATTGAGGAAAATAAAATTGATGCTGAAGGCTTTTTTACAGAAGTTGACGGAAATGAGGTAAAGCTTTGGCGCTTGAAAAATAATTTCAAAATTTAATCAACCGAAAATCTCAATCAATTCAAACACAAAGATGTGAGATGCCAAAATAAATAAACAACTAAAATGAAAAGATAAAAAAATATGGAGAAACAAGAAAACAAAAAACAATAGATATTATAATAGAAAAAAAGAAAAATGAAAGTTTTGATTTTTTTGGGACCGGGTGGTGTTGGAAAGACAACGATTTCAGCAGCTGCTGCAATTGAGATAAGTAAAAAGTATAAAACAATACTTATAACTATTGATCCTGCTCAAAGGCTAAAATCTGCTCTATCTATAAAAATAGATGAAATAAGGCAGATAAACAAAAACCTCTGGGTAACGCAGGTTAACAAAAAAGATGAGTTTTTGAGGTTCATAGAGAAATACGGAATTTCAGATTT
>Ga0079992_134337_pt1 | contig 10328 bp, 8 predicted proteins | sample FaiFalFF_MnMetaG_3_FD_69197 | JGI IMG/M metagenome (GOLD analysis project Ga0079992, IMG submission 69197) | Freshwater microbial communities from Yellowstone National Park, Wyoming, USA - Fairy Falls B (FF_Mn_B) MetaG (SPADES assembly) (version 2) | ecosystem: Environmental > Aquatic > Freshwater...
TAGTACGTGAATCTAATGAGAACAATAACATAGGAAGCACTACACCAAACAGAATTACTGTAGACCCGCCGCCTCCTCCGGACCTTACTGTACGTGATGTCGTCTTCTCCCCACAAAGTGTTGTCCAGGGCGGAGGCTTAACGGTGAGCTGGACTGAGGCTAACATAGGCTCCGGCAATGCCGGGCCCTACAGGGTCGGGGTATATCTTGGGGTCTCAGAGTATGGGAGGGACTATCTCCTAGGTAGCTTAAACAGGGACGGCTTATCTGCTGGAGGCTCGAGGGGCTTCACGCAGACATTCACGGTACCTTCCAGCGTCCCGCCGGGAATCTACTACGTCACGGTATTCATCGACTCCCAAGGAGACGTATCAGAAAGCAATGAGGGAAACAACGTAGGCAGCTCGACACCAAACAGAGTTAATGTGGTGCAAACAAATGGAAATCTCGCTGTCCAATGTTTGGACGTTAACGGGAATCCTGTTCCAAATGTTGAAGTTAAGCTCTACAAGTCAGATCCCTGGACATATTTGAGGAGTCAGAGGGCGGATTCTAACGGAAGAACGACCTTCACAGACCTACCACAAGATCTCTACTACGTGACCTATGTACCGCCAACTCCTTGGCGAATAAGGGATGTTGGAATCATGGAGATAGGCACTGGAAAGCAGTCAGTGCGTGTTGAAGCTGGAAGGACCGTGAGTTGGACTGTGACGGAGGCAGGTTTGACAGTTTATGTGAGAGATCAGGCTGGAAACCCAATTCAAGGGGTGGGAGTCCTGCTCTATATAATGGAACAAAATACATACCAACGTTTTCTAGAGAACTCTGAGAAAATCACGGATAGCGATGGAAAGGTTGTCTATAGATACCTTGCGCCAAACTCATATTACTGGAACGCTTACGTCGTGGAGGTCTATAGGGAGGGCAGACTCATTGGTAGTGCAAGGACAGAGGTAAACTCAGGTTGGAACAGTATAACAGTAACAGTCACCATTCCAGTCAAAGCAGCACAGATAACCTTTGTGAATACTGGAAGTAAATATCTTGTGCAACCTTGGGATTATGCGGTAGAACCTAATGAAGATGTTCTAATAAGACTTGGAGTAAAAAATACTGGAACAACAGACTTGCATCTTCGTGTCACTCTTGAAATATGGGATATACTCCAGTCTAATTTAGTTTATAGTTCTTCTATAAATCGAAATGATAAAGAGATCTGGTTATCACCAGGTGAGTTGTCAAGAGTAATTGAGTTTAGCTGGACCGTCCCCAGACACCAACCACTCCTGCTTATGTTGTATACATTGCTCTTAAAGATTGGGATAGTCCTACGGTTGTTTATGATAGTAGGGGAGGTAGCAAGGGAGACGCACCAATTCTACATGTCCCATATGATAATGGCAAGGCGGTATTGGTATGGTTCGGCACTAGACCTGATGTGAACTCTTTCGTCAGGGAGAATTTAGAATTTTCGATTAGAATAGTTATTCCTATGGCTTTTACACAAATATTGGCTAAACTTGGCGTAGAAGTAATCGCTAGATTCATCATTGGGCGATTCTTTAGTTTCTTAATAGGTTTGCCAGTTGTCGGTAATCCTGCCAGCATAGACGCTTATGGCGTCGACATTCATGACAATGCCATAAAAAATCATTTGAATGTATTCGAAAGCGACATCGTCCCTGTAGTCATAAACCTATACACCGGTGACGTCGCAGATGACATAAAAATAACAATTCTAAAAATCCAGGATACTCCACGCCAGCTTTTCTACGAAACTATCCCACTTTATAGAAATGAGGGAGTTATATTGGGTGGAAGCTATATAATCTATATAAAAAACCTTCTTTTTTCTGAAGCGGGAGAGTATCTTATCAAAACCTCTTACGGAGACCAAGAATCAGAAATTAGGGTGACTGTTTTACCGATAGCACGTATGTATGTACAACCCGTGGCTTGGAGCGACTCAGTTGAGGTTGCAAAGTCAAAAAGTCAGACTTTCACAATCTCTGCCAGCGGTGGTACTGTTAAAGGCGTGACAGTTACCAAGATCTTCGGGCCTGATTGGATCATTGTAAGCCAAGCAAGCTTGGGCGATATTCCAGATGGGTCTTTTAAGACGTTTACAGTTACCGCTTCTCCTCCAGCTGGCACAACCGGCTCATTCGACTATTTAATAAGGGTTAGCTGTACAGAAGGAGAACCAAAGAGCATAGATATCTCAGGCACCATAACTGTCGCCCCGATATCGAGTGTTGAGGTCAGGACTTCTAATGTTCGGCTAATAGTAGGTGGTGATGAATTCGCAAGGATAATTCTTAGTAAGGCCCCTGCTGGTCTGGCTGGCTATGAATTAATAGTGAGGCTTGTCCCACAGGCTGGTTCGCAGCAAGATGTTGCGGACATCGTTGACATCAGGTTCCCTGAGTGGGCTGGCTTGACAGATAAATCTATCGGCGACGACCTAGCACGCTTTAGAGCTGTGGATATTGGGGATAGGGTCAGGGTGGGAAGTGAAGAGATTGTACTTGCAGAGGTTGTTCTTAGGGGGAAGGCTGAGGGGACGATGCGGATCGAGCTAGTCGTAGTCAGGATGGATGACGACGGGGGTGGGAGCATTCCTGTAACTACAAGGAATGGGGTCTTAGAGGTTGTCCGAGTTCTAGGTCCGCCACCTGTAGAAGAGAACCTACCCACGCCAAGAGACCTTGACGGCGACGGGTTATACGAGGACTTAAACGGTAACGGCCGGCTAGACTACGACGACGTGGTCAAGTTCTTTAGACACTTCGACGACCCAGTAATCACCCAGTACTCTAGATACTATGACTTCAACAGGAACGGAAGGCTTGACTACGACGATATAGTAGAACTCTTTAAGAGGGTACAATAGGTGGTTTAATGCGAGCTGTAGCCATCCTCCTTACCATCCTTTTGACCTCGGTACTACCAGTACTCAACGCGGGTTCCGAGAAAATCACCATAGAATCCATCACGGTAAGCGAAGGTTTAGAGGCCAGAGTAAAAATAATACTCGACTCAGCACCTAAAGGACTCTCAGGATATAATATAACAGTCTCCTTGAGAAATAGTGAGGTTGCTAATATCGTCAAAGTCGAATTCCCGCAGTGGGCAAAGCTCTCAGACAGCTCTATAAGGGGCAACTCCATAAAGCTAAAAGTTGTAGATTTAGATGATAGAATTAGGCCTGGCTCTACCAACATTGAGCTAGCTACCATCATCTTCGGAAACACTAAACAAGGTGAAAGCCTGATCGAATTGGCTGTGAATAAGATGGATGATGACGAGGGGAACCCGATTACTCCAACAATAGAATCTGGAAAGCTAACGGTCACAGGACATCCTTCAACACAGACTGCCGTAACTACGCCCTCCCCTACACAAACTACTACAACACCATCATTGCCTACAACAACTACTATAACTACACTTATGCCTACATATATCACCCAAACATATACCTATATAACAACTGCAGATGGCAACATCGTGTTGGCTTTTATATCCTTCTTGCTCATTACTGTGTTAGCGGTTGTAGGGGTCTTGCTAATAGCGTTCCGTACTGGAAGAGTAAGACGCAGACCAAGAGTAGTCGGAGTCAGAACGTAGAACGACTGCCATATAGCCTAATTCTCTCTGTCTAGGTTCTTCTCTTGTTTGTCTGTTACTATCTGATTGTGTCCAAATAAGGTGTTATGTTTAAAGGCTGGTTGTTGTGTTTTATTTGTATGGATGTTGTGGCCTAGGTCTCTGGCTGTTTTATGCGTAATAAAAAAGTAGGGAGGTTAAGGTCTTAGCTATATGTTTCAAGGTTCTTAGCATGGTTTTGGAGCCTATAAGCAAGTCTACCGTTCACTACCTTGCTAAGAGGGTATCTTCTGTAAAGGTCGCTAAGGAGAATAGGTATAGGAGATGTATAGCTGTGGATGAGACTAAGCTATGTGTCAAGAAATCCTATGTATATGTGTGGTCAGCGGTGGACGTGGATTCTAAGGAATTGTTGGCTCTAGAGACATCATATGGCAGGAGCAGCCCAAACACATTAGAACTCCTTAAAGATGTGTACTAACAAGCCATTGGTCATAGTCAATAGGAGCCCATGGTATAGGTGGGCCCTTGATAGACCTGGTCTAAAGTACAGGTATCAAAGATTCGTTGTAAGGAATAGGGTTGAGAGGTTCTTCGGATACCTAAAACAGAGAACAAGAAAGTTTTACAACAACATAAACACCTGGAAGACACAGTCAATAGAAGACTACGCAGCAGCAATCATCAGAAACCTAACCACAATATTGAAAACCCTAGGAGACGTATTACTTGGCAGACAGGATAGAAGTTAGATGATGTCCGGAAAATAGAGCATATTAATTCGGAAGTCTTCCTGTAATCGTCGGATCGGGAAAGAGACGAGTTGTCTGGCAAAACCATGTATGACTTCATACGTTGCTAGAGATGGCCGAAACCTTACATATTCACTCTAACCCTCACTCTCAAATTCCTCCCTAAGCCTCCTATATGCTTCTTCACTTATCTTCCCCTCAGCTTTCAACCTTTCCAACTCCATCAACTTCGTCCTCCTTAGCAGCTCACCAGATACGTTGGAAGGAGTATGATGATACTCTTTCATGAAGGTTTTTCTTCTCCTCAAAATCGTTAGAGATACGACGAGTATTAGAGCCGAGAAAATCAAGGCCGCTATAGACACCGTTCTAGAACCTGTGTCTTGAGCGGTAAATGTAACAGTCCTTTCAATGATGTTATACATCGTTGTAGTTAGCTTATGTTAGGTAGTAAACGTAACTGTAGTGGTGCTGACGACTGTCCTTTCTATAGTGTTGTAGATCGTTATCCATGCAGTACGTTCTGGGTAGACTATGACTGTCCCTTCCGCTAATAACCTGTCATAGCTGTCCCAGCTGGGGGGAGTATGACTCCCTCTATACACAACTCTCACCCTATATGTACCCGGTGTGCAGGGAACTGTATAGGTTTCCACATCCCATCAGAATCCTCCTATCTCACGACCGCCACTCTCGGTCGTCTCGTTATTATCTGAGTCGGCTATGAAATTATTTTTATCCCACTCAGGGTAGATCCGGATGATGTAGGGGTTCCCAGTATTGCCTTCTTTATAGTAGAAGAAGAGGGTCAGGCTGGAGCATGGGCTGGCTGTTATAGTTGTCTGATCATTACCATCAGAATTCAGGGGCGTGCCACGGTAATCCAAGTCGAAGTGCTGAAGCACCCCTGCTTTATGCGTGGGTACCTGTTGCTGGACTTCTCTGACGACTACACGTATCATATAGTCTTCGCCAGATTTAGGTGATCCAGGGTTCCCAACGGTTCCAAGATAGCTTTGCCCATCGTGTGGGGTGGCCGTATCTACTCCGAGCCAAGGTCGAGGCGGTTCAGAGATCCATTGCCAGCCAATGTAAAAAGGCCGCCCGCCATCAATAATCATGTTCGCATAGGAGACATCAACTGTAAACCAGCCTTCATACGAGGTTGCCTCATGCGAGAAAATGGGATTGAAATTTGAATCTAGCACTTTGACGTTGACAGGCTTCATCTCCCCCCAAACAAAAAACTTCAACTTAAGTATTTGACACGGGTTTGGAGAGTTGCAAACAAATTTGACGGCTGCGATGGTACCTGGAGCAGCTAAAAACCCGAAATCCGCGCCTCCATCATCGTAACCTAGTTCCACTTCTTGCGCACCAACAGGTATTACTTGAAGTAGGAGAGAAGACAAGAATAAGAATGAGAAAACAAAACTCCGGTCTTTCTTAAGCATGATACAATTATTACCGAAAGAAAGATATATAATTTTTGTGCTCTTAATCCGGTAGCGTCCGGATAAGGTGTTATATCTAAGGGTCTGTTGTTGTGTGTTGTTTGTATGGATGTTATAGCTGTTTTAGGCGTAATAAAAAGTAGTGGGGTTAAGGTTTTAGCTATCTTTGACTACAGGAGGATTTTCAAGGTTCTGAGCTAGGCTTTGGAACACATAAGTCAGCGGTACATTATAGCGGTTGAAAGGTTTTGAGGTTTGAAAAAAGATAGTTGTATTTTTCAGCTTTCTAATTCTTCCCTAATTCTCCTATATGCCTCCTCACTTATTCGCCCCTCTGTTCTTAACCCCTCCAGTTCTGTAAGCTTCGCCTTCCTGAGCAGCTCGTCTGAAATAGTTTGCTGGAAACGTTCTCCTTTTACAGCTCTTCTCCTTACTAACATAACTAAGAGTGTAAATGTTGCAACAGTTAAGCTAACAGTAATCGTCATTGTTGTGGAATCCATGGCCCCAGTAGTAACCGTAACTGTTTTTGTCACTGTTTTCTCTACTACAACCGTTGCCTCTTTCGTCGTAATATTCTCTGCTGTAATGGCTGCTAGAACTTCTATTAGACCTACATAGAGGCCTGTCCTACCTTCAGGCCTATACCAGACCCTGAACTCGATGTTTGGTACCGTCTTGTTGAGGACGAAGTTTAGAGTAAACCATTGATACTTTCCTACTTCCCTGAACTCTGGCCCCCAGATGTCCCTGCTAGCAATGACGGTTTTACCTAGGTCCGTGCAGACATCGATCGTTGCAACGCGTGAAGCTGTGGCTCCGTCAATCTTGAGCAGGAAGCGGGCGGTGTAACTGCCGGCCCTTAGTGTTATGTAGGGGCCGAAAACAATGGCCTCCTTCAAATATACTCCGGCTGCAGCATATCTGGCTTTACCTGTTGGCGAATCCCGGTCATCCACACTAGTTCCAGAACCCTGGAGGCCCTCTGCGGGGCTGAACCGTAATACCTCAGGGGATTTTTCAAGCTCTCCCCTATCTATTAGCTCCACCACTGGTTTAGCTCTTTCTACCGCTCCATCTATCCAAGAATAGCTATTCGGCTCGTTGCTGACTATCAGTAAGTAATGTAGCTCGAAGTAATCCCCTTTCCGTAATATTCTTTTCTCATCCTTTCCAAGCAGGTGTAACTCTATGTTATCCTGATTCGAGCCGCTGAGGACAGTTGGATGGGCCTTATGTGATGACCTAACCAGCACCAGAGCCGGAGACCCCCTCACATCTTTCGACAAAGGGTTTACCAACGCTATCCATCCATAGCTTCCAAGGGTGTATTCCTTTAACGCATGACCCGTTGTGCCACGCATATCGTAGATTATCAGACCCTCGGTTGTATTCGCAACAGCCGTATTGTAATAATCTGGGTCGTTCGCCAAGGCAACCCACACCGCTTCAACCGCTCCAACCGGGAAGTTAAAGTCCTTGAGCACAGTGAGGTTGGCTTTAACATACCTGTATAGCAGCCCATCCTCAACCCAGATGTAATGGACGGCCGCCGAAACAAAATAGTCCCAAAACCCCCATTTTCCGCTGTATGCGACTATTCTACCCCTGTCTCTCAGCACCTTAAAGTCGATGAGAGATTGAGGTGGATGGACTGCCCCCAGCAACTCAAGCTTGGAATGATGATGTCCCACCTTTCTTCCACCAGCTAAAGGATAGACATCAGAGTTTCCCTCCCACCTATCAGGCTCTAAATAGAGGAGCATAACCCCTTCAGGTAATAGCCTCAGCTCGTAATGGGTTGCACCAGCCTTAAAAAGAAATAATTCCTCCTTTTCAACTTTCTGAGGCATAATGACGTATATATCGTTATAATAGCCATTCCATGGTTTACCGGGAACAGTAAAGACTACATACAATCCATTTGGACCATATGCCGCCGAAGGCCTCCACCTATGCCATACGTCAGAGGGGAGCCAGAACGGCCCCTCCCATAAACCAGTGCTGGTATTTAGCCTCAGATAATATATGGTATCCATAACATTGTGTACTAAATCGTCTCCTTGGTAAAAGACGACAATGGTACCATTTCTCAACTGTATTCCGTACGGTGCTATGCAACCATTGCATGAATACAAAACCCCAGAAGACCAACTATTCCCTGAATCGTCCGAGTAGCCATAATACATGGTGGTAACGCCTCCCCAATTTGTCTTAAAATTAAACTTTGAGAGGTCATTCCAAAAAGCATACAATCTTCCATACCTAGTTAAAAGGATACATGTGGAAAATAGCCACGTATCTTTATACGCGGCCGTTAGTTTTCTCTCACTTCCATCTACTAATTTTAAAGCCCCATCCAATTCCATCGTAAGCCTAGCAAACCATATATCGGTAATGTTGGAACCAAATTGTGCCGAACTCCATAAGACCGCTATATTTCCATCATTTAACTCCGTGAATGCGGCAAATTGATTAGAATCTCCCATATTAATATCAAGCTTTTTGTCCTCAGTCCATCCCCCATTAATAAAAACCTTATACCATATTTCTCCTCGCCCCGTTCTATCAGATGTCCAAGCCATGAGTATTCTATTATTAGAAAGTAGAGTGACGTACGGCCACTTATCCTGATGAGGATCTGTAGTCAGTCGGATGGGCGGGCCCCATGACAACCCATCATAAACAGTATACCATATATCCCAGTTTTCTGAAACATAGCCATGCCAAACCACTACCAGATGAGTGCCGTTACCAGCTATATGTGGTGCTTCATCATTGCTCTCTCTTTTTATCAGTGGTTGGGCTATCGGTGACAGTACGTCAGAGTTTAGCGGCCATGGCACTCCATTGCCTGTTGCTATACTTAATAGTGGTATTCCATACCTATCGTATGACATTTCGTGTTGCGCTTCAACCTGTGGAACGAAAGCTAAGAATACGGAGAAAAGCACTATGAAGATCGTTACCATGTTGAGAAATCTCTTCAACATTCTGAAGGGTCTAATAATCCCACCAAGAAGTCCGTATAAAACTCTTTCTCGCTCCTGTCTTCATGATGATACCAGCTATCAATCTAAGCAAAGCCGGTCCAATTAAAGTTAGCCCATGGTAGGGGCGTATCCAATTACTCATTAGGCCCACCTCACTAGGATCTTTAGGCAGTATATTATGATCCTTAGGAGTGTTCTCGTCTTTGTTGGCTCCTCCCTCCTCGTTTTCAGCCTTTCTCCGAACTCCACTGTTAATGCTCCGAATATCCCTTCTCCGACGCCTCTATACGCATATAGGGATTCATCGTATGCCCTATCCCTAACCCTAGCCCCATAACCCTCTTACCTATTGGTATGTATCCCTTGATGCTATGGTGTTTAGGACGGGTTTAGCGTCGAATGCGCTATCCCAAGCATTACCCCTCCACCCCAGAGTTCCACTAACATCTATGAATAGTTCACGCAGGGCCTTCAGCCAATCAGTAAACTTCGTCGAGTCTACCACCTAGTCGTAATCTATTTCTCCATGCCTAACCTCCCAGTAATGAAGGATTGACTTAGGTATCCTGACACCTAGATGTGTAAGGGATAGGCTCTCGGCATACCTCAGGCTAGCCATACAAACCTCCTTCAAGACCAGGGCCTTAACGTAAAGCCTAGGAGGCCTACCAAACCTACAACCCACAAAGCTAGAGTCAAAGCCCATCAAATCCAAGACATAATCAAGCCAGCCATCAATAGCCCAGTATCATAAGCCCTAACACCCCCACCCACAAAGCATAAAATAGACCTTTATTATGGTGTTTTTGTTAATGCTCTCCATCCTAGTATGTTCTCCCATTCTTTTCTGTCTCTTGGGTTTCTTACTAGTTTTGTTTTTGTCATGTATCCTTTGAACAGTCTTGTTATATGTGTTGCGTATGGTAGTAGTTTGAGGTTTTCAGAGATTATTCCCAGGTTTTTTAGTGTTTCTAGGCTTTCCTTAAGCCTGTTTAGGGGTGCTGGTATCCCTAGGCATATGGATGCTGTGAGGGCTACGTCTATGAATGTCAGGTTTGGGAAGAGCTTTTCTTCAAGAAACTTCCTAAGCCCAGACCTCCACTTAGCATCTCTTCCAAACCTGCTCTCCCTAACAATCAAAGAGTATAGGTTTCCATCTCTCTTGATGTATGTCATGAGGTAGTGGGCGTTTAAGAAACTGCTAACCGTTTTACTCTCAACATCCAAAGAACTGTAGATCTGTCTAACAATACTCTGTACAGGCTGGAAGGGCCATACAGGTTGCAACCCCTCCCCTACATATCTGTAAAGGCCTAGGGCTCTCAGCCTCTCCAGAATATCGTCAACATCTAGTCTAACCTCCCTGTATACAATTGACCTTACGAACTCGTCCATCCCACCAGACTCAAGCAGCAGATAGGCTATATCATCCGACTTAAGGGATGCAATAAGTATTCTTGCAACACCTGATAAATCTCTACGGGAAGCCAGAACCCTGCCATCAACCCCAGAAACAC
>Ga0079992_153169_pt1 | contig 10325 bp, 9 predicted proteins | sample FaiFalFF_MnMetaG_3_FD_69197 | JGI IMG/M metagenome (GOLD analysis project Ga0079992, IMG submission 69197) | Freshwater microbial communities from Yellowstone National Park, Wyoming, USA - Fairy Falls B (FF_Mn_B) MetaG (SPADES assembly) (version 2) | ecosystem: Environmental > Aquatic > Freshwater...
CTTATTTTTTCGTTTTGAATATCAGAAAGCATTCCAAAGACTACACCTCTATTTCTTATATGAACTATATTGAAAAAGTCTGTGATTTTTACTTCTGAAAGATATGGTAATTTTTGTTCAATTATGTATTTTGATGATATATCGGCAGCAAAAACAGAGAGAGAAATGATGAAAAATAAAATCCATCTTTTTCTCATAAATTAATAGCCTACTGTTAAAATTTAGCATTTCATTAATAAAATCTATTTTGTTAGAAAGATTTATAGCATGCAATAGCAATGTCAAACTTACACTATATCAAAAACTGCCCCAGGGTTCATGATATTTTTTGGGTCAAGAGATATTTTCAAGGTTTTGAGAAAAGTTAGAGAATCTTTCAGTTCTTTTTGAGCCCAAATTTTGTGGTCCCTCCCTACCCCGTGATGATGAGAAATTGTTCCACCATAAGTTGATATAGCATCTGATGCGGTTTTTTTTATTTTCCACCAAAGCTCCTCCTCCTTTCCTTTTTGAGCCTTTGCAAAAAAAGAATAATACAAAGATGCACCCGTTGTGTAAACATGAGTTACACGACAAGTCACCCCACCCAAAGTCTCGGAGAAAATAGCTTGCTCTATAGCTTCTTTTACTTTTCTGTAAAGGTTCATAAGGTTAGACCAACTTGTGGCTGTTTCAAGAGTATCAACAACTATACAGAAATCTAAAAGTACATCGCGAAGATAAGGCTGTTCAAAATACTCCTTTTTCCAATCTTCAAATCTCATTTTTCCTTCATCTTTTCCGCCGGATTTTATACAAATTTGAGATGCCTTTTCAAACTCAGCTCGTACAATATCTTCCGTTTCATCATCTGATTCAAACCCCAAAAGTAAAAGGGCTCCGCCATTATATGTTCTACCTGAAAGGAGAGAAGATATCATGTGCTCCCTTTCGTCAAGTATTCTCAAAAGTGGAGGGAATATTTCAGATTGAACTATTTTTCTTGCTGCATCGCACGCAGTTTCAAAATCAGGGAAAACAAAAGCTGTTGAAAATTTTTTCGTAGGTATTTTATGGCACTTCACTACTGCTTCTGTTATTATACCTAAAATACCCTCAGAACCAGCAAATGTACGCGGTATATCTGGTCCGCAAGCAGTTGATGGTACATCAAAATTTTTTACAACCCCCCGAGGAGTTATAACTTCAATGCTTTGTATCATATCTTCTATTTTCCCGTATCTTGACGAAAAATGCCCTGCAGATCTTGCAGCTATCCATCCACCCAAAGTAGAAAAATGAAAAGACTGAGGATAATGTCTCAGGGCAAGACCATAATTTCTGAGCTGTTCTTCAAGGTGAGGTCCTCTTACCCCTGCCTGAACCCGAGCCGTCAAAGATCTAACATCTACATCAATGACTTTGTTAAGATAAGTCAAATCGCAAACCAAAATAGGAGATAATATTTCTTCAACATCAACTCCTCCGACGACACTTGTTCCACCACCACGAGGAACACATGCAACATTTTCACTTTCACAGAAAGAGAGAATTTCAAAAACATCATTTTTATCTTTTACATATACAACTGCATCTGGAAATTTTTTTATAGTACCTTTTCTTAATCTTATAAGGTTCTTATAGCTTTTACCAGATGAATTTAAAACCCTATCGTATTTTTCAACAGTAACATATGATGCTTTCAATTTTTTTTGAAGCAATTGATAATCTATTTTTGTTTCTGGTAAATTTATTTGTTCAAGATTTATAGATGGAGAGAAATCTTCCTCTGAAATTCCCAAAAAAGATTGCAATATATCAATAATTTTTTTTACCCTATCTTTCGGGAACTCCTCCCCCTCATATCCCCATCCATTCCACTTTAATTTCCTCATATATCAAAAATTAATTTTTTTATTTTATCTTCTTCATTTTGTTTATTACTGGTTTTTATTTACAAGAACCCAAGCCCAATCGCAAACTTATCATCTTCTCTCAAAATAAGATAAGCCACCAAAGATATTGAAATAACAATTGCTCAGGATACACAGGAATGTGAATTCCATACCCCAAATGTATAAATGGAAAAATTAATCAATTCGTAATCTACCAGCTATAACCTAAATATAAACCTAATGCTGGCAGAATTCCAAACTTAAGAGATCCGATAGACAAATATTCGCTGAAAAAACCTCCACCATACACTATTTTTAAACCTATAAAACGATCTAAGGTAAAACCTTTCCGAGAAATATATTTATCCCCAAAAGTCAATACTAAGTTTGGTATAACTTCAAATTTACCATTAAAAAAATAAGTAAGCATACCTGCTATTCCTTGATAAAGATAAAAACCTTCAATACCTCTTCTCTCTAAATATTCCCTAACTCCTACTTCTAGTTCAAAGGGGAAAATTAAAAACACATTATTTAACTCAAAATTCAGCGAAAAATTCTCTTTAAGTTTTGACTCAAAATTTATTCCTGGAATCCAAATAATTATAATAGTAGATATCCCAGGCGCACCAACTGGAAAAGCAGGTAAAGGATTAATTGATAGTGTGTATTTAACGCGCCTAAAATCTGCTGCCCCAGAATACTCTATTTTCTTCAAAACATCTTCAATCTCCTTTGAACTTCCTAAAACCAGTGCAAATATTAAAAATCCTAATAACATAAGTTGGAACTTTCAAAACAGAATTTTTTAAGATAATTTTTAGTTGTTTCTACTGCCTTCTCTCTTACCTCCCAAAAAGCATCTCGTTGAATATTCCCCCAACATGGGTCAGTTTTTGAGCTATCAAATTCCCATGCATCCTTATTTAATCTACAATGAACATCGCAGATTAATCCGCTACAATTAGCAAAATCATCCCAAGCAGTCCACCCATCCTTATCAAATAATCCAGATTTTAAATTTGAATCTTTTGCTAAAAAACCAGGAGGGACATATTCCACAGTCCAGTTAATTTCTCTTTCATACTCTACACAACCATATTCGAGGCAGAACAAATCTTCGCTAATAAACCATTTTGTGCATACCAAATTATTACAACCTGAAACATATATGGCTGTGGAGTGAGCCCAAAAATCTTGAACGGGATGCAAAAATCTTCCTAACTTTTCAAAATCCATTGGCTCTTGCTGGCTACCATAACTGAATGTCCCAAATGAACATTCACAAGCTTCAAGTTGTTTCTTTTTTAGCCTTGGAGTTACGGAACAACCACCTAAGATGGAATCAATAATATTTTTTACAATACTGTTAATTGGGCCAATAATAGGTGTAATAATGGGTTCGATATTAGTACACCTACAGCTTATCAAACCATAACTTCTCGGTTTCTCCACTTTTAATCCATGACTATAACAACCATCAAAATTGTTGTTATCACAATGGATTGAATCATCTAGTGGATAAAAGCAATCAGCTCTACTTGCACCTTGAGCTACTGTGTTTGCATATGACCTACATTGCAACGGACAATAATTTACCTTTATTATTTCTCCTCCTACTCTCATCTTATCAAAGCAAGCCCATGGACCATTATCCCAATTATTCCATCTATCTCTATGTTGGCATATATTCCTACCAGGAAATTCACCACACCAAAAAGCACTACCAATTGCTTCCTCAGTTATAGCTTCATGAACAGCATGACCTTCATGCCATCCAATAGCTTTGATAACTCTCATTGTAGTTTGAAACATCCCCACAGGATCGACCAAATCATAAGGTGAATTATTCACATACACATACAAATTCAGGTCAGAAACGGGGTCAGGTTGCAAATACCTCCCTACTCTCCAATCGTAATATCTCCTCACATTATAATACAAACCTGTCTCCACATCCTTATACATACCATATAACCTAAATGGAATATAGTTGCTTACAATACCTCTTTCATACAATGGCTCTCCAAATGGACCAAACCCTCCTCTCCATACCTCCCTTCCTCCCTCATCATATATAACTCTCGGAACCCCTCTCCAATCCATCACAATAGCTTTATCATTCCACATAAAACTTACCAGCTATAACCTAAATACAAACCTAAGGCTGGTAATGGAAAAAAAGGTTTAATAACTATTCTTATTCCCACGAAAGGATCTATTGTAAAACTACTTTTTTTGATGGATTTATACCCCCCGGTTAATATTACAGAAGTACCAGTAGGGATTATAAATCCTATTGCTATTCCTTGGTAAAGATAAAATCCCTGAAACTCTTTTCTCTCTTGGAGATATTCCCTAATTCCTAACTCTAATTCCACAGGAATCACAAAGAAAAAATTATTTAGCTCAAAATTTAAAGAAAGATTACTCTCCCCAAGTAGCGCCTCAAAGTTTATTCCAGGAATATAAATAGGCACTGTAAAATCAATATGACGACCAGATACAATTAGGAAAGACAGAGGATTCACAGATATAGTATATTTGTATTTTGATTTGAAATTTATAGCTGAATCTTCGGAACCCAAACTAAATATCAGAAATACTAATACTATCTGCATAAATTCGGGGCATTCCTGCAGAATTTGTCAAGGTGGTAAATTGTTGAGCTTATGGCCCGAGACTCTACCTCATAATAAGCATCTCTTTGAATATTCCCATCACATGGATTAAAAATAAGACGATTTACTCCCGGCGCATCTTTATTTAACTTACAATGAGCATCACAGCCTACACCAGTACACAGTTTATCTATCAATGCCCCCCAGATTCCACTTCCATAAGTTCCAGTCTTTAATCCTGCATTTTTTGCTTCTTGTTCCGATGGTAGATCTGCTCTAAATGTGGGCCAAAAATATCTCCTAGAATATACCCCACATGCCCATCTGGAACATACCAATTTCCCCTTACTGAAAGCAAAACTAATACACACCTGAACAGCACAACCTGGGACATATATTGCATTTGAATGTGACCAAAAGTCCTGAACAGGATGTATAAGTTGCCCTAATTTTTCATAATCTGTCCGGAATTCTACTTCCGCAACAGCGTACTGTTGAGAAGGATTGTACTGCCACTTAGTTATTGTGCCTAAAAGAGTTTGATCGGTGATAATAGGACGATCATCACGGTAAAGAATCGTCTTTTCACTAATACGCCCAACCAGAGGTATAGATTCATACCTAGGTGCACGGACAGGTACAAAAACCGTTTGCCTAATTGTTTTCCATCCGCAAGGAATTATCCGCCAATTTAACCAATAGTACCAATTAAATGAACACTCTACTAGTCCACTTGCCCAAGGATTGATTACGATCTGAGATTTTGCATAGCATCCAGCAAAATTACTGTTATCACAATGATATGAAGAATCATCTTCATAAAAGCAATCAGCTCTATTTGCACCTTGGGCTACTCTATCCTCATAACCTCTACATTGTGCAATAGTTCCATAAAGCCACGGACCGCCGCTCCAATTTTCTACTCTAAAACCATACTGATATAATATTCCGTATCCTTGATTGTTTTTAAGAGACTCAATGGCTTTCTCCGTAATATACTCATGATTAGGAGCACCCACATGTCCAAAAGGAGTACCACCAAATAGTTGCATTTGTGTCTCAAACATCCCCAGAGGATCAACTGCATCATAAGGTGAATTATTCACATACACATACAAATTCAGGTCAGAAACAGGGTCAGGTTGCAAATATCTTCCTACTCTCCAATCGTAATACCTCCTCACATTATAATACAAGCCTGTCTCCACATCCTTATACATCCCATACAAACGGAATGGAATGTAGTTGCTTACAATACCTCTTTCATACAAAGGCTCTCCAAATGGTCCAAATTCTCCTCTCCATATTTCCCTTCCTCCCTCATCATATATAACCCTCGGCACCCCTCTCCAATCTGATATTATATATCCCTCCTTATCCAATAACGGCACAAAATATCTTATGCCTTCCCCCCCCGATGGTCTTATCCCAAAAACACAACGAGCTCGGATATGCTATCAATATTTTCATCCTCCTATTTAAAATTTACCAACTATAACCTAAATATAAACCTAAAATTGATGATAGATATGAAAAAGGGCTAATATTATACATAAAAGGAGAACGGCTACTCATTATTCTTATACCAAAAAAAGGATCTAAAGTTAATCGAATTCTACTGGTAAATTTATATCCAACGGTCAATATAAAGTGTGGATACTTTCCTGCGATTTCCCAATCTCTTGTTTTTAATCCCCTTAATGCTATCCCTTGATAAAAATATAAACCTTGAAAATCTTTATTTTTTCGTAAATATTCTCTAATGCCTATTTCAATTTCAACTGGATAAACAAAAAACAAATTATTTATTTCAAAATTGACTGAGAATATATTCGGAAACTTTATCTCAAAATTTATCGCAGGAGTTGGTAAATATTCAGTTAAAATAAATTGTGGTTCTTTCTTCTCTACGAAAATCATAAAAGAAAAAGGGTTAATGGATATAGTATATTTGTACCTCCCCTCTTGTTCTTCAGCTGAAAACTCGAAAATTAAAGCAAACAATAAAAACCATAAAATCATAAAGTTATTATCTAATAGTTCCAACTATACCCCAAATAAACACCTATAGTTGGAAAAAAATCAACTTTCCCAAATCCTAATCCATACCCTAACCCATATACTATCCTTGAACCTAAAAATGGGTCTATTGTAGAACCACTTTCTGAAATATATTTATAGCCCAATAACAATATCAAATTTGGTACATATACATATTTTGTTGTTCTCTCAAAATTTTCTACACGAGTATAAAAATTTACAATTCCCCAACTTACTCCCTGATAAATATAAAATCCATAAAACTTTTTGCCTTCTTGCAGATATTCCCTAATTCCTAATTCAAACTCAGCTGGAATTATGCTTCCAAAAAAGGTCATATTATTGATTTCAAAATTTATTGATACCTTTCCTATGATCTTTACTTCAAAGTTTATCCCAGGACTTGGGACAACTACTAATTTTCTTCCAGGATAAAGTTGGAAAACGGTAAAACCACTATCAGAAAGCATAAAAGGTAAAACGGAAGTTGGATTAATAGATACAGTATATTTGTATTTTTCTTCTAAATTACCAGTTGATTCCATTATTAAGGCAAGAACTAAAAATCCCACATACATAGATCTAACCTTACTTTTTTCCAAAAAATTACGAAAAAAATCTAAAAACTTAGTCATTAAGCCTCAAACATAGGTCACCTCCACTCCTACAAAAAATATCTAAGTAGTGTTTGGTTGAATCTTTAGCTCTACTTTCTACTTCAAAAAAAGCGTCCCTTTGAACACCCTTTTCACACATGGAAGTTTTTGTACGATCAAAACCCCACGAATCTTTATTCAATACGCAATGAGCATCACAACGAGGTGGAAATCCTTTAGGATTATCAGTACTAAACGGTCCCTTTCTACACAAGAAATCTTCAACTTCGGTCCAGCCATCAAACATAAATACACCAGATATTATTCCTCTACTTTTTGCATCGTTTTCGTTTGGTAAAGTAGTTTCATTCCACTTTACCTCTCTATGGTACTCTGTGCACCTTCCTCTTACATATCTTTTACAGCCTGAGACATATATAGCAGTTGAATGGGCCCAGAAGTCCTGAATGGGATGGAGCAATCTCCCCAATCTTTCATAATCCATCGGCTCCTGAGGTATATCGGTTGAAGGGATTCGTCCTTCAGAAGGAAGGCCTGGTATTTTAACTCTGAGCCAAACACTAAATGTACCAAAGCTACAGCTGCAAAGATTAAATGATCTTCTCTTTAACCTTGGTATTACTGAACATCCCATTCCTCCGCCTCCAGTTTCAGTTCCACGTCTTATGGGGGTAATAATAATAGGGCCAATATCAGCGCAACTACAGTTTATTAAATCATAAATAGCTGGTCTAGATAATTGCCATGCTATATCATAACAGCCAGCAAAATTACTATCATCACAGTGGAAATAAGATTTGGTTGCATAAAGGCAATCAGCTCTATTTACACCCTGAGCTACTGTATTTGCATATGTTCTACATCTCAGACAAAATTGGTCATAAGCAAAACAAACTTCCGGTCCCATATCCCAATTTTCTACTCTATCTTTATGGCGGCAGATGCTTCTTCTTGCTCCATCATTTGTAAAACACCAAAAAGCTTCATTAATTGCATTTTCAGTTATACGTTCATGTATTGCATGACCCTCGTGCCAACTATCAGTTGGTGGAACCCAAACGGTTTTGGTAACCCTCATTGTAGTCTGAAACATCCCCACAGGATCAACCAAGTCATACGGCGAGTTATTCACATACACATATAAATTCAAGTCAGAAACAGGGTCAGGTTGCAAGTATCTCCCTACTCTCCAATCATAATACCTCCTCACATTATAATACAAACCTGTCTCAATATCCTTATACATTCCATACAGCCTAAACGGAATGTAGTTGCTTACAACGCCTCTTTCATACAAAGGTTCACCAAATGGTCCAAATTCCCCTCTCCATATTTCCCTTCCTCCCTCATCATATATAACTCTCGGAACCCCTCTCCAATCCATCGCAATAGCCTAATCATTCTGCATAAAATTTACCAACTATAACCTAAATATAAACCTATATTTGGCCAAAGGATAATAGAAGAATCTGTTAGTCCGATAAAAGAAATACCTTCTATCCCTGAGGATTTGAGAATCAATTTCTTGGACCACAAAGTTAAACCAAAAAAAGGATCAACTGTAAAACCACCCTTTGACACATATTTATAACCCCCTTTAATGGACAAATATGGTATGGTTATTGCCGGGGGTATGATATTTTTCTCATCATAAACAAAAGATGCTCCCAATCCCTGATGAAGATAGAAACCCTTGAATCCTTCTTTTCCTAGATACTCCCTTACTCCTAATCTTACACCAATTGGAATTATGAAGAACAAATTGGTTAGATTAAAATCTAAAGAAACCTTATTTTTAATTTTTAATTCAAAATTTATTTCAGCATTCAGAATAACAACAGTAACACTTGGAGTTCCACCTCCTCCAATTAAAGCCAAAGGATTAATTCCCAAGGTATATTTATGCTCTAAATTTTCAGCGGAAACCTCAAAAATTAAAAAAAGTACAAAAAATCCTAATAACATATCCCAGCTCTTTCAAAACAAAAAAGCCTCAGGTAAAATCTTGAAGATGATTGTGCTCTATTTCTGACTATATTAAAAGCCTTCCTTTGAATGTTGTCTTTACCTCCACAATCACCAGGCCAATCTCCTTGGTCGCATGCGGACATACAATCATTATCCCCTCCTTCATAATCCTTGTTTAGCATACAATGAGGCATAATTTTTCTACCCACATCACATGGAGGATACCTCCTTAATGATCGATATAGAGGATATGGAAGAGCACATACAACATCTTCCCACTCCTGCCATCCTCCTCCCCCAAATAATCCTGTGAATAGTCCAAAGGAATTTGCTGTTGAGCCAGAAGGCACATTAGAACCATTCCACATCGTTTTCACCTCATACTCCGCACACTCCCAATCCAAACAAGCAATGACCCGGCTAACACATTCCTTCTTAGTACATGTTGTAACGAATTCCCCATTAGAATGAGCCCAAAAGTCTTGAACAGCATGAAGCAATCGCCCCAATTTTTCATAATTCCAACCGCCTTGGAATGAGCAAGAACAAGAGGAAGAAGATTTTTCCCTTAACCTTGCCACAGAACAACCTCCACCTCCTCCCCCGCCCTCACCTTTTCCTGGTCCTCCTCCTGCTGGTGGCGGATATGATGGCGGTGGAGGTTGCCACCCTGGTGGTGAGGTACATGTGCAAGTTACTAAACCTGAGCTGACTGGGGATGCTATCATTTGCGCTTTTTGGGAACACCCATCAAAATTGCTATTATCGCAATGGTAAGAAGAATCTGAAGCATAAAAACAATCTGCTCTATTTACACCTTGGGCTACTGTGTCTCTGGGACATCTGCATTGTAGTGCAACAACCGTAGGAGGGTTAGAAGGGATAACAGTAATTGTAATTGGTCCATTATCCCAACAGTTATCCACTCTAAATCCATATTGGCTTAATTTCGGATAATTCAGACCCCTGATAGCATCCTCTGTGATTCCTTCATGTACTGAGTGACCTTCATGCCAAAGCGCACCATATAATTGCATAGTTGTCTCAAACATCCCTACTGGATCAACCAAATCATAAGGTGAATTACTTACATACGCATACAAATTCAGGTCAGAAACGGGGTCTGGTTGCAAATACCTTCCTACTCTCCAATCATAATACCTCCTCACATTATAATACAAACCTGTCTCCATATCCTTATACAT
>Ga0079992_150535_pt1 | contig 10310 bp, 7 predicted proteins | sample FaiFalFF_MnMetaG_3_FD_69197 | JGI IMG/M metagenome (GOLD analysis project Ga0079992, IMG submission 69197) | Freshwater microbial communities from Yellowstone National Park, Wyoming, USA - Fairy Falls B (FF_Mn_B) MetaG (SPADES assembly) (version 2) | ecosystem: Environmental > Aquatic > Freshwater...
GCTGGCTGAAGGATCAGCTGGGTTGCCTCCTCTGGCGTAGGAAGAACGACAGTTAGCCCCCATTCGCCCGAATTAAGGTTGGTCCGTCGTGGGGATTGGCTAAGACTTCCAAACCAAGTTGCCGTTTCGTCTATGCTAAGGACGGAAGCGCTTATCGAAAGGAACTCGCTGCCTAGAACATCCCCGTCGGCTACGTCTACCACTGTGTTAGGTTGAAGGTTCACGGCACCGCTCCATGTCATCTGCCGCTCTACATTTGTCGTTGGAAACAGTAGCAATGCGTAGGGCTCTAATGTTAAAGTTCCTCCTGTGAAGTCTGTAATGTCAAAGGTAACGCTGACGCCGTTCGTGATGATAACGTCATCGCCTGAGGACGGAACCGCTCCAGCTTCCCACGTCGATGGAGACGACCAATTTCCGCTGTTTATTGCGCGTCTCGTGGACATACGCAATCCCGTTTGAAATTTTAACCCACCAACATCCTAAAATGAGATTGGAGGTGATTCTCCGTAATGGAGAAGGCAATTACAATATCAGGCGAATTGAAGGGCGAAGGAGTGGGCGAATGGTCGGAGATAGACCGGCGGACAGGGAAGCTGTCTGCGTTGATGGGCCCGCACGCCGCTAGCCCCACCAGCCCCGACGCTATTATTGAGGCGGCCGTTAGGGAGGTACCTAAAGTTCAAGAGGCAGAGAAGAGAATGGAAGCGATCAAAAAGGAAATTGAGTCGCTGGAGTTGTGGTTCCAACGAAGACTATCCGATGAGGAGATACAAAGGAAATTGAAAATGCCTCGTCTTCCAACCCTAGAGGATTTGGAAAGAAGGCGACGAGTACTAGAGGAATGGGAGCAGGAGCTGGAGAAACTTAAGGCCAGCTTAAGGGAAGAATTTAAGGAGCGATGGGGCAATGCTGCTGAAGCCATATTTAGAGCGATAGAATTAAAGAGAGGTCCGAGGAGCGAAGAACTTGAGGTCCATATGATCGCTCCGCCTGAGGGGATGACTTGGGCGCAACTGCTAAATTTGGTTGGATCAAACCCTGAATCGTTTTCCCTTAGAGTGTGGCTTGTTACTCCTTATGGTAGGACGTTGGAAATGAAGGCCGTTAAGCAATTCGCTGGAGTGCTGACTTTTACGCGTTCCGATGAGGAAGGGGAATATGATGCTGAACTGAACTTCAAAGAGCCTGAGGAACCTGCGGAACCGGAGAAAGAACCTTTAGAGCCGGAGAGAAGAGGAAAAGGGGAGGCTGACGTTACTAAAATTCCTCCGCTCCCTAAAATTGGCAGACGCCGCGATGACTGGAAGGTGTGGGAGTTAGCAGCAAAGAAGCTGCAAGTAGCGAGAGCCTTGCTGGAGAGGTTGTGGGGGAAAGACCCCCAGGAAGCGGCTCAGGTTGAAGACGCATTGGGGGAAATTGAATCTCAATTATTTCAGGAGCCGGAAGACGTAATGTCAATAATTGAACAGATTGAAGAGATTACGAAAGAAATAAAGGCTAAAATAGGCGAGGAAGAAGGCGAGGAAGAAGAAGATGTGGAGGAATCTGTGGAGGCACCTCTCAGCCGTGAAGAGGATATACGGGAAAAGCTGGGGGCTTACATAAGCGCCCTCTCTGATGCGGGTAGGCAGTCCGAAGCAAGTAAGTTAGCCCACAGGCTACGTAGAACGAGGACCCTAGAGGGTCTTCGCAGGATATATGACGAGGTAATTAGACAAGCATTAAAAGATGAGGTCCTCTATCAAATAGCGACGGAGGCTGGCCTATTTGACGACGAGGAAAGAATAGAGGAGATGGAGGATGATACGGAACGGGCTGCGGGGGGGACCTTGTTGAGGTTGGTGTTGCTAAGAAAGTGCTCTCAATTCGTTTCCACTTATTACCGGCGCCGACGGCAGGATGTTGATACGAGGCTGTTCTGACGCTAACAAGGGCCATGCAGGGGGGGGGAAAGATAAGAATGGTAGGCGAACGACACCTCTTGGTAAAATGGCAACTCCTTGGTTCTTTGCTGTGGAAGGCTAAGGAACAAGATGCCATTGCTGTGGACGCTAAGCGGGCGTTGGAGAGCGGACTTAAACACCTATCAGAGGGGAGGGCGCTGGATGCTCTAGAAGATTTTGCCGCCGCCCGTTTTCACCTTTTCGGCCATGATAGCTATCGCGAGCCTCTCGTCAATGCTTTTGACGACTTAATGGATTTGGTTTGGCGGGCGCACAAGGGTGAGAAGGTTTCTGTAGAAAGAGCACACCAATTAGTGCGTCGTATTGAGCGCCTAATAGATCATCCAGAAGGGAAAATAGCAGAACCGCCTCGGCGGGTTAAAACACGACGGGATGCCCGTTTGTGGGAGGTGGCAAAGCGTATTGTTAAAGATAACTATCGGAATATCAAGGAAGATAGCGAGAAGTTCTGGGCTCTTGTGTCTCGTATTTTCACTCGGATGAAACTTCGCGTTGGTGGAATGGCAGAGAAGGATGTGGAAAAAATAATTAGCGAACTTCGGGAAAAGTTTGGGGCACTACCGTCAGCAGGGCGGGGATCAAAGGCGGAGCGCCTCGTTGAAAAGTTGAAAGAGGCTTACAGGAGCGAGTAGTGCTAATAAACTCCTCCTTTTGTTTTCTTCGTCAATCTTGATTGGGCAATAGCGCCATGCAGGATAGCGTAGATCCACCGCTGCTGGTAGTGGCGCCATAAGCGCTCGTATGCCCTGCCAGCGGCTGCACTGATGCGGCGAATTTCGTGACGTTTGAACTTTCCAGGCAAAAGGACGATTACGTCTCCATTCTTATCCAGCGTAATCTCAAAGGCAACCTTCTGACGCAACAAGGTACGGCGCAGGGCATTAATGAATTTCCGCCGTGCTTCGTTCTCTTGTCTTTCCTTCCACGAGAGCACTTTGAGTACCTCCTTTCCAATGCCTATTTTACCTGGAGCCTTGCGCGGAGTGCTATCGGCTTTAGCCGGCAAGTAAATGCGCTTGGGGTGACCCGTCGGAGGCGGTCACCGCTCTCCTTGCGGAAGACCAATAGGAAACAGGTGAGGGACACTTAATTCTAGCACCGTTTTTGGCGTATCTCCTGCGGCCCATGTATGCGTTACGGATTTTATAACCCAGAGACTCCGTCCCAACGGTGGGATATCCATAAACTTGTCTGAGGTGACTATTCTGACAGTTTGTCTCGGGTAAAGGAAAGGTAGCCCAACGCTTAGGACAATCCGTAGCGTTTTGGGCGGGAAAAGGCGGCCAGAGAAATATGCCCTTAAGGCGGCTAGTTTCGCTTGTTGGGGGTTAATAATATCTGTGTTCAGGACGTATTTTGGTATCCTGAACCCACCGTAATACCAGGCGAAGGGATTTACTTCTCTGTTAATGTCTGCCCACAGGTAGTAGAATGGCACGCCAGTAAGGCCGAGTCCTTCTATAGTTACATAGGTGGGCAAGTTCCAAATACCATCTTCAGACTCTATCTCCAGTATTCCCTGAGTAAATGGCGCTTCGGGGACAGTGACTTGGAAATATTCCTGCTTCGTCTTGATGAGGCGGGGATCAGTGTAATCGTAGGGACCAATCACAAGTGTCCACGAAGGAATGGGAGAATAGTAGCCAGCCGGGATAATCCCTAAGGTCGACCGCCAAGGGGTGCTCCACGAGTAGTTACCCCCCCCTCCGGTTCCTTTTATGAGACCTTCGCTGATGTAGTCGCTCGTCGTCCTGATATAGAGGTCAAATTCATGCGGCCGTAGGTAGTTCCGCCACACAAAGGACAAGTTATTGAGATTCTGCATCATGTGGTCGATGAGAAGGGGCGATGGTAGGGAGATTACTTCGCAGCCGCTCATTCCGGCTACTCTTTCCAAGATATCTGCGAGGGTGCTGCCGCCTGACATTTCTAAGCGGGGCGTCTCGGGTAGGTTTTGAAGAGGGAACCCATAGCCGCCAAGTAGGTTCGAGGCGATGATTCGCTCATTACCGAGCCACCAGTTCAAGGGTGCGCCCAGCGGTAACCCGCTGATACCCTTTACGCGTAGAGGCGATAGTCCCGCCGCAGCCAAAACCCACATAGCAACAGCCCCTGGTGTCCAGTTGTCTAAGATGGGGTCTTTCCCTGTTGCTGGCACCCATCTCAACCTTGTGAAGATGTCCGCCGCCTTAATTGTCACTTCAAGCTGGCGGCCGGTCGCCGTTTCTCTGGCTGCCCTCGTACTGATACCTGTAATGATGCCGTCGAAGACGGGATAAAGGACGCCATCGACGTCGCCGCCGGGATTTTCCATTACATAACCAGTCTCTATCACTATGCGTCGGTAGAGTAGCCTTGAGGGGTAAGGGATTTCCATGCGAAAGTCTGACACATGGGCCATTTCTGGCGGGAAGCCCGTAAGAGCGGTTTCTATAGGCTGTGTCCCTATGAGTCCCTTGAAAATGGATTCGTCGACAACGATTTTGACAGTAGCAGAATTGTTCCCCATTTCTTCGGAAAGAGTAACATTGATGCTTTCCACACTTGTGTCAACGGTTGACTGTCTAGGGGCTGGAGCAATGAATTGAATGGATGGCGGCGATGATTTAGAAGCGGCGACAATGGGCAGACGGAAGATGTCTGCGCCGATGAAGATGGGCGGCCGAGGTAAAAGCGGGGATACTTTAACTGTTATCACTCTTCCTTTAGAAAAATCCAAGTAATCTATGAAGGGAATACCCTCTTCTCCGTCAAATGTGGGGATAAGAGGTTGGCCTGCAGCCCGTTCGTGAGGTAGAGGAAGATAGCCGCTAATTTCCCCCCAGAAGCGTTCACCGACGAGAAGGGCATCTTCTACTGATGTGCGGAAGACGACGGTCGTCATGAGGATGTCCTTGCTCCTCAAGACGCCTTCTGCTGTCTTCCCTTCTACACCTATGAAATATTTCTTTACGGGCTCATCTACGACAACGTGTTCTATAACGCAAGGGCAATCGGGGGATGGGGATGGGACGACGAACGCCCGCATTCCCAGGAAAGCAGGGTGGGGTCTACTTTGCCCAAATGCCTTATGAACCCCTCTTGTTAAGGTTAAGTCTCCAACTTCCATTCGGGTCGGATTTGTTTCTGGGCCGAAAAACACTCCTTCTTGCGATGCTAATTCGGGCGGAATTCCCTCGCCTATGTCTAAGACGATAGGGATTTTCTGATTAACCGATGTGCTCCCGCCAGGCAGGGGTGTAGTCTCCTGAGCAGTTATCCCGCTCGGTACGACTTTGATATATTGGAACTCTCCAGAGCCGATATCTATTCTCGGGTTTGCAGGTACTATAAAGGATGGTCTCGTTGCTATTGCTGTATCCAGAAACACAAAGTAGGGGATGGAGACATTGCTAGCGACGTTGAAGAGCCACATTTGGGGCGGGGAATCTGCGCGGGCAATGGCGTAATTATTCTGTCGCCACCATCGCAACGCCTCGTCTCTGCCGTAATGACGGTAGATGTATTCCAGCGGATTGAAGGCGAAGAGGGGTTCTACTTTCTCCCCAAGAGTGGCTGCCCGTAGGATTTTATTGTAACTGAAGATGCATACATGACCGCGTATGTGCATAATGACGTAAGTGTCGTGTACCTCACCAGCTTGAAGCCCTTTAGACCCCCATTTGAAGGACATATTTTCTACGGTTGCTGTGAAGACGTTGGGAGGAAATATCGGTCCGTTAATGACAGGTCTGAAATATTTTAGGGTAAAAGCGTAATTGAAAATGCCCAACCGTTTCCTACTGGTGAGGTAATCCACATTGCCCAGGCGGAATATGTCGGCAGGTATTGTCGGGTCGTCGGGGACAGTATAGCCCTCCTTAATGAAGTAGAACCTCGTCATTTCGGGAAGAATCTCTATCATATAGTAGCCGCCCCAGAAGACTCGTATGACCGACAGCCTCGTAAGGAGTGCAACGTCTTGGAAGATAGGCGCTTGCGGAACAACGTAAAAGCCGAAGGTGAAATCGCGCAGGTCCGCTCCGCTATTCCGGAAGTTTTCCCAAGTGTCTTTTGAGACCCAGTCGACATATACGCCGACGAGGCGGCCATCAATAATCTGTGATATTAGCGGCTGTCCCGTCTCTGGGTCTTCTACCACTTCGGTGATTATTCTTGGTTGGGGGTTTCCAACTAGAGCTTCTCCAGCTGGTATGGAAAGGATGGTTTGGCGTAGGGGGTCAAAAGCGGCATTGCCTTTCCTCACAACGTCGCTCCATGCAACCATTGCTTGTGGAAACGGGTATGGCTGTGGTTCTGGTAGTCTACCTTCGCTCAGAAACTCGTCAAGTCTCATTCGGGCCACCATCAATACCTTAGGGATGTGCATATTCGTCACGGGGAATATTTGTGCCGATGACCCGCGAAAAAGCATTCCTGCTTCTTCAAATCCTTGTGCTCTTGGCAGTTCCTGTGCTACAAAAAGCGGTCTGGTTTTAATAAGTAGCGCCCCATTTTGAGAGTCTACTTCCATGTAATCTACAGGAATAGCATATGGGAAAACATCTGGGTAGATGCCATATTTTGAAACGGGAGTATAATCGGTTGGGGAAGCGGAGTAAACCAAGAAGGGAATAGGAACATAGGCGTTAACGGGTTCGCCGACGACCATCCCTGTGAATGGTGGGGCACCAAAGGCCATATCCGTGGCTACTTGTCTACCATCCTCCGTATTCTGGAGAAACATATACCGCGTTGGAAAGTATTCGGGTCTAGGGTAGGTAACGATTCTGCCGACTGGTAGGGGGCGGAAGGTTTGCCAGTACAGGACAGACCCAAGTTCATACTCCTTGACGACGAGGTGCCTTTCAAAGAAAGGTGGAGCAACGAGTATCTCCTCGCCTGTAAGGTCCAAGCCAGCAATGCGGACCCTTGCTAACCCATACATCAATTGCTTTGGCTTCATACTGTTCGCCCTAAAAAGATTTTAGCCCTTTAGGCGACGAAATTCAATGGCTGTGGAGCCTTCCCCCTCTACCATTGCTTCTTCGTAGATTTTCCTCCATTCATCGTCAGCCAGCTTGCGTCCTATGAGCCGTTCGACATTCTGTCGGAGGATTTCGGGATCCAGCCGCCTTTGTCCTTTGCGGCGGATAACTCTGAATACGCCTGATTCATTGAGGTAAGTAACAGGGTAAGAAAGGGATTTCTCCAGATTTGAAAAGAGGGGTCGGATTAGGCTATCGACGAAGCGCTTATAGTTCTCCTCGCTTTCCTTGTAAGTGAGCCATCTGCGAAACCCTTCTACGAGGAGAGGGCTAATGTCACCACTCGCTTCTTCCGCCTTACCCCAACAGTTAATGTGGAATGGACACAATTTCACATCATATCGTGTCTCAATGAAACAAGGAAAGCGGAATGGCTGATATCCCTTCGGAATTGGAGGGATTACCCCGTTCTGTAGGAAATCCTCTATATGTCTTTTTGCTTCCTCTACGATTTGCCTTACGGTTTCGTCGGGCTGAGGAAAATGGAAGATAGCAAAATCTGCTGGGTTATCTCTGTTGAGATAAATCAGCGAGCCTTCTACGGTTTGGATGTTCTTCGTTATGTGGGTGCCATCGGAAAGCCAATATCCATTATCCTTTATGCCCAGCAAATAGGCATTAAGTTGGATATAGTGGTGTTGGAGAGGGGTATCTGGTGTTTCGTATCTCGTTTTAATCTCTAAGACAGTAACCCGTTGTTCTGTTTCGTCATGTTTAAGAAAATCGCAATGGCCGATAATTCCTAAGAGACTTACCTTGCATTGCCGCTTAAAATCGGGGAAGACATATTGGGCGAGAAACTCTTCCCACCAAACGCCGGCAGCCATGACCCCCCACCCTCGGTCAGCTCCTCCATATTCTTTTTCCTCCAAATCTTCGGCTTCATATCCGGATGTAAGAAAGGAGAAGATAAGCTGGCGAGGGCAGCTGCGCAGCCTCGAAAGAGACAGGCGAATTTGTTGCTCTCCCACGTCTTCGTAGTCGTAGGACGGCGCCGCGTTATCTAACAGCCTTTGCAGACCATCCTCAAGGCGTTGAATAAGGTCCTCACGTGTCATAGTGCTTGGGCGCACGGAGCTGGCGACACAGCCAGTACAGAAGATTGCGCCCGTTCACCTCCTTCGTTCTTTACCCAAATCGGCGGTTAAGGTCTCTTCCTATGGGCTCGATTGGCTTTGGGCTGCCGCCAACCAGCCCAGTCGGGCTACTGTGCAAAGATATTTTACCCCAGCGTATCCTAAAATCGTCTTGGGGGTGCTAAGCATGCTGCCGATCTACAAGTGCGCGTCTTGCGGCGTTGTCTTCGTTGAGTGGACTGTTGGTGAAGAGCATGGAACGCCGTGGTTTTTCATTCAGAAAGCCTTTCGTGGGGAGTTAGCTACGACTATTCGGGCGACTCTGCTTTGCCCGCGCTGTAGGGAGAACAATGGAACGGTCATTTGGTTGGCGGGTAGCCCGCTCTCTGTCTTGAATATGAACGTAAAGGCGTCTGTATTAGCGGTAATGGGACTGACAAGTGATGATGCGCAAGATAGCGATAAAGTCGCTGCCCGAGCAAAGGAGATGTATCCTAATGAAGAGGTTGTGACCTTCGCATCAGTGGAGTTGGACAAACGGGTCAATTTGGCTGAAGAGGGCAATACCAATCCTAATGAAGAGGAGGTGTAAAAGTAGGAGTGGCAGCCTCGAGTAGATAGGCAGGCGCCACTCTTAGCAATTCAGCATGGCTGAGGCTCCGCGTACGGTAGAAGAAATCCTTCGTAAGCTTACGGATGTTGTGCGTGAGGTGGTTTTTTCGCCGACGCCCAAGCCACCACCGCCTGGGGAGGTAATAACCTTGTATAATGACGACAGCTATTGGACTATTCTTCCAAGCTTCTTCTACTGGCTACCTCGCGGCCGTCGCGCCGTCCCAGGCGAGGCAATTAGGCAAGTGAGGGAAAATACTACTTATTTCCCGCACATTGGCGTCGTTGGAAGGTCTCGGTGGGCGGACTTTGCCATCGGCGGTGTTATGATGCAGTATATAGACTACCGAATCTTTATCATTGTCGCTGCTCCGCCTGCCGTCGATGTGGTAGAAAGGATAAACAATACTTTGGCTTGGTTTTCAATGATTATTTTGGATAACCACAATGTCCCCCCTTATTGGTGGTTTACGGAGGTGCGGGAATTGGAACCGGTTTTTAGAACTCAACTATTTCCGCAATGGACATTTGGGTATATTGGGGGGACACTTCGTTGCCATCCGCAGGTCTTACCGTTTCTTTATGAGCGGGTGGCACCATCGCCATGAAGACGAGAGACCTTTTATTAGACCTCTTACGGGGGAATTTTTCTTATTTGAGCGAGGATGAATTGGACGAAATGGTTGGCACATTCCGCGATCTTATTATCTCCCTGCGCTTGATGCCTGCGGAGGTTCGCCAAGCCGTTCTCCATCGTATTTTCTGGATGTCAAAAATCTTGCAATTCTTTATGGTTTTAAGCGCTACCTCAGAAAAGGAATTACCTCCGCCGATGCGCCCCATCTTTAGGTATGGGGCGTCTGCTCTACCGTCCCTTTCAGACGATTATATTCGTAGGGTGGTTCTTGATCCCAAGAGTGTCAATGTTGGGATGGTTTTTTCTTATCAGCGCAAGCGGGGCTCTAGCACCTTTCTTTATCCGATACGCTCCCGAATGGCGGCGCTAGCAGCGAAGAAGGACTTTGCTAAGATGCTGCCTATCAAACAAAAACAGTGGACAAAGAAATTGCAACCGCCTGCAGAGAAGAGGTATACTGAAGCGGTTGTTTATGTCTCCCAACGGACCCCATCGTTATATGTAGTAATGAACAAAAACGCCTTAGGTCGGGGGAATAGCATTAGGGAGGCAGCGGATGACTTTATAAGGCGCTGGTCTCTTCTTGTTTCCGCCGAGATAGCAAGCCGCCTCCCAATTCAGTTGTATATCAAGGAGTGGCAGTTAGAGTCGTGCGGCAAAATATTAGTCGTGGAGTATGAGGACGGTGAGACCCGATGGAAGTTCGTCCCAGCCGGAGGTGAGATTGCTGAAGATGTTGATGGATGATGAGAGAACATTGGGGGATATTTTATTATCGTCCGATAAAAGGAAGCTGAGGAAGGCGGCTTCGTTGCTCATTTTGCAATTGACGGGCCATCCTGTTCCCGACGGTGTGGATCCAGAGGTTATACATCTTTCTGAGCGCCTTTCAAGCGAATTAAGTGGGTTGGACGATGAAAGGAAGCTGAATGCCCTTTTCGACCTACTTCTTATGGAAACATCCGTTTGGGAGGTGGGCGCAGGTGAGGCG
>Ga0079992_133733_pt1 | contig 10304 bp, 12 predicted proteins | sample FaiFalFF_MnMetaG_3_FD_69197 | JGI IMG/M metagenome (GOLD analysis project Ga0079992, IMG submission 69197) | Freshwater microbial communities from Yellowstone National Park, Wyoming, USA - Fairy Falls B (FF_Mn_B) MetaG (SPADES assembly) (version 2) | ecosystem: Environmental > Aquatic >...
ACTTTTTGATCAAATTTTTTTCCTGTAAATTTTGCCTGATCCAAATTTTTCACCAAAACAAAAACTTCTTTATCTTTTGAAGGATCATAATCAGGTCTATGCTTTCCTTGCAAGTAATAAGCAATCTCAGCTGACAATCTTCCCAAAGCCTTATTTTTAGCATCAACAATTATTTCTTCCTTCATAATATAATATTATAACATATGATTATTTATACTAAACACGCAAAAGAAAAATTTAAGATTTTGAAAAACCAAGGATTTCCTATTAAGAAAAAATTGGTTGAAGAAACATTAAGATTTCCAGAAAGAATAGATTATTCTCAAATACCTCTTTTAAGAGCAGAAAAGACAATAAATGAAAAGCATATCTTAAGGGTTGTTTTTAAAAAAGAAAATGGTATAATTAAAGTGATAACATTTTATCCTGTCAGAAAAAGAAAAATCAAATATGAAAAATAAGAAAATAAAAATATCTTATGAGCCAGAAGCTGATGTTTTAAGAATAGAGATTAGAAAAGGAAAAATCTACGATACTCTTGAACTCGGAAATTTTATTATTCATTTAGATAAAAATTTAAAACCATTTTATATGGAAATTCTTAATGCCAAAGATTTTCTTTTGAAAACCAATCAATCAGTTCTAAAACAGATTAAAGAACTAACACCAGTATTATGATTTTTGTTTTAAATTTTAAGACTTATTTAAAAAAAGAAAAAGATTATTTAAATTTAATTAAGAAAATTGAAAAATTGAAAGAAGAATTTTGGTTAGCTTTAAATCCTTATTTTTATCTTTCTTTAATTAAAAAAATTAAAGGAAAAAAATTTAAAATTGGGCTTCAAAATATTGGGCCAATTTCAGAGAAGCCTCAAACAGGAGAAACTATTTATGATTTTGAATATATTAATTTAGCTGATTTTGTTTTATTAGGTCATTCAGAAAGATATAGATTAGGAGAAAATAAAGAAATTATTAAAGAAAAAATAAAAACTTTACAAAATAAAAATTTAAAACTTTTAATTTTCTTTAGTGAAAATTCTTATGAGTCAAAAAATAAATTTTCTCAAGTGAAAAAAGAAACAGAAAGAAATTTGAAAAATTTTTTGAGCGTCATTAAAAAAGAAAATTATAAAAAAATAATTTTTGTTTATGAGCCTTGGTGGGCCATAAGCACAGAAGGAGGCAGATTTCCTTCAAGAGAATTTCTAGAAGATTTTTTAAATTGGTATAGAAAAAATTTTCAATTCCCAATTTTTTATGGAGGCTCTTATAACTTACAATTAGCAAAAATTTATCAAGGACTCAAATTTAATGGCTATGTTTTAGGAAGAGCTTCGATAGAGATAAATGAATTGAAAAATCTCATTACACACTAAACAACGCGAAAATAAACACTAAACAACACTAACATTGTAAGACACGAAACAACACGAAAAAAACGATTATGGACACAAAACAACACAAAATATCTTTCGTGTATTTTCGTGTCTAATTAGCTTTCCCTTTCGTGTTTTTTTCGTGTTCTACTTTCGTGTTTTTTCGTGTCTTTTAGTTTTCTAAGTCGTGTTGTTTCGTGTCTGTGTGGGGGTGGGCGACCGGATTCGAACCGGCAACCTGAGGCTCCACAGGCCTCCGCTCTAACCATTGAGCTACGCCCACCATAATAAAAAATTCTAAAATCTAAATTCTAAAATCTTATTAATTATATCAAAAATTTTGTTAATTGTCATCTCATCTAAGCCAGAAATTTTCTTTAAATAACTTTTATCTTTATTTATAAAATCTTGAATTAAAACAATATCATAATTAAAAAAATTTTGTAGGGCTTTTAAAGGCAAAAAATCAAAAATTGTTAAAGGATAAGCTTTTTTGTTATCAATTAAATAAGGAAGGTTTTCTTCGGGAAAATTCCAAGATAAAAGTTTGACATTATAACATTCAGCAAATTTATGAGCTTCACTTGTAAAACGAGTATTGGTAATAACCCAAGGATATTCATTTTCTTTTTTAAGATCCAAAAAACGAGCATAAGAATATTGAACAACTTTAACATCATTTACTTTCCAAGCCTGTTGATGAAATTTACATTCAGCAATATAAGTGACATTATCTTTTTCTGCTAAAATGTCGATTTCGTAAGTTAAACATCTTCCTTTTAAAAATAAATTGTGTTTGGTTTGATAGCCATAGAGTTTTAAAAGATGAGCCATAAATTTTTCAAAAGGATAACCAGCTGGACCTAATTTGAAAATTGCTTGTTTTATGTTGTATTTATAAGAAAAAGTCGGCTCTTTTTCTTTTAAGGAAGAAAAAATAAAATCAAAAAGTTTTTTTGTGGAAACAGTCGAAGGAAGTTTTTTGTCAATTTCCAGAAGAATTTCTTCTATTTTTTCCTGACTAAGATTTAATCTTTTTAAAGAATTAACTAATTTTTCTTTTTGATAAGCTTCTTTTTGTCCATTACTTTTAATAACAAATTCAACCATTTATTTTTTAGCCTGATAATTTTTAATAGCTTTCTCAACCATTTTTTCTGCTTCTTTTCTACCTAACCAATTCTTAACTTTCACCCATTTTCCAGGCTCTAAGCTTTTATAATATTCAAAAAAATGTTTGATTTTATTTTTTAAAGCTAAAGGAAGATCTTTAACATCATTATAATTTCCTTCAATAGGATCAATTTTTGGTAAAGGAACAGCAATAATTTTTTCATCTTTACCTGCTTCATCTTCCATCATCAAAACTCCTATTGGCTTTGCTTTAATAACTGATCCAGGTAAAACTTGACTTTCGCAAATAACTAAAACATCAAGAGGATCGCCATCATCAGCTAAAGTTTGAGGAATGAAACCATAATTAAAAGGATAGATCATCGAAGTATGCAAAAACCTATCTACAAATAAAACATTATTTTCTTTATCAAGTTCATATTTGACATTTGAACCCTGGGGGATTTCTATAACCACATAAATTTCTTTTGGTGGTTTTGGACCTGGATTAAGATTCTGGTAATTCATTTTCTTCTTCAGGCTTGGCTAAACCTCCTTCAACAGCTTTTTCTGGTTCAGCTGCTGAACGAACATCTATTTGCCAGCCTGTGAGTTTTGCTGCTAATTTAATATTTTGACCATTTTTACCAATGGCTAGGGGCAATTCTTCTTCTGGAACTAAAACTAACATTGTTCTTCTTGGCAAAGCTTTAACTTCTAAAACTTTAGCAGGTAAAAGTGAGTTAGCTACAAATTTTAAAGGATCTTCATCCCAAGGAATAATATCAATTTTTTCATTATTTAATTCATTCATTATTGAAATAACCCTCGCTCCTTTAACACCAATACAAGCACCGACAGGATCATAGCCTGGAAGATTGGAACTTACAGCCATTTTTGTTCTTACTCCTGGTTCTCGAGCTACTCCTTTAATCTCTACCACTCCTTCACTAATTTCTGGAACTTCAATAGTAAAAATAGCTGGCACTAAATAGGGATGAGCTCTTGATAAAAAGACTTGAACTCCTTGTGGAGTATTTTCAACAGCATAAACATAAAATCTCATTCTTTGACCAGGACGATAAACTTCTCCAGGAATAGTTTCATTTTTAAACATCACTCCCAAAATTTTTCCTAAATTAACATAAACATTACCATGAGAATCTTTTTTTTCTATAACACCACTAATGGCTTTACCCTCTTTTTCTTTAAATTCAGAGTAAAGAGATCTTTTTTCTGCTTCTCTTAATCTTTGTAAAATTAATTGTTTAGCTGTTTGGGCAGCAATACGACTAAAACTATCAACCTTTGGTAAAGGAAAATATATTTTTTCTCCAACTTCAGCATCAGGTTTGATCTTTTTTGCTTCAGAAAGTAAAATTTGTCTTTGAGGATTAAATTTAATTTCTCCTTTTTCGACTCCTTCATCATCAACAACAACTTTAACTAAATAAAAATTAATTTCACCATTTTTTTCTTTTTTAGCCTCAACTAAAGCATCCTTAAGATCTTGATCTTTTTTATAAGCAACGCCTAAAGCTTCTAAGATAGCATTTTCTACATCTTCTTCAGAAAGACCACGAACATCAGAAATCTGACTTATATAACTTTGAAATTGTTTTAAGGAAAGCATTAGCGAAATGGATTGATTGGATTGGGAACATGAGGAACCTCACGTTGAGGAAAAAATTTTTCTTTATTATTACTATACCACAAAATTAAAATCAGGACAAAGAAAATCCATGAAACTATGACCAAAAACTTTAAAAATTTTCTAATTAATTGGTCAAACTTCATTTAAGAAGCGGGTTTTGACCTCCTCTGACTTCAAAATGTAAATGACAACCAGTCGCTCCTAAAGTATAGCCAGTATTACCAACATAACCAATTAATTCTCCTTTTTCAACTTCACTGCCAACTTCTACTAATCTTAAACTTAAATGGCCATAAAGACTATAACTTCCATTTTCATGCCTAATAATAATATAATTTCCATAACCACTATTCCAACCATCACTTGACTCAATTACTGTCCCCGACTGAGATGCATAAACTTCAGAACCACAAGGAGCAGAGATATCTGTACCATTAAAGCCATGCTTTTTACCCCAATTAAATCCAGAAGTAGGAACAATAAAATCACCAATTTCTCTTAGGGCAGAAACAAATTTGCCAGCAAATTTTTTTACTGGACCAGCAATAATGGCTTGGGGTTTGACTCCAGGAATAACAATTTTATCACCAGCTTTAATGCTTGAATTTTCACTTAACCCATTATAATAAAGCAAATCAGAAAGAGGCACTTTAAATTTTTTACTTATTTGCCACAAAGTTTCTCCTTTTTTAACCACATATTGCCAACCAGCACTTTTTTTCTTTTCTTTTTCTTCAACCATCTTTTTTAAAGATTCCTGATCCAAATTTAAAGGAAAAAGAAAATCACTTGGCATTTTTTGATAAAACTCTTCTTGACTTTTAATCACTAAAAAATTTCCTTGATTTTCATTAAGACTGAAATCTTGGGATTCGGCAAAAACAAAACTTCCTAAAAATAAAAAAAATAATATTAAAAAAACTCTAAAAATTAACTTACTAATTTTTAGAATTTTGGATTTAAAAGCGACTTAAAGATAATATAATTATACCATAAAATGTCAAAAAAAGCCTTAGGGCAAAATTTTTTAAAAAATAGGCTTTTTTTGAAGGAAATAGCAAAGAATTTAAACATCGAAGAAAATGATACTCTTGTCGAAATTGGTGGTGGGCATGGTGAGTTAACAAAATTTCTTTTAAAAGCTAAAAAAATAATTGTTTATGAAATTGATAAAAATTTAGCTAATTTTTTAAAAGAAAGATTTTTAAATTTTCCTAATGTAGAAATAATTAATGAAGATTTTCTTAAAGCTGATTTAAAAAAATTCAATCATCAATACAAACTTGTTGGTAATATTCCTTATCGAATCACTGGTCTTATTTTTAGAAAAGTTTTAACTTTAGAAAATTTTCCTCAAATTTTTGTTTTAACTTTACAAAAAGAAGTTGGAGAAAAAATTTTAAAGCAAAATAGTTTTCTAAGTTTTTGGTTAAAAATTTGGGGCAAGGTAGAAAAAATTGATTTTATAAAAAATAAATATTTCTTTCCTCAGCCAAAAGTTGATTCTATGATTTTAAAAATTAATTTTTATCAAAAACCTTTAGTTGATGATCCAGAAAAATTTGCAAATTTTTTAAAACAAATTTTCCGTCAGCCTAAAAAAATGCTCAAAAATAATATAAATTTACCGCAAGAATTTAATCATTTAGCCAATTTTAGACCTCATCAACTTTCTTTAGAAAATATTTTAGCCCTTTATCACTTTAATTCTTAAATTAGCCAAAATACCAAAGCCTAGTCTTACTTTTAGGCTATATTCTCCCTCTTTTTCAATTTTTCCCTCAAGCTCAATTTGATTTTTAGAAATATTAATTCCTCTTTCTTTTAAAGCTTTTATTATTTTTTCTTTAGTAATTTTTGGCACATATTGACTAATTTTAAATTCTAAAATTAAATTTTCAATCTCTCCTTTTAATTTTTCAGCCTCTCTTTCTCGACTTTTAATTTTTTCTTCAAGCACCAATGGTTTTAATTCTCTTTCTAATTTTTCTTTTGTTGCTAAAACGGCTTTTTTCTGAGAAATTAAATAACGAAAATATCCCGGTTTCACTAAAACAACCTCTCCTCTTTGTCCTAAATTCACCAAATCCTCCAAAAGCAAAACTGGAATCCTTTTTTCTTTTTTTTTCTTAGGCATTAGAAATTTGTTAATGACTAAGAAATTGAATAGCTTTTTCTAAAATCGGATCATAATTAGGTTTCTTTTCTTTTTCTGTTTCACTTGGTTCTTTAACTTCAATATCAGGTTTTAAACCATTGCCTTCAATTTTTGTACCATTGGGAGTTAGCCAATAAGCAATAGTTAATTTTAATAAATTACCATTTAAAGGAAATGTTTGCTGAACACTGCCTTTGCCAAAGCTTTTTTCACCAATTAATTTTACTCCTAAATTATCTCTCAAAGCACCAGCAAAAATTTCCGAAGCTGAAGCAGAACCTTGATTAATTAAAATAACAATTTTTTCTTTGATCGCTCCTGGTCCTTCAGAAACAATATTTTTTATTCCCTCATTTCTTTTTACTTCTTTTAAAATTATTTTCCCACGATCAAGAAAAAGTTCGCTCATTTTAATAGCCATCTCCAAATAGCCTCCAGGATTATTCCTTAAATCAATAATAAATTTATCGGCTCCACGAGCCTTAAGATCTCTATAAGCATTCACAAAATCAGAATAAGTTTTGGCCCCAAAACCATTGATTTTTATATAGCCGATATTTGGTGAAATAAATTTGCTTTTGACAACAGGAACATTAATTACTTCTCGAGTGATTTCAAAATCTTTTGGTTCTAACCATTCATTACGAAAAATTGTTAAAGTCACTTTAGTTCCTGGCTCACCCCTAATTTTAGAAACTGCCTCTTCTAAAGACATATTTTCAGTTTCTTTGCCATTGATTTTCAAAATTTTATCTCCTGCTTTAAGACCTGCTCTTTCTGCCGGAGTTCCTTCTAAAGGAGCAATAACTGTTAAAACACCTTTTCTTATACCAATTTCCATACCCACACCACCAAAAGAACCTGAAAGATCTTCCTCAAAAAGTTTTTTCTGTTTTTCTGAAAGTAAATCTGAATAAGGGTCATCTAAAGATTTTAAAAGTCCTCGGGTAGCTTCAAACATAGCTTTATCAGCATCAATCTTTTGGGGCTCAACAAAATTTTTATTAATCAATTCCCAAGCCTTAAGAAACATCAAAAGATTCTGGACACTAAAAAGTTTACCTGCTGAAGTTTCTGCTAAAGCTCTTTCATAGCCGAATTTGTAAGCAGACAAAATTAGGATTAAAATTATTAAAAGAAATGATATTTTTTTTATTCTTCTATCCATGATTTATCTTAAAATTCAGGGATTAATTTTGGACAAAGAAAAAATAAAAGAAAATGACGCCATAGTTTATATTTTAACAAAAAACAATGGAATTTTGAAATGTTATCTTAAAGGAATTTTTCGACCACAAAGCAAAAATATAAGCCTTTTTGAGCCAGGCAATTTTAATCGTCTTTTTATTTTAACTAACTTTCATAAATATCAAATACTATCTGCACTACCTTTAAAAGTAACTACTAATGTTTTTAAACAGCATCCCTATTTGTTTATTTGGACGTTAAAGATAACGAAGAATTTAAAATTAATAGAAACACCAAAATTTCTTTGGTTCATCTTGACCCATTTAGAGAATTATCTTCGGTTAAACCCTAGAAATTTTCCTTATTGGTTTATGTTTCACGTCTTGCGTGAACTTGGTTTTGGCATTGATCTTTATAAATGTACAATTTGTCAAAGAAAAATACAATACCAAGCATATTACGATCGGAGAAAATCACTCTTTTGTCATTTTTGTCGGAAAGAAAATTATTTAAGAATTGATAAAAGCGAAATCGAAAAGGCTAGAAAAGTAATGGATCTGATTAAAATTCCTAAAGAGGTGCCTGATTTTTTAAAGAAATTAATACTTAACTATTGGCAGGATTGTAGCTTTTTGGTATAATAAATTTAATGTTTGAAAGATTGACAAAAAAAATTTTAAAACTTTCTTTTCTTTTTTTCATTATTGCTATTAGTCTTTTTATTTACTTTGTTTTCCTTAGATCATCACCAATAGAAAGCCTAAGAATTAATCTTAAAGGACCAAATGAAGTGCTGACTTTAGAAACCTATGATTACCAGATCGAGATTATCAATAATTCAAATAAAAAATTAACTGATGCTTCTATAAAAATTGTTCTCTCCAGTGGTACCTTTATGGAAGACAATATTCAAAAAAAAGAAATATCTTTGTTCTTAGGTGATATTGAAGAAAAGCAAACGATTAAAGGTTTAAAACTTTTTTTTATTAATCCTGGAGACATGAAGGAGAATATAAAAGCAATCCTTAATTATAAGATCAAAAAGGAAGGACAAGTTTTTGCTAAGGAAGAAAATTTTGATGTTTTAGTAAAATATCCACCGATTAAAGCACAGATCCAGCTACCGACAAAAGTATATGTCAATAAGGAATTTTCAGCCACTTTCCATCTTATTAATCTTACAAAGAAAAAGCTAACCAATATAAGAGTCAGTATTGATGTTCCCAGTGGTTATTTACTTACATCCTCTTTGCCGATCAAAGATAAAGATTTTTATTGGCAATTTGAATCTTTGGATGCCGGAGAAACAAAAACTATATCTTTGATTGGTCAAATTCAAGATCCTAAATCGTTAGGTATCTTTTCAGTAAAAACAGACTTTTCTTTTCAGAACTTTACTTACTCTTTGACAAAAGAAATTGCCAAGGTTAATGTTTTAGAAAGCCCTGTTGTTTTTTATTTAAAATCAATTCCTGAAAGTCAAAACATCAACATCGGTTCTGTCTTATTTTATGAAGTTACTCTAGAAAACAGAAGCCACACCAGTTTAGATGATGGCGAGATAAGGATTAAACTTTCAGGAAACTTCGATTTTAAGTCTTTAAGAACAGATGGTTTTTTTGATGAATTTACAAATACTATCTATTTTAATGCCAGAAATAAAAAAGAATTACTCTCTTTAGCACCGGGAGATAAAGTAAAAGTGGAATTTTCAATTTCTTTATTTAGAAGTTACCCTATTTTAGGAGAGTCAGATAAAAATTTTTCTGTAAAAGTAAGAGCTGAATATAGAACAAAAAGTATCCCCATGGAAATAGAAGAAGGATTAAATGAGTACGTTGTTTTTCAAGAAGATGAAAAGAAGATAATAGGAGACATAGAGGTTGGAAGTAAGTTAGTCTACAAAGATCCGGTTTTTGCCTCACAAGGATCATTTCCGCTTCAACCAAATCAACCGACAACACTCACATGGCATATTATTATTAAATCTATAGGTGAGGACTTTGAAAACTTTACATTGCTGACTAGATTTCCTTTTGGAGTTAATTTTACTGGCAAAGTTGGCGGTGATGCTATTTTAGATAATTTAAAATATGATCCAAAAACAGGTGCTTTTGTTTATAATTTAAATAAAATTCCTGCTAATGTGGGCTATACCCAAAAAGAAATTGACTTAGCTTTTCAGCTTATCGTAGAAATGCCTGCTAATGTCGAAGGCTATTTTGTCATTATTCCAGAAACAAAAATTTCAGCTAATGGTTCTTTTAGTGGCGCCGCGATCCGTAAAACTATAGGAGAGATTACAAGTAGCGATGTTCTTTATCAATGAAAAATTTAGATAAAATTGTTCAAATTTGTAAACAGAGAGGTTTTATTTTTCCTTCTCAAGAAATTTATGGAGGGTTAAAAGGAGTTTATGAATATGGACCTTTAGGAGTTCTTTTAAAAAATAAAATTAAAAATCTGTGGCTAAAAGATGTTGTTTTTAGCAGAGAAAATATTTTTCTAATCGAGACAAGCATTTTAGGTCTAAGAAAAGTTTATGAAGCCTCCGGCCACTTAGAACATTTTCACGATCTGCTTGTTGAATGTAAAAATTGTCATCAAAGATTTAGAGCAGATCATCTTTTGGAAGGAAAGTATGGAGAAGTTGGTTATAGAGAAGGGAAGCCCTTATGTCCTTTATGCCAAGGCGAATTAACAGAAGAGAGAACTTTCAATCTAATGTTTAAGACTTACGTTGGACCTGTTGAAGAATTAGCTTCTGAAGCTTATTTAAGGCCAGAAACTGCTCAAGGAATGTATTATAACT
>Ga0079992_144738_pt1 | contig 10295 bp, 10 predicted proteins | sample FaiFalFF_MnMetaG_3_FD_69197 | JGI IMG/M metagenome (GOLD analysis project Ga0079992, IMG submission 69197) | Freshwater microbial communities from Yellowstone National Park, Wyoming, USA - Fairy Falls B (FF_Mn_B) MetaG (SPADES assembly) (version 2) | ecosystem: Environmental > Aquatic >...
TTTTAAGGCTAAAAGTCTTATTCTCGGTGTAGGTGGAAGAAAAAGTCCAATTTTATCTTATACTTTAAACTTTCAAAACGATAATGATGGTTGTTCTTTCAGGAATGAGACCAACAGGTAAATTACATTTAGGTCATCTTGTTGGTGTTTTGGAAAATTGGAAAAAATTACAAGAGAAATATAATTGTTATTTTTTTATAGCAAATTTTCATGCCTTAACTGATGACCCTAAAATTGCCTTTGAAGTTAAGAATAATACAATAGAAGTAGTTAAAGATTGGTTGAGTGTAGGCATTGAGCCTAATAAAAGCACATTATTTATTCAATCAAAAATTAAAGAACATGCTGAACTTCACTTAATTTTATCTATGCTTGTCTCATTAAGTAGATTACTTAGAAATCCAACATATAAGGAAAAAATAGAAGAATTAAGAAAAAAGGGAATTGAAACAAAAATTAACTTAAAAATTGATGATGAAAAAATAGATGAAATAATAAAGTCAAATGTTGAATTTATTTCCAAGACATTTGAAAATGAAAACAATTTAGAAAAAATAAAAGACCAAATATACAGAAAACTAAAAAGTGATATTCTTGGAATTATTAAAGAAACTATTGAAAGCTCTATTGAAATTGAGGAAACTTCTATAAATGCTGAAATTAGTTATGGATTTCTTGGTTATCCTGTTTTACAATCAGCAGATATTCTAATTTATAGAGCAAATTTTGTTCCTATTGGTCAAGATCAGATTCCTCATTTAGAATTAACAAGAGAATTAGCAAAAAAATTTAATAGCTTATTTAAAGAAATTTTTCCAATTCCAGAGCCTCTTTTAACTGAATTTCCAAAAGTTTTGGGAATTGATGGAAGAAAGATGAGTAAAAGTTATAATAATGCAGTTTATATTTCAGATGATAGTCAAACACTAAAAAATAAAATTAAAAATTATTTTACTGACCCACAAAAAATTAGAAAAAATGACCCAGGAAGACCCGATATTTGTCCGATTTATTATTTACAGAAGATATTTAATAGCCAAGAAAAAGAAGAAATTTATAATGATTGCTCACTTGGAAAATTGGGTTGTGTTGATTGTAAAATGAAGCTATTTAATAAGCTTGATAAATTTTTAGAGCCAATTAGAGAAAAAAGAAATTTAATAAAAGATGATGAAGTTATTGATATATTAAATGATGGCTCAAATAAGGCAAAATTAAGAGCCCAAGAAACGATGAATTTAATTTATAATGCTATGGATTTTAATTTTTAGTAATTTCTTCTCTTAATTTTGAGCTTCCCCATAGCAAATCAATGGGCATTATATTATATTCAAATTCATAAGGAGGGTCTAAAAATTTAAATTCCGTAGGATATAATTTTTTTATTGTTTTTAAAATTTTAACAGCACTTTCAACAGGTTTAAATTTCCTTCTATCTATTACATGAATATAAAATCCACCACAAACTTCATTTTTATATTTACTAAATGTTGGTCTGAAATAAATGGGTCTTAATATAGCACCTTCAATTTCAAGATATTTTTCCATTTCAAATGGATTTATAAATGGTGCTCCGAATATCTCAAATGGTCTTGTTGTTCCTCTACCTTCTGATATATTAGTTCCTTCCAATAAACACATTCCTGGATATACAACAGCGGTTTTAACATCAGGGATATTAGGTGAGGGCATTACAAATGGAAAATCTATCTCATCAAGATATTTTTCTCTATTCCAATTTTCAACTTCATATAAAATAATATCAACATTTTCAATTTCAGCAACCATTTTTAAAATTTCTCCATAAGTTTTTCCATGTCTTATAGGAATTTTATATAGTCCAACAAAAGATGTAATTTCATTTATTGGTCCTTCAACATCCACACCATTTATAGGATTTGGTCTATCAAGAATAATTATTTTTTTATTCATTAAACCTGCTTTTTTAAGAACAATAGCACAACTCCAAACATAAGTATAAAACCTACAACCTATATCCACAATATCAAAAATTATCCCATCTACACTTTCCAAATCTTCATCTTTTGGAATTAAAGAATTAAAATCCTTACCATATAAACTTATTGTTTTAATACCAAATATATTATTTTCAATAACGTTCTCTCCATATTGATAAGTTCCAAAAAATCCATGCTCTGGTGTAAAAATGATTTTTATTTCAAGCCCTGATTTTAGAATTTTAAATAATGAAAGCTTATAATCATAATCAATAGCAGGAGAATGCGTTAGAATAGCAAATTTTAAATTTTTAAACTTATTGGCTTCTTCTAAAAATTTATGAAGACCAATCCTTAACATTTTCTATAAAATCTTCAAACTTCATACCTCTTGAAGCTTTTAAAATAATCCTTTTAAAGGTTTTTGAATAATTTTTAAGAAATTCAAAAGCCTTTTCCTTACTATCAAAGTAATAACAATTTATTTTTCCTTTAAGCTCATCATAAGTCCATCTAACGAAATTTCCTACAAATATGAAATTATCATGTTTCAATTCTAAAATGTATTTACCAATTTGCCTGTGATAAAACTCTGAAAACTCTCCAAGTTCAAGCATATCACCAATTATAAATAAATTCTTTTTACTTGGTTTTATAGAATATAGTAATGCTTTAAAGGAAGCTGGATTTGAATTGTAAGCATCATTTATTATTTCAAAACCATTAATTTTTAAAATTTCCATTCTCATGCTTTCAGATTTAAAATTTTTTAAAAATTTGTAAGGCTCTTTTATATTAAAAAATTCACAAACTTTCAATACACATATTGCATTTTCAAGCCATCCATAGTTAATAAAATCAACATAATCATCATTTAAAAATAATCTAACTCCAATTTCAAGAAATTCATATTTATAATCATTTATGTCAAATGTTATAATTTTTTGGGGTTTTTTGATAATGTTTGAAAACTTTAAATAATCTTCTTTTCTTATAAAACCAACATCAGCAAATTTAAATATATTACTCTCTTCAATAGCAATATTTTCAATAGACTTAAAAAATTCAATATGCTCAACTTCTATATTCGTTAAAATAGCATATCTCGGCTTTGCTATATCAACTAAAAACTCAACTTCACCTATATGATTTGTTCCAATTTCAAGAATTAAGAATTGTGCTTCTTTTGGTGTATTTAAAATTGTTAAGGGAACGCCAATATGATTATTATAACTTTTAGGACTTTTATAAGTTTTGTAAAAATTTGAAAAAACTTTAAATAACATTTCTTTGGTTGTAGTCTTACCTACCGCTCCACCAATAGCAATTATATTCGTTTCATTTAGATATTTATCTCTATAATACTTTGCTAATCCAATTAAGGCATTTAAAGGATTTTTAACTTTTATAATTTGTCTTAAATTCTTATTAAAACTTTCAGAAACAATACATCCAACTGCCCCCTTACTTAATGCTTCTTCCGTAAAATCTTCACCATTGAATTTTTCACCTTTTAATGCTATAAATAACTCTCCCTCATTTATTTTTCTACTATCAGTTGAAAAACCTTTAATTTCCCTATCTTCTCCTATAAGCTCTGAATTTAGGAATTTTGCTATTTCTGAAAGTCTCATCCTTCCATATAACTCATTTCATTCATAAAGAAAAAAATTAAACACCAAAAAGGATAGTAATAATTTATATTTAAAAGGTAAAGTGGTTCTCCAATAAAAAAGAAGGAAAATGCTAAAAATCCGATAAGCCATCGTTTTCCCAAATCACTACCAAGATATAATAAAACATTAGCAAGAAGAATAGCAAAATTCACATTAAGAACTATTAAAAACAAATAATCAATAGCTGTTTTTAGATAAATTGAAAATATAAGACTTAAAGATATTGAAATAATAATTCCAAATAACCACATAATTAACTTTTTACCTTTTAGTTCAAGTCCTTGCTTTAAAAGACCTACAAACATAAATAATAGTGTAAAAGTTAAGTAAAATCTTGAAATTAGGTGTAAGGGTTTTGAATAAAATAACTCAGATATTGGGAAAAATAAACCATTTAATGAAAGCAATATCCAGAATTTTCCCCTTAAACTATCAAGCCCTAATATAAATACTTTCCTTAAACCTGAAATTAGGAAAAGAAAACCTATAAGGATAAAGGCTATTCTTGAAATTTGAGAGTCAAAGAAGATCCCACCTATACCAATAGCAATCAAAACCAAGTTTATAAATCTCAATACCCAAACCATAATGAAAATTTTAAAGCATTTAAAACACATTTTAACTAAACTTTAAAATTATCACTACTTATGAAAAGTGTGTATATTGAAAATTTAAAAAACTTTGTAAATGAAGAAGTTGAAATAAGGGGATGGCTTTATAATAAACGTTCAAGTGGCTCAATTAAATTTTTAATAGTAAGAGATGGAACAGGTTTTGCTCAATGTGTAATGAGTAAAAGTGATGTAAAAAGTGAAATTTTTGAAATGGACATCCCCTATGAATCATCAATTATTGTTCGTGGAATTGTTAGAGAGGATAAAAGAGCACCTGGTGGTTATGAAATTCTATTAAAAGATTTAGAAATTGTTTCAATATGCGAGAATTATCCAATTCCAAAAGTAAAAGAAGATAATATTCCAAATGTTGATGTTTTAATGCCAATTAGACATTTATGGATTAGAGGAAGGAAACAATGGGCAATTTTAAGAATTAGAGCAGAAGTTGAGCAAGCAATTCATGATTTCTTTTATAATAAAGGATTTGTTAGAACTGATGCTCCAATTTTAACACCGAATAGCGTTGAAGGAACAACGACATTATTTGAAATTGATTATTTTGGAAGACCTGCTTATTTATCTCAATCAGGACAACTATATGTTGAAGCAACGATGATGTCATTTGGTAAGGTTTATTGTTTTGGACCAACATTTAGAGCAGAAAAATCAAAAACAAGAAAGCATTTAACGGAATTTTGGATGGTTGAGCCAGAAGTCGCCTATGCGACACTTGAAGATATTATTGACTTGGCAGAAGAATTTGTTGAATATATTGTCCAAAGGGTTCTTGAAAGAAGAATTGAAGAGCTTAAAATTCTTGAAAGAGATCTTAAAGAGCTTGAAAATGTTAAGAGACCATTTTATAGAATAACTTATGAAAAAGCAATAGAGATTTTAAAGAATAAGGGATTTAATATCAAATATGGAGATGACTTTGGAGCTGATGAAGAGAGGGGAATTTATGAAGAATTTGATAAACCTGTTTCTATAATGTTTTATCCAAAGGAAATTAAACCATTTTATATGAAAATTGATTATCATGATAAAACGAAAGTTAGGAATTTTGATATGCTTGTAAAAGGTGTTGGTGAAATTATAGGAGGAAGTCAAAGAGAAGAGAATTTAGAAATTTTAATTGAAAGAATAAAAGAGGAAAACTTGCCTATGGAGGTTTATGAATGGTACCTTGATATTAGAAGATATGGAAGTGTTCCACATTCAGGATTTGGTCTTGGGATTGAAAGGACAGTCTTATGGCTAACAAATGCTAATCACATTAGAGAAACAATTCCATTTCCAAGACTAATTGATAGAATTTATCCATGAAAAAAATTTTATTTATAAATACCGCTCCATATCTTGCGGGAAGTTTATTAAGTGATTTAAAACTTGCTAAATTGCTTCAAAAAAACGGCTTTGATGTTTATTTTTCAACAATTTTAGAAAATGTAAAAAAAGAATTTAATGAATTGAAATTTATAGATTTTAATGAAGTTTTAAAGAAGGCAAAAAATTTTGATATTATTTTTTTAACTGAAAGCAAGGCAAGAAACTTATTAATTTTAATAAAATTTTTAAATCCAAAAGCAAAAATTTTTTCTGTAAGAAGAGTATTACCAAAAAGCACAAAATTATCAATTCTTATTCAAAATTTATTTTCTGAAAAAATCCTTTGTGTAAGTGAAGATATTGCCAAAAGAATTAGCTCAAAGAAAACATTTGTTATTTATTCTTTTGTTGATAAAATAAATGGAATTAAAAGCTCATTAAATAATCCAATTGTTTTTGGTTATCTTGGAAGAAATGATTATGATAAGGGAACTGACATTTTGCTTCAAGCTTATAAAATTAAAAAATTTAAACTTGTTTTAGCAGGTTATTTTGAAAATTCAGAATTCCTAAAATATGATGTTGAATATCTTGGGTTTATAAAAGATAAAAAAATGTTTTTTGATAAAGAGGTTATTTTAGAATCATTTTCTTTTGGAGTTCCCGTAATAGCAAGTAATGTAGGAGGCATTCCAGAAATTGTTAAAGAAAATTATAATGGTTTTTTATTTGAAAGTGAAAATGTTAATCAACTTATTGAAAAAATTGAATTTATTGAAAAAAATCCAAAAATTATTTTGGAAATTTCTAAAAATTGTGTAAAAACAATTGAAGAAAAATTTTTGCCAGAGCATATGTTAGAAAGAATTTTGAAAGTTATAAATTACTAATACTCCAATAACATTCAATCCCATTTTCTCTTAAAATATCACATAATGTTGAGCTTCTAATACCATCTGAGCAGGTAATAAAATAAGTCTTATTTTTATCAAATTTTTCAAGGTTTTCAATATAATAGAAAAAGTCATCATTACTTTTAATTTCAATATGAATATAAGGCTCTTTTAAGTTTTTCCTTAAATAAATTAGCATTTCCATAGGTATAGCTTTTAAATTTTTTATATAAACACCATTTATTTCAGCACTTTCAAGATTTTCCAAAATTTCCTTATTTTTTTCCAAATCCTTTTCACTTAAAATTGTCATCCCTTAAAATTTTAGAGCTTAACGATATGGTTATAATATCATATGATATATCCCTTTTAAGAGCAGAAATGGAGCAACTTGCTAAGGAAAAAAAGTCCATCGTTTTAAACCCAGATAATCAAGCAATTTTATATATAAAAAAGCACAAACCAAAAGTAATTATTTTAGATATATCATCAGCAGAAAGTTTATTATATGAAGTTTATTTAGCTATAAAAAATGAAATTCCAGATGCCAAATTTATCATTACGGGATACCAAAAATTTTTAAGAGGAAAATTTGAAGAAGTTGAAGGATTTAAAGTATTTCCATATAGTAGTAAAAAGGTTAAACAAATTTTAAAAGAGCAATTTAAGTTATGAGCAATTTATTATATGAGATTTCAAAACTTGGAACACCAATATATTTTTATTTAAAAGAAAAAATTTTGGAAAATTCTCAAAAGCTTAAAAATCATTTTAGAAATGTTAATATATTTTATGCAGTTAAGGCAAATTTTAATTTAAAAATTTTAGAAATTTTTAAAGAGCAAGGATTTGGTTTTGAAGTTGTTTCAAAAGGAGAATTAAAATTGGCTTTATTAACAAAAATAAACCCTAAAAAAATTATATTTAATGGTAATGGAAAAGCTTATGAGGAAGTTAAGTTTGCTATTGAAAATGGTGTTGAATTTTTTAATTTTGATAGTCTTGACCAATTATTATTACTTGAAGAAACTGCCAAAGAATTAAACAAAACAATAAAAGCACTTATGAGAATTAAGCCTCTTGTTGATGTTGAAACTCATTCCCACTTACAAACAGGAACATTTACAAGTAAATTTGGTTTAAGTGATGAAGAAATAGATGAAGTTATTGATATTTACAAAAAATTAAAAAATGTTAAAATTATAGGAATACATAGCCATATTGGCTCAAATATAAAAGATGAAGAGCCATTTATTAAATCTGCTTATAGAGTTTTAAAAATTGCTAAAATTTTTGATAATGTAGAAATTTTAAACTTTGGCGGGGGATTTGCAATAAATATGAATTTTAAAGAAATCCCAAAACTATATAATGAGCTTTCAAATAAATATCAAATTTTTATAGAGCCTGGAAGATACTTAATAGCTGATGCTGGATTTATATTAACAAAAGTTATTTCTATAAAAAAAGGTTATCCACATGATTTTTTAGTTATAGATTGTGGAATGTCAGAACTTATTAGACCCGCCTTATACTCCGCTTATCATCCAATTAGAAGTTTAGAAAATAGAAATTCGGAAAAGTTTTATATTGTGGTAGGTCCAATTTGTGAAAGTTCAGATGTTTTTGGTGAGTACTTTTTACCAAATATGAAATTGAATGAACTTCTTATTATTGAAAATTGTGGTGCTTATGGCTATTCCATGTCTTCAAATTATAACGGAAGGGAAAAACCGCTTGAAATTTTAATTGAAAATGATAAGTTTGAAATCATAAATGAAAGAAAATTCTTATAACTATGTACCTTGGAATTCACGATGGTCATACTGCTACTGCTTGTCTATTTAAAGATGGGAAAATTATTGCTTGTATATCAGAAGAAAGAATAAATAGAATTAAGGAATGGGGAGGATTTCCAAAAAATGCTATATTAGAAGTTTTAAGAATTTCAAATGTTAAACCATCTGAAATAAAAGCAGTTGGTATTAGCTCTATATTTCCACCAATTAGAAGTGTAGAAGAACTTGAAAGTCATTTATTAAAAAAATTAGCAAAATTTTCAATAAAATTCATTCCAAAATCAATAGTTAGAAGCTCAAATTTGAGAAAGTTATTTTTAGAAATTTATGAAATGTTATCAAATAGGAAAGATTATATTAAAAATGAGCTTGAAAAAATTGGCATTAAAGCAAAAGTCTATTTATATGAGCATCATTTTATTCATGCTTTTACAAGTCATGTTTTATCAAAGACAAGAAAAGAAAATTTAATAATTACACTTGATGGTTCTGGTGATTTATTGTCAGGAACTATAAGTATCGGAAGAAATAATGAAATAATTAGAATTTCCGAAATTTCAAATTATGATTCTATTGGTGAATTTTATATGAGAATTACACAATTCTTAGGAATGAAACCATTATCTCATGAGTATAAAGTTATGGGACTTTCTGCTTATGTTGATGAAAATGACAAATATGCGATAGAAACTTATAAAATTTTTAAAAATTTTTTTGATGTTAAGGATTTAAAAATTTACAATAAGACAGGAGCATATAAAAGCCTTTATTTAAATTTTTTTAAAAATCAAATTTTAAATAAAAGATTTGATTATATTGCGTTTTCTGCTCAAAAGTTATTAGAAGAGATTGTTATTGAGCTTGTTAAAAATGCTATTAGGAAAACGAATATAAGGAATGTTGTTCTTGGTGGGGGTGTTTTTATGAATGTTAAATTAAATAATAAAATTTTAATGCTTGATGAAGTTGAAAATTTATTTGTAATGCCAAGTTGTTCAGATGAATCGTTAGCAATTGGTTGTGCTATAAAATGTGCAATTGATGAGGGTTTTAAATTTGAAGATGTTAATTATCTTGAAGATATATATTGGGGAACTTCTTATAGTAAAGAAGAAGTTGAAAATGCTCTTGAAAATTTAGATGAAAAAGAATTTGAAATTAAATATATTTCAGATGATATTGATGAGTTTGTTGGTGAGTTAATAAGTGAAAATTATATTATAGCAAGATTTAAAAATAGAATGGAATTTGGAGCAAGGGCTCTTGGCAATAGAAGTATATTAGCAAATCCAAGTAATCTTGAAGTTATTACAAGAATAAATAAAGCTATAAAACAAAGGGATTTTTGGATGCCATTTGCTCCAACAATTTTATATGAAGACCAAGATAGATATATAATAAATCCAAAAAAACATGAAGGATATTATATGATAATGGCATTTTTTACAAAAGAAGAAGCCCATAAACATCTTAAATCTGCCCTACATCAATATGACCTATCAGCAAGACCTCAAATTTTAATAAAAGAGCATAATGAAAGTTATTATAAACTTATTAAAAGATTTAAGGAGAAAACAGGAATAGGTGGAATTTTAAATACTTCATTTAATTTACATGGAGAGCCAATTGTTATGTCCCCAAAAGATGCTATATGGACATTAAAAAATTCCCTTCTTGATGGACTTGCTATTGAAAATTACTTAATTTTAAGAAAAAAAATTATGAAAAACATTTAAAAATTTTTCGGAACTATTGATTTAATAGAGTGGGCAAGAAAAATAAGAAATAATCTATATTTTAGAATTATTAGGAGGTTATTGAAGGGAGCGAAGTTCATAAGCGGAAGGCTTGTTTTTAGGGTGGGCGGGAAAATATAAATGCTTTGTCCAATAAATAGTGTTAAGTTCTTGATAATCAATAATTTATAAAAATTTCAGGAAATTATTGTTTTTTTGGGTGAATTTAAGGGGGGCGAAGCCCCCCAGGGCATAAAAATTGGTATTTATAAGGCGAAGCCTTATTT
>Ga0079992_126314_pt1 | contig 10288 bp, 9 predicted proteins | sample FaiFalFF_MnMetaG_3_FD_69197 | JGI IMG/M metagenome (GOLD analysis project Ga0079992, IMG submission 69197) | Freshwater microbial communities from Yellowstone National Park, Wyoming, USA - Fairy Falls B (FF_Mn_B) MetaG (SPADES assembly) (version 2) | ecosystem: Environmental > Aquatic > Freshwater...
GTCTGACTGGGCCGAGACCGAGGCGTCCCGGGGAATAAGTCTTAAAAGCTCCCGGCCCACCTGGACGTGGGCGTTAAGGGCAAATTCCTGGGGCCTGAATCTGCCGCCGAGGGGGCCGGGACCGTAGGCTAGGTACGCCCCGACCGCGGCCCCGAGGAGCAGCCCCAGGACCACGGGTGGCCGGACCCGCCAGGTCAGGAGCCGGGCTGTTCCGGCCCCCGCCGCCCCCACCAGCCACGGGATGACGACGGCGGAATACTGGTTTGCCAGCTCGTACTGCTCCCGGTAATTGCTCAGCAGCAGGTAGCCGAAGCTCGGCAGGCTTAAAACCAGCAGTTCGGGCCCCAGCAGGGGCAGGAGGCCCAGGGGCAGAAAGAGTCGGATCAGAAAATCGAACCGTTCCCGGGTGAGCAGCCCCCCTAGGACGTAATCCGGCCGGGTGAGGATGGCTACGGCCATCTCGGCCGGCGAGCTACCCAGCCACTCGTAGCGGCGCAGGTAGTAATACTTTCCCGTTCCGGCCAGCGCCGGCGCCAGCCAGCCGATGGTAAGGGCGGCCCAGCCGGCCCCGACGGCGGCCAGTCCGAGGCCCCAGGCCCGCCGGCCCCGGAAAAAGAGCCAGAGTCCGAGGCCGACCGTGACGATGCCCACCTCCTCCCGGGTAAGCAGGGCGAGGCCAACGAAAGCCGCTCCCAGGCCGGGACGGTCGCCCAGAAAGGCGTCCAGGGCGAAGGCCAGGAACGGCACCGCCAGGGCGATCTCGTGAAAGTCAAAGAGGTTAACGTAATGAACGGCCGGGTAAAGCCAGTAGGCGGCCGCCAGAGCCAATCCGGCTGCACTGCCGCCGAGCCGGCCGCCGACCCGGTAGACGGGGATGATGGCCGAGGCGAGGGCTGCCGTCTGGACGGCCAGCAGGGTCTCGGGGCGGGGCCATAGGGCATAGAGGGGAGCTATCAGGAGCAGGATGGGCGAGAAGTGGTGGGCGAGCAGGTTCGAGGTGTACTCGAACATGACCGTTGTTGTGAACGGCCGGCCGTTGACCGTATTCCACATGGCCTGGGCCAGGATGCCCAGGTCGTAGGCGTGGCTGTGAAAGCTGGCGTGCCGCAGGTACGAGAGGGTGACCCAGAGGCCAAAGTAGCTTAATACCAGCGCCCCAACGACCAGGTCGGGCCGAATCCGCCAACCCTGAAGCCTCGGCCACAGGCGCAGGCCGACAAAGGCCCCGGCCAGGGCCAGCAGGAGGATAAGGCCGCCCTCCCGGACGACGTCGAAGGGGCCGACGGGCGTCTGCATCCGTCAGCGCCTGGCCAGGCAGATAACGGACATGCCAACGGGCAGGCGTCCGAAGGACCGGATGAGCCTGCCTTCGAGCCTGAGGAGTTCGAGCAGGAGCCGGTTGACCGGGGCGGGCACGGGCCGGACGTCCGAGGTGGCCCGGCCCTTCCGGGCGGGGGATAAGAGCCGTCCGGCGACCCGCCAGACCAGCGCCGGGATGAAGAGGACAGAATTGGCGTAGGTGAGCCGCTCAACGGTGAGGCCAGCCGACCGGACCAGACGGGCGACCTCGCCGGCCGTGTACCGGCGGCGGGTAAAAACGACCCGATCGTGGGGTCCCCGGAGGAACTCGAAGGCCGGGACCCGCATTAAGAGATAACCACCTGGTTTGAGCACCCGTGCCAGCTCCTTTAAGGCTACCTGGTCGTTCCCGACCCAGAGGTGGTAAAGGACGTCGAAGGATACGACCAGGTCGAAACTTTCGCTGGCGAAGGGCAGGGCCGTAATCGACCCCCGGACCAGGCCCTCAAGGCCGTGGCGGCGGGCGAGGGCAAGGGCTTCGGGGGCCAGGTCGAGGCCGACAACCCAGCCCAGGCCTTTAAAGCGGGCGGAAGTTCCGCCCGGGCCGCAGCCGGCATCCAGGATAAGGGCCGGCCGCGGCAATTTTACCCCCGCCAGCAGCCCGAGGGCAACCTCCCCCATCCCCCGGTACCACCAGTGCCCCCCCTCCAGCTCACCAATCCGAAGGTACTCTTGGGGATCCACGTCCCGGCCTGCGATAGAATTCCTTTACTTCCGAATTAGCCCGGGCTGGCTTTGCCCCAAATAAGTGCTGTCAGAACATTCGGGGACAGGACTATCCCGTATTAGGAAAATGGCGAAGGCCGATCCTGCTCGGGAACTGGCGCTACCGAGAATTGTTAAGGGCGGATAATCGCGTTATATTGAGCGACCGTATCGCCTTGCCTACCCAGGGCATTCTGACTACCAACCCCAACTATCGGCTGTCCATTAGTGGATGTGACCCGAACCGACCCCTGGAAGCCCGAGGCAAGCCCATCATTGGGCTGATACCAGTTCTTAGTAGTGAACGCCGCCAAAGTATCCACCACCGATTTAACCAGCTGCCCGGTATTGTTAAAGTATTTGATCTCTATCGTAGCTGGTCCAGTACCCACGTTCATCACCTGAAAGCTCGTAACAAAATCGCTGGCACCAAAATGGTTCAAAATCGTCGGAAACAGCGCCACTGTTTGACCCTGACCGAACGCATTATACGCTGACGCGCCTTTTTTACCTGGGGCATAGCTCGACTGAGTTCCAATACCTACAAGTACGGGTGCCCCACCCACAACCTCAGCTACTACCGAACCAAGCCAACCCGTACCCAAAAATGTATCATTACCCTGGAACCTATTAACCGATTGAAAAGGTTTGACGCCGGTAATTGTTTCAACGTGGACTGGGTTAGGGTTGCCCGATTGATAATACCTCAGCTTTACATCCACAGGCGATGGGCCAATGTTCATGAACTGAAAACTGCTTGTCCAATTATTAGCCCCAAAATAGCGCAGGATAGTAGGGAAGTAAAGCGTTGGAGCTCCTGATAAGATCATGTTAAAACCTTCTACCCTATTGTCGGTGCTTATAATGTCTACTACACCCGCCACATTCTGGCTAGATTGAACTACGGCGCTCCCGATAAAGCCCGCTGGGAGCTGAGGAATCTGTCCCACATCTATTACTACTGAACCATTAACATTTATTGAGACCGGGTGCTCATAGGCGAGCTTTTGACCATTGCTGTCATAGAATTTAATGGTAACCTGCGCCGTAGAGCTGCCGGCATTCTGCAAATCGAGTCGGCTCGTCCAACCCGAGCCGCCGAAGTTCTTTACAAGGGTAGGAACATATAGAGTCTGGCCCACTTGGCTTTGGTCGACACCCAAATATTGGACGGATGATATCTCACCATTGGGCCAGTTAACTAAATGACTGGCAATCGCGGCTATTTCTTGGCTCGATGCTACGACAACGTTCCCGGTGAAGGCGGATTGTAGTTCGTTGGGCACGTAAATGTTAATTGAGCTGTTGGGATTGATACTCTTAGAAGACTGAGAAACAGGAGTACCGTCTTGGGCATAGTAAAAGATGGTAATAGTCGCCGGAGCAGATCCTAAGTTCATGACCTGGAAGCTGCTGTTCCAGGTCTCACCTGCCGATTGAACCGTGGTGAACTGCAGGGCGATTCCGAAAACCAGCGCTAATGCCACTGCTCGGGCTAGCCTACTCACGATCGTACCTCCTCCAAATTCGGTCCGATTATATCGGTAGCACCCCCGCCCGTCAAGGGTCAACCGGAGCTACAGTGGAGACTCGGGCCGGCCGAGTACAATCCAGGCAACTCTGGCATCATCCGCAGTGGCCGGGGCTGCCACATCAAGATCCTGCCACCACCTCAACCAGCCGAGCGCGTGCCGCACCGCAGCGGGTAAGGAATACCAGAGGTCGTAGATCTTGCCAACGCCGGCTCCAAAAAGGAATCCCCGCTCCAACAGGGTCAAGCCGCTAGGCAATACCAGCCGGTGGTGAACAGCTTGACAGTCGTAGGTTCTTTGGAACCACCGACCCCACCGTCCTTCCTTATACTCTCCATATGGCAAGGTAATGACGACGATACCGCGGCGAGTGATGTATGCGGGGATTAATGACATAAACTCAATATCCCCGTTACCGCTAAAATGTTCTATAGTGGAAACTAAGGTAATGCAATCAAATATCCCTTCTTTAAATGGTAAACGCAGAGCATCTGCTAACATCACTTGCAGATTACACCCTACAACTCTTTGAATAGCCAACTGATATCGCAAACGAGTATCAATATCAATACTGATGACTCTAGCACCATTATTGGCCAACCAGGCTGGCAGCGGTGACAAATAAGTACCAACATCCAAGATAAATGAACCAACCAATCCTACATGTTTCATGATTGACTTGATAACAATATAATACTCGCCCGCTCTGGAGAGATCAAGACCAACCATATTGTATGGAAATCTTTTATAAGAGTTCAGCTTATTAATCTCTCGAATAAGCTCCTTTATTTCGATCCCAGCCATATTAGCTCATAACGCCTCGACCAAACTGTTAACAGCTTCAATAAACGACGACCAGCCATCGTCTACCTCCCGGAAGGAAGAGCCTGCCAGACACCGACGGCCAGCCATTTCTTCCATTCGCCGGGCCAGGTCTGTATGGTCCCCGGGCTCATGAAATAGAACCTGTCCCGCTTCGCCGGCAACCTCTCTGAGTCCCGGGAGGTCCGCCGCGATGGCCGGCACCCCTAAGTCCAACGTGAGGCGCAACACCGCGCTCTGTGACGTATCCCGATACGGCAACACGACCGCATCGGCTGCAGATATAAAAACAAGCAATCTTTGAAGTGGCATGTAATAATCCCAAATCAGTACTCTATCTTTTAACCCTAACTGCTCAATCATCTTAGCGTAATAATTGCGCGAGTCCCAAAACTCTCCTACCACCAGTAGACAAACATCACTATATGATAGCTCAGCCATAGCCTTTAAAAGCAGCTCTAAGCCTTTATACCTCCGAATTATTCCCCAAAACAAAAACACTATGTAATTACGGGGTATACCGATCTCATTTCTGGCAATATCTTTCGGTATCAGGTGTAAGTTAAGTTCCCTGGTAATAGATGGTAGCCTACAAAATGCCACCGGACGGCTTGGAAAACTTCTCTGTATATAGCTTGCCACCGCACTCGAGAATGCCAAATATGCATCTCCTATCCTTAATGCAAGAACAGTCGCCATATAATCAATCAACTTCCTCTCATGTGGTATAAAATTGTGACACATTAAAATAAGTGGGACACGTTTAAGTAGCCCAACATAAGTGTACAATGGTGCCCAGAAGCTCGCCCACCAGGGGGCTAATATTAACCCGTACGAAAATCCCCTGATAATTTTCGCCAACTGGTGCCACGCTGTAGGGCGAAACAGGTCAACCCAGTAGGCTACATTGGGGTCCGGCTCAACGCCAGCCTCATACTGGGACCTGCCGGGATAAAGCCATCTGGGATAAAGTCGGGTAAACCCTACCGCCCGAACCTCATATTGAGCTCCTAAGTGTCGGATGGCGGCCGACGTATACAGGGGGATGCCTCCGCGCAACGGCCTGGTCGGACCAATCACCAGGACCGGCAGCCGCCCGCTCTCGGCTCTCAATATTTTACGTCCGACCACGCGACCGCCTCAGCATTTAACGTTTTTCCGCAACTCCAGACTTTTCTGCCACCACGTCGGCTGGTGCTATAAGTCTAATGGTCGGGGTCGAGGGCGTCGAGGCGGCGGACGTAGCGGTGGAGGGCGTCCTGGAGGGTGCGGGCCGGGTTCTCAACCTTGAGCCGCTGGGCCTCCCGTAGCACCCGACTCAGCCCGGCCCGCACCTCCTCGGCAAGCCCGGGATCCGCCGCCCACCTTGAGAGCCGCCGCACGTCCGCCCAGCGGGCCTGGGCCCAGAACTGCCGGCCCAGGTCGCAGTGGGGACTCAACCCCTCGATGAGCCTCAGCTTCTCCGCCCCGGAAACTGCCGGGTCTTTAAGCTGTTCGTACAGCTTGTCTAAAAACCCCCGCTTGCGCCACCACCGGAACCCGAGCATCCGCCGGTTCGCCTCCCGCCAGAAGGCCCCGGACTCCGGCCGGCTGGCAATCTTTACCAGGTAAACCGCGGCCGCAACAACCCCGGCGGCCGCCAGCACCCCAAAGATCACCAGAATCGACGTCCGAATCAGGGGGTGGCGCTCCCGCTGGAAGAGCTCGAAGAGCTCCTGCAGGGCCCGCTCCGCCGGGGCCAAACCCGACTGAACCCGCACCTTAAGGGCTTCCAGGGCCGCAAGTCGCTCCTTGAGGGACGCCCCGGGGGAGGCGGCCACCTCCACCAGCCGCTCCGGCGGCAGGTCGTTAAGCCCTCCAGCCATCAGTCCCCATTATATCAATTCAGTCCCCGCGGGACGGTAAACTTAGAGGGGAGACGCCCAGATGGAAGCTTACGATGTCATCATCGCCGGCGGCGGCGTCCTCGGCCTGGCTGCCGCCTACTTCTGCGCCTCGGCCGGCCTTAGGGTCCTCGTCCTGGAGCGGGAATCCATCGCCAGCCAGGCCTCGGGGGCCGCGGCCGGAATCCTTACCCCGGTGGGAGAAAGCGCCCAGCCCGGCCCCCTTGCCGACCTGATGGTCCGCTCCCTGGAGTTCCACCGGTCCTTTACTCCCCGGCTCAAGGAGCTCACCGGCATCGACCCCCTCTTCGGACCCCTCACAGTCCTGGTTCCGGCCTTCAGCCCCGAAGAGGCCGGCCGCCTACGCGCCCTGGCCGAGCACCTGGCCGGCCGCAACGCCCAAATCCGCTGGGCGGAGCCGGCCGAACTCCTGGCCGCCGAGCCGCGGCTAAACCCCGACGTCCGGGGTGGCCTACTGGCCGAAGGGGAAGGGCAGGCGGACGCCTACCGCCTCACGCTGGCTTTGGGCCGGGCCGCTGAGCTGGCCGGGGCCGAAATCCGCTACGCCGGGGTGAAGGGCCTGGAGGCGCCGGCCGGCGGCCGGCCCCGGGTTATCACCGATTCGGGCGCGGCGGCCGCCGAATTCGTCGTCCTGGCCATGGGCCCCTGGACGGCCCTGGCCGGCCCCTGGCTCGGGCTGCCCGTCCCCGTGGAGCCCCTCCGGGGCCAGCTCCTCCGCCTCAAACTGGAGGGACCACCCCTGGCCTACTGCGTCATGTACGGCGACCATTACGTCCTTTCCAAGCTCGATGGCCTGGTCACGGCCGGCACCACGGAGGAGCTAGTCGGATTTGACCCGAGCACAACCCGGGCCGCCCGGGACTTTATCCTGGAGGGCGTCTTACGGCTGGTTCCGGGACTGGCCGATGCCGAGCTGGTAAACCACACGGCCTGCCTGCGTCCCTTGGCCGCCGACGACCTGCCCATCCTCGGGCCCGTGCCCGGCCGGGAGCGGGTTATCCTGGCCACCGGTCACGGCCGCAACGGCATCCTGATGGGGCCGTACTCGGGCCGGTTGGTCGCCGAGATCATACTGGGTCGGACCCCGGAAATTGACCTGAGGCCCTTCTCCCCGGCCCGCTTCCGGGAAGCCCGACCGGTCCGCCGCCGCACCCACCGGCTCTTTTCGCCCTGAGCCTGTGCTATGATCAGTGAAGATAAACGCCCCGGGAGGCTGAACGTGGCAAACCGGCGACCGGAAATCATCCTGGCCGAGGAGCGAGGCTTCTGTTTCGGAGTCCGCCGGGCCCTCGAGATCATCGAGGCCGCCGGCCGCCGGTACGGCCGGGTTCAGAGCCTGGGCGGCATCGTCCATAACCTCCAGGTTGTCAAGCGCCTGGAGGAGGTCGGCGTCACGGTCGTGAAAAGCCTGGACGAGGTCACAACGCCCGTGGTGGCCATCACCGCCCACGGGGTTGGGCCTGGCATCCCGGCCGAGGCCCGGGCCCGGGGCTACGAGGTCATCGATACCACCTGCCCGCTGGTTACGAAGGTTCATCAGGCTGTCAAGAGGCTGGCTGACGAGGGGTTCTTTATCATCATATTCGGGGATCCCAACCACCCGGAGGTGCGGGGGGCCCTGGGCTGGGCCGGGAGCGCCAAGAGCCTAGCAACCCTTAGCTGGGAAGATATCAAGAAGATTAGGCCCCTCCCCCACCGGATCGGCATCGTCTCCCAGACCACCCAGCCGGTAAGCCTCTTCAGCGACTTCGTCAAGGCCATCATGGACTGGGCCTTCCCCCGGCCGGTGGAGATCCGGGTCATCAACACCATCTGCGACCCGACCATCAAGCGGCAGCAGGACGCGGTGGAGCTTGCCCGACAGGTGGACGTGATGATTGTCATCGGCGGCCGCCACAGCGCCAATACCCGGCACCTGGCGGAGATGTGCGCCGCCGAGGGCGTCGAAACCCACCACATTGAAGTTCCCGAGGAAGTTGACCCGGCCTGGCTGCGGGGACGGTCCCGGGTTGGGGTCACGGCCGGGGCATCAACCCCGGACTGGATTATCGAGGCGGTCGTCCGCCGCCTCGAGGAGGTCGCTGACCAGGTCGCCGCCGAAGCGGGAGTCCTCACGGGCAACTGAAGCAGCGGCCGTCACCTCCCCGGCTGGAGGGGACCGGCCAGCACCCTCGGACCGGTCGCCGTCGGGCTCCCCCCGGCCGGCTCGACGGTAACCCCCATCTCCTGGTAGGTGTCGAAATCCGGCGGGAGCTCGAAAAAGAGCCTAGCCCGGCCGGCCTCGTCGGTCTGAAAGGTTCCCAGGCTCAGCCGCTCGCCGTCCCGGCGCAGCCAGGCCTGATAGACCCGCCCGTGGTCCGGACGCGGCAGGTGGCCCAGTACCAGGGCCGCCCGCCGTCGGCCGGGGATGTAAAGCAGGCGGCCGTAAGCCTCGGGCGCCGCCTCCGTGCCCCGCAGGGGGCGGACCACCAGATCCCGGCTGAGCACGAAGTCCCAGAGCTCGTACTCGTCGGCGGCCCAGCGCTGGAGCCGGTCAACCTGCTGACGCATGGCAAACGCCTGAATGACCGCGAACACCGAAAGGACCAGGGTTGCTACCAGGCCCAGGGCCAGCAGATGCTCCCGCCAGCGGACGGGCCGGCTCAGGTCGGCCCGCACCGCTCCCATCACCCGGTTGCGCAGGGCCGCCGGTGGCTCGGCGGCCAGCTCATCAGCCAGGGCCGAGAGGGCCTCAAGGTACGCGGCGTACTCGGCCTGACAGGCCGGGCAGACCTCGAGGTGGGCCCGAACCGGGGCCGCCTCGGCCTCTTCCAAAGCATTGGCCGCCATCGCCGGAAGTTCAGGCCGGACGGCCTCGCATCCGCCGGGTAAGGTGGTCATCCGCCTCCGTCCTTGTAAAGGGCGCGCAGTTTGATTATGCCCAGCCTCAACCTGGTTTTCACCGTACCCAGGGGCTCGCCGAGGCGCGCGGCGATCTCCCGCTGGGTCAGGCCTTCAAAATAGGCGAGCTCAATGACCCGCCGCTGGTCCGGGGGCAGCCGGCCCAGCAGGGAACGCACCGCCGCCCCCTCCAGCTGGCCCACCGCCGTGTCCATCGGGTCGTCGGTCTCCGGGCCGGCCAGCTTGTCCTGGTAGCTCACCTCCCGCCGCCGGCGCCGCAGAACGTCCACGGCCAGGTGGTGGGCGATGCTCAGGAGCCAGGCCCGGAAGGTCCCCCGACCCCGGTCGTAAACCTCAGGCCGGTTCCACAGGCGCAGGAAAACTTCCTGGACCAGGTCCTCGGCCTGGTCTTCGTCCCGGACGATTCGGCGGGCCAGGCCGTAAACCAGCGGCGCGTAGCGGTCATAAAGGGACGCAAGGGCTGCCGGGTCGCGGGCGGCAACCCGGCGCAGAAGGTCCTCGTCGGTAAGCCCGACGTCTGCCACCGCCTAAGCTCGGGCCCCGCGTTCGGTCTTCATTCGGGGTCGCCCCACTATTATACGGCCCGATACCGGGAAGCGGGGGCCCCGGCCCGGTGCCCGGAGAGGGAGTCACGTGGTGCCAGCGCCCTGCCCGGCCCCATCCCCCGCCTGCGGGCGATGGGGCCGGGAGGCGAGGGTAAGAACCGGAAAGTCCTGGGCTTTCGGCCAGCCTGAGGGCCCTAACCCCCGGCCGCAAACCCCGAAACTGGAAAGCCCTGGCCAGCCTGAGGTGTCACCGGCGGAGTGCCCGGCGCGTTATATATAATTGAGCAACAGGGCCGAAATCCCGCCAAAATCCTTAAGGAGGCTGCCGGGAAGCGCATGTGCGGGATAGTGGGCTACATCGGCAAGCGGTCGGGCGGACCGGTCGCATTAGAGGGCTTGAAGCGGCTGGAATATAGAGGTTACGACAGTTGCGGACTTGCCGTGTTGGAGACGGGCGGCCGGGTCGCCATCACCCAGAAGGCCGGCAAGCTGGAGCGGCTCCCGGGCCCAATTCACGGGC
>Ga0079992_136433_pt1 | contig 10284 bp, 8 predicted proteins | sample FaiFalFF_MnMetaG_3_FD_69197 | JGI IMG/M metagenome (GOLD analysis project Ga0079992, IMG submission 69197) | Freshwater microbial communities from Yellowstone National Park, Wyoming, USA - Fairy Falls B (FF_Mn_B) MetaG (SPADES assembly) (version 2) | ecosystem: Environmental > Aquatic > Freshwater...
TGGCGGGACCGTAGGCGGAACGGACGGGGCGTGGGGCTCGCCCTCGGGGGCTGGCCGGGCGGCCTGGGTCCGGCGACGGCCGTCTGCCGCCTGGAAGAAGACGGCACCTTACAGCTTCACGTCGGCTCCATCGACCTGGGCAACGGCACCGACACAGCCCTCATTCTTATTGTTGCGGAAGTCCTCGGCCTCCCGCCCGAGAAGGTGAGAATCGTGTTCGGGGATACGGCCCTGGGGCCCTTTGCCGGGGCGAGCGGCGGCAGCAAGATAACCTACACGGTGGGTGCGGCCGTGCTTCGGGCGGCCCAGGCGGCCCGGGGAAAAATTCTGCGGGCGGCCGCCGAGTACCTGGAAGCAAACCCGGATGACCTCGAGCTTAAGGATGGTTACGTCTCGGTGCGGGGGGTGCCGGGACGGGGTATAAGCCTTGAGGAACTGGGGCGGAGGACCTACGCCGGCCAGCGGGGCCTTGCGCCCATCGTCGCGGAGGGGGAATCCAGCATCGGCCGCCAGGCGCCGGGTTTTGCGGCCCAGGTGGTCGAGGTTGAAGTCGACCCGGAGACTGGCCTGATTCAGCCCGTCAGGTTCCTGGCCGTTCAGGATGTTGGCCGGGCCATCAACCCCCTGACCATCGAAGGCCAGATTCACGGCGGGGCGACCCAGGGCCTCGGCTGGGCCTTGATGGAACAGCTGGCCTTTGACGAACAGGGCGAACTGCTCACCGGCTCGTTTTTGGACTACCCCCTGCTCAGGGCGGCGGATGTTCCGGGGTTTGAAGTTGAGCTGGTAGAGGTGCCCTCGGAACTGGGACCTTTCGGAGCCCGGGGGGTGGGGGAGCCGCCCATTGTCCCGACCCTGGCGGCGGTGGCCAACGCCGTGCGGGATGCGGCCGGGGTGCGGATCACCGAACTGCCCATCACCCCCGAGCGCCTCTGGCGGGCCCTCAGGCCGGGCTAGTCAGGTCGCCCCCCACCCGAAGGGCGTCTCCGGGTTTAACGCGGATTTTGCCCCGGTTTAACGAGCCTTTTGTCTGGGTATGTTAATTCCGTAAGGAGCTTGCCGAAAAGCGGCAGCGGCCGCAGATGTACAGGCCGAGGTCTGCCGGCAGACGGAACACGTCTCAGGAGGGTGTCGTAACCGTGGCAAGGAGTCTGCTTTTGCTTTTGGGCTTGGTTGTCCCGCTACTGGCGGCCTGCGGACAGCCCCAGGCCGCGGCCCCAGGTCCCACGGCCGAAACCCGGCCTTCGGGAACCCCCACCGGGGCCGCCTCGACGTCAGCCACGGCCGCGGCCGTGGTATTCCGGGTCGTGCCCGACCAGAGTGAGGCCCGCTACCGGGTCCGGGAACAGCTTGCAAACCTGCAGTTCCCCAGCGACGCCGTGGGCCGGACAAAGGCTATCTCCGGAACTGTCGCCTTCGCCAGCGACGGCTCCATCGTGAGCTCGGCATCAAAGCTTACGGTGGACCTGACGACCTTGCAGAGCAACGAACAGCGCCGGGATAACTTTATTAAATCAAATACCCTCGAAGTGAGCCGCTACCCGGCGGCCGAGTTCGTGCCCAGGGAGGCCCGGGGCCTGCCCTGGCCTTTGCCGGCTTCGGGGGAGGCAACGTTCCAGCTGGTCGGGGATATGACCATCCACGGCACCACCCGGCCGGTCACCTGGGACGTGACGGCAAAGTTTGCAGGCGACCAGGTAACCGGCACGGCGACAACGAGCTTCAAGTTCGGCGACTTCAACATGCAGGTTCCGCGGGTGGCGGTGGTTCTGAGCGTGGAGGACAATATCCGGCTGGAGGTCGACTTCACCTTTGCCCGGATTGCAACCTAACACCGGGCCATGGGGGCTTTCCCGGCGGCGGTTTCTGGCAGCCCTGTCGGGGCTGGTTATCCTGGCGGGATGCGGCTCGCCCGAACCTGACCTTAGCTGGGAGAAGGTCCGGGCTTCGGGCCGGCTAAGGGTCGCTCTCGACCCGAGCTACCCGCCCCTCTCGGACCTGGATTCGGCCGGCCGGCCGGTGGGCTTCGAACCCGACCTCTGCCGGAGCCTGGCGGCCGAGCTTGATCTGCGGCCGGACTTTCTGACGGATTCGGTCGAGGTGCTGGCCGACCTGGTATTTACTGACCGGGCGGATGTCGCGGCCGGCCTTAACCCCGGGCCCGAATACGAAAAGCACTTTCGGTTCACAAGCCCGTATATCGATGTCGGCTACTTTCTGGTGACGGCGCCGGGAGGCCGGACCGGCCGCCTCGGATTTGAGGGGGCCGGTGAGGCTGAGGCCTGGGCCCGGGAGGTTGCCCGCCGGCGCGCTCTGGAGCCGGTCGCCTACTGGTCGGCCCGGGACGCCGCCCGGGCCGTGGCTTCGGGGGAAGTGGATGCGGCCGTCCTGAACTATATTGTCGCCCGGCAGGCGCTGAGCCTCAACCCGGGGCTGGTCATTGAATCCGCTCCCCTGATTTCCCGGCCCCTGGGGCTGCTCCTGCGGGCCGATGCCCGGACCCTGTACGACCACGTGGAGGAGGCGCTGAAGCGGCTCCGGGCAGCGGGGACTCTTGCGGCCATCGAGGGCCAGTGGCTGGGGAGGCCAGCCGCCTGAAAAGGACCGGGCGGCTGGAAAGAGCCGCCCGGCATCCCATGTCAGGGGGAGTCTCAGGCCGATTCGTCCACCGGCTCGGTGGTTACCGGCCGGTCGTACCGGTTGAGCAGGATGGGCTGGGCCCGCTTCAGGATGGTGTCCGCGTTGATAATGCACTTGCGGACGTCAGGTCTCGACGGGAGCTCGTACATGACGTCCAGGAGGACGTCCTCGATGATAGTCCGCAGGCCCCGGGCACCGGTCTTGTGCCGGAGGGCCTCTTCGGCGGCGGCTTCCAGGGCATCCGGGGTAAAGATAAGCTCGACCTTATCCAGGGCGAAGATCTTCTGGTACTGCTTGATGACCGCGTTCTTCGGCTCGGTCAGGATCCGGATCAGGGCGTCCTTGTTCAGGCTGTCCAGGGTGACAATGATGGGTAGCCGGCCGATAAACTCAGGTATCAGGCCGAATTCCAGCAGGTCATCGGGCGTCACCTGCCGAAGCAGGGCGTCGACAGTCTCGGGGGCCCGCTTTTCGTTAACGGCGGTAAAGCCGATCCGCCGGTCCTTGTTCAGCCGGCGGGCGATAATCTTGTCAAGCCCCTCAAAGGCGCCGCCGCAGATAAACAGGATGTTCTGGGTGTTTATCTGAATGAACTCCTGGTGCGGGTGTTTGCGGCCGCCCTGGGGCGGGACGTTGGCGATGGTGCCCTCCAGGATCTTCAGAAGCGCCTGCTGGACGCCCTCGCCGGATACGTCCCGGGTGATGGACGGGTTGGGCCCTTTGCGGGCGATCTTGTCGATCTCGTCGATGTAGACGATGCCCCGCTCGGCCCGCGCCAGGTCGTAGTCGGCCGCCTGGATGAGCCGGAGCAGGATGTTTTCGACGTCTTCGCCGACGTAGCCGGCCTCGGTCAGGGAGGTGGCATCGGCGATGGTAAACGGCACATCCAGGATCTTGGCCAGGGTCTGGGCAAGCAGAGTCTTCCCGCAGCCCGTCGGCCCGATGAGCAGGATGTTGCTCTTCTGGAGCTCGACATCGTCGATCTGCCCGCCCATAAGAATCCGCTTGTAGTGGTTGTAGACGGCCACCGACAGGACCTTCTTGGCCCGCTCCTGGCCGATGACGTACTGGCTGAGCTGGTCGTAGATCTGGCGGGGCGTCGGGATGCTGGTCGACACCCCCCGGGGCTTCGGCGGCGGTGCGCCCTCCTCGTCGATAATCTCGCGGCAGAGGTCAACGCACTCGTCGCAGATGAAGACGGACCCGGGCCCGGCAATGAGCCGGCGCACCTGGTCCTGGCTTTTACCGCAGAACGAGCAGTGGTACTGGACCCGTGAGTTCCGCGAGTTTGACATCCTAGACTCCGATTTTCTGCGTAATACTAGGCGCCCCGGCCCGGTTTCGTCAAGACCTCATCGATAATACCATACTCGACCGCCTGCTCGGGCGTCATGAAGAAGTCCCGGTCGGTGTCCCGGATGATGCGCTCCAGCGGCTGGCCGGTGTGGTAGGCCAGAATGCGGCGGATCTGGTCCTGCTGGCGCAGGATCTCCTTCGCCATGATCTCCACGTCGGCGGCGGCGCCCCCGACGCTACCGACCTGGGCCTGGTGCATGTGAATGGTCGAGTGGGGCAGGGCGAACCGCTTGCCTTTGGCCCCAGCTGCCAGCAGGACCGTCGCCATGCTGGCGGCCATCCCGACGCAGATGGTCTGAACGTCCGGCCGGATGAGCTGCATGGTGTCGTAAATCGCCAGGCCAGCTGTTATCACCCCGCCCGGCGAACTGATGTAGAGGTGGATATCCTTCTCCGGGTCCTCCCGGTCCAGGTAAAGAAGCTGGGCAATGATCAGGTTTGCCACCTGGTCATTAATGGGTGTGCCCAGGAAAATGATGCGCTCCTTGAGCAGGAGCGAGAAGATGTCATAGGCCCGCTCCCCACGGCCCGTCTGCTCGATGACCATGGGGATGATGGCCGAATGAATCTCAGGCAGACTGATTCCCTTCGTCATCGCCACTCCCTTCTGTCGGTTCGGTTTCGGCGGGCGGCTCGGGCGACGCAGCTATTTCAACCAGCCGCTCAAGGGCCCGGCGCCGCCGGATGATATTCACCAGATGCTCCCGGCCGGCACCCTGGGTAAAGAACTCAATGACCTGATCCCGGGCCTCGCCGGCCGGTCCGCCCATATCCTCGGCCTCGGTCCGGAGCTCCTCCTCGGTAACCTCAATCCCCTCGGCCTCGGCCACGGCATCCAGAACCAACTGCTCCAGCAGAAGCCGCCGGGCCTGGGGCCGGAATTCCTCCCGGAGCTGCTCCTCGGTCCGGCCGGTGCCCCGGAGGTACTGAACCAGGTTAAGCCGCATCTGGGCGAGGCGGTCGGCCATGTCTTCCACCATCCGTTCGACCTGCTGTTCAACCATGACCGGCGGGATCTCAACGTCGGCCCCGGCAATAACTGCCTCCAGGACCTGCCGCCGGTACTCCTTTTCGGCCTGTTCCTCTTTCTGCCGGAGCAGTTCCGAACGGATGTGCTCCCGGAGCTGGTCCAGGGTCTCGAACCCGCCCTCCACCGTCCGGGCAAACTCGTCGTCCAGCTCGGGAAGGCGCTCGACCTTAATATCGTTGACCGTGACCCGGAACCGGGCTTCTTTGCCGGCAAGCTGACCGACCTGGAAATCCTCAGGATAGGTCAGCGTAAACTCCACGGTTTCGCCCCGCGCCCGGCCGATAACCTGCTGGCCGAAGCCCGGCGGGAAGATGGCGGAGTCTTCCCCGGCAGTGAGCTCATAGTCCTCCCGCCGGACAAACTCCTCGTCCCCAACCCAGCCGGTGACGTCGGCCACGACCCGGTCGCCTGCCTCGGCCGGTCGGTCCACCGGCTCGAGGGTCGCGTACCGCCGGCGCAGGTCCTCCAGACGCTGGTCAACTTCCTCGTCCGTAACGGCAATTACGGGTCGTTCCAGCCGGATCGACCGGTAGTTGCCCAGCCCGACCTTTGGCCGGACCTGGACAACCATCCGGATGGTGAGGGGCTCAAGCTGGGCGACTTCGACGGGCGAGCGGGCCAGGATGTCAAGGCCCTCGGCCTCCTGAACCTGCTGGAGGATCCGCGGTGCCAGGTCGTTCAAAGCCTCCTCCAGGAAGGCCTCCCGCCCAACGAACCGCTCAACCACGTAGATGGGGGCTTTGCCCGGCCGGAAGCCCGGAATGCGGATGGAGCCGACCAGCCGGCGGTAGACCTTCCGTCTGGCGTCTTCGAAGGTAGCCGGGTCAACCTCGACGTTCAGGGCAACCTGAGCTTCGCCGACCTTTTCGGTAGTGACCTTCACGGGCTGGACTCCGGATTCTGCGAGAATTCTCAGTTTACAAAAAGCGCGGCCAACCCGGATCCGGGGCTGCCAGGTCGAATCGGCCTGAACTGTTCGCCGCGCCCAAGAGCATTATAACATCCGGCCCTGGGCCCCGGCACGGAGCCCACTCCCGGACCGGGGCTTTCGAGTGTTCCCTCACCCCCCGGCCCCTTTCCCGCCCGGCGGGCGAGGGGGAGTCAGGGGGCGAGGACCATTGCAGTGCCGCCCGCCCTGTTAGCCCTTCTTTGAGGTGGGACCGGCCCGCCGTTAGTGCCGGCCCTGCCTCCTCAGCACCGCCGATGGCTTCTCCGCTCTCGCAGGCGGAGGGACTTAACCCCAGGCCGCAAACCCCGAAAACGGGAAAGCCCTGCTCCCGGAACCGATTGCCAGGCAGCCCTTGACCCTGCCGCCCCCGGCGTCGCACAATAGGTTGGAAATCAAGAATCATTTTGTAGCTTAACAACTAGGGACTAAAAAATGGGAATTCGTAATGGCAGGTTTAAACCTGACCAGGTTCGGGCGGAACTTTTAACGGTGCTGGAGCGGTGGGGACGGCTGGTGGAAAGCGACCTGAAGCGGATGATGGACGTTGCCCTGGCCCTGCGTGTGGACTCCGAGCTACGCCAGCGGCTCGAGCAGGAAAACCTGGTCCGGGTGGAGCAGGCCGGGGACGAATTCGTCTTCACGATTACCGAGGCCGGGAGGCGCTGGCTGGAGGCCTACCGTCAGCGCCGGACCGGGGGGCGCCGGCCAAAATTCCGGTCCCGCCGCCGGGGCCGCTCTGCCCGGGAATCGGCCCCGGCGCCTAATCAGGAGCAAGCTCCCGGGCCGACTCCGGTTGAGATTCAAACCGCTCCGGGCTCAGAACGGTGAGGTCGACCGGGGCCGTGCCCTTCAAGATAAGGTCAGCCATTACCAGCCCGGCGGCCGGACTGTGCTGAAAGCCGTGGCCGCAGAAGCCGACGGCGAGCCAGAAGTTTTCGAAGCCTGGCGCCCGGCCCACGATCGCCCGGCCGTCGGGCGTGAGCGGCCGGAGGCCGGCCCAGGCCGTCTTAATGGCCGCCCGCTCGAAGACCGGGACCCGGCGCACTGCCTTTTCAACCAGTTCGGGCAGTATCGACCAGTCCACCGCGGCCTCGTAGTCCGGCACGACCTCCTCGTCGCCCGGGCTCATCAGGACCCGGTCCTGGTCCGAACGGAAGTAGAACCCGGAGCCCAGGTCGGCAACCAGGGGCGTCGGGTGCTTTATCCAGGGGAAGGAGTCGGTTACGAAGATGTGGCGACGCCGGGGCATAATCGGGATCTTCAGGCCGGCCATAGCACCCACCTCCCCGGCCCAGGGGCCGGCCGCATTCACCACCTGCTCGGCCTCGAACCGCCCCGAGGTGGTGAGCACGGTCCGGACCCGCCCATGGCTGACCTCCAGGCCGGTAACCCGGACCCCTTCCAGAACCCGGACGCCCCGGCGGCGGGCCTGGGCCACGTACGCCTGGACGACCTCGTGGGGGCTGGCGTAGCCGTCGGTCGGGCACCAGGCGGCAGCCAGAACATCGTCAACCCGCACTTCGGGCACAAGCTCGACGATGTCCTCCGGCGGGATTAGCCGGGAGGGTACACCCAGCCGGTTCTGGAGGGCGATGCGCCGCCGGTGCTCCTCGACCAGTTCGGGGGATGTCAAGAGGTAAAGATAGCCGACCTGCCGGTAGTCGCAGTCGGCCCCCATCTCCTCCCGGAAGCGGCTGAAGAACTCGATGCTCCGGAGGGAGAACCAGACCTCGGTTTCGGTGGCAAACTGGGCCCGGATGCCGCCGGCCGCCTTGCTCGTGGTGGCTGCCCCAACCGTGCCCTGCTCCAGGAGCACGACGTCTTTACAGCCCGCCCGGGCCAGGTGGTAGGCGATGCTGGCCCCGATGGCCCCGCCCCCGATAATAGCCACGTGGGCGCCTTCAGCCATGTTCGGGTCCTCCCAGCCGGCGAAGCAGTTCGGCGTCGTCCAGCCCCGTCACCTCGACAAGCTTTATTCGGGCCGCATGCCCGCGGCGGATGGCCACCGCCGATTCAGGCAGGCCCAGGGTCCGGGCCAAACCCCGGATCAGTCCGGCGTTGGCCCGCCCGGCCCGGGCGGGCTCGGCAACCCGAATCCGCAGGGCATCACCCTGCCAGCCCGCTATCTCGAACCGCCCTGCCCCCGGAATGACCCGAACCTTCAGCCGGCCCATCATGACCCGGTTCTGGCCCGGCGGTTCCCGCCGGATCCGTTAAGGAGGGCGACCCCGACCACCCGGTCCTTCTCACCCACCCGCATCAGCTGGACGCCCTGGGTTGCCCGGCCCTGGACCGGCACTTCGTCGGCCGGGATGCGGACGATGATGCCGCCCTCTGAAACCAGCAGGACCTCACTGCCGGGGTGGATCAGACTGCAGGCCGCCACCGGACCGGTTCGGCCGCTGACTTTGAAGGTCACCACCCCGCCGGCACCCCGGCTGTGGGTGGGATATTCCGAAAGGGCCGTCTGCTTCCCGTAGCCCCGCTCGCTGACGACGAGCAGACTCGCCTTGGCGCCGGCGACCTCGAGTCCGACAACCTCATCCCCGTCCTCAAGCCGGATTCCCCGCACCCCGCCGGAGCCCCGCCCGGACCGGCGGACGTCGGCGGCCGCAAACCGCAGGGCCCTGCCCTGCTTTGTAACCAGGATGAGCTCGGCATCGTCCGGGCCGAGCCGGACCCAGCCCAGCTCGTCTCCGGGCTCGAGGGCCATCCCGTTGAGGCCGCCGGCCCGGCAGTTGGCGAATTCGCTCAGGCTGAGCCGTTTAACTTCGCCCCGGCGGGTTGCCAGGACCAGGGACAGGTTGCCGTTAAACTCGCGGACGGCGGTGAGGCCGGTTACCGTTTCGCCGGATTCCAGGCCGATGAGGTTGACCAGGGGCACGCCCCGGCCCTGCTTGCCGGCCTCGGGGACGTCAAAGCACCGGATGGCAAAGGCCCGGCCCCGGTTGCTGAAGAAGAGCAGGTAATCGTGGGTGCTGGCGACCAGCAGGTGACGGAGGGCGTCGTCCTCCCGCATCACCGTGGCCGTCACCCCCCGACCGCCCCGCCGCTGGGCCCGGTAAGTATCAGGTGGGAGCCGCTTAATGTAGCCCCGCTGGGTGATGGTGATGACCACTTCCTGGTCCGGGATAAGGTCCTCCTCGGTGAGCTCGGCCGCCTCCTCCAGGAGGATGCGGGTCCGCCGCTGGTCGCCGTATTTAGCCTTAATCTCTTCAAGCTCGGACCGCACCACCTGGTCGACCTGCTTGGGATCGGCCAGGATCTGCCGGAGTTTTTTAATTGTCGCCTGGAGGTCGGCGTACTCTTCGAGAATCTTCTTCCGCTCGAGGGCGGCCAGCCGGCGCAGGGGCATGCTCAGAATCGCCTCGGCCTGGGCCTCGGTGAGCTTAAAGGTTGAGATGAGCCGGGACCGGGCCGTCTCGGCGTTCTGGGCCCGGCGGATAATCGCGATGACCTCGTCGAGGTTTTCGATGGCGATTTTTAGGCCCTCCAGGATGTGGGCCCGCTCCTCGGCCTTGCGGAGCTCGAATTCGGTCCGGCGCCGGACGACCGTGCGCCGGTGGGCCAGGTAATTCTGGAGGAGACTCTTCAGGGTGAGGACCCGGGGCTGGCCGTCGACCAGGGCCAGCATGTTTATCGAGTAGGCCGTCTGCATCGCGGTGTATTTATAGAGGGCATTGAGGATCTTCCGGGCGTCGGCGTCCCGCCGGAGCTCGATGACCACCCGGATCCCTTCCCGGTCGGACTCGTCCCGGATGTCGGTTATTCCTTCGACCTTGTGCTCCCGCACCAGCTCGGCGATCCGCTCGATGAGGGCTGCCTTGTTCACCTGATAGGGAAGCTCGGTGATGACGATCTGTTCCCGGCCGCCCCGGGTCGGCTCGATCTGGGCCCTGGCCCGGATGACGACCCGGCCGTGACCGGTGGAGTAGGCGGTCTTGATGCCCTCGGTGCCGAGGATGATGCCGGCGGTGGGAAAGTCCGGTCCCTTGATGAACTTCAGGAGTTCGTCCAGGCCGGCCTGGGGGTGGTCGAGCAGGTAGATGAGGGCGTTGCAGACCTCGGTCAGGTTGTGGGGTGGGATGCTGGTGGCCATCCCGACGGCAATGCCGTTGGACCCGTTAACCAGCAGGTTCGGGATGCGCGCCGGCAGGACTGCCGGCTCCCGGTTGGTGCCGTCGTAGTTGGGCACGAAGTCGACCGTCTCCTTGTCGATGTCGGCCAGCATCTCCACAGCCATGGGAGCCAGCCGGGCCTCGGTGTTGTGGTTGATAAATCCGTTGGCAACGAAAGAGTGACACCGGCT
>Ga0079992_129678_pt1 | contig 10279 bp, 11 predicted proteins | sample FaiFalFF_MnMetaG_3_FD_69197 | JGI IMG/M metagenome (GOLD analysis project Ga0079992, IMG submission 69197) | Freshwater microbial communities from Yellowstone National Park, Wyoming, USA - Fairy Falls B (FF_Mn_B) MetaG (SPADES assembly) (version 2) | ecosystem: Environmental > Aquatic >...
AAATATTTAGAAGATCCATTTAAAGAAGATGAATTTGAAAATTTTGCGAACTTAAGAAAACAAGGATTTAAAGTTATTGGTGATGATTTAACAGTCACTAATGTAGAAAGATTAAAAATTGCTTTGGAGAAAAATTCAGTTGATGGAGTCATTGTTAAACCAAATCAAGTTGGAACTATTTTAGAAACTTTTGAATTTGTTAAATTAGCAAAAGAAAATAATTTATTTACAATTTTTTCTCATCGAAGCGGAGAAACAAATGATCATTGGCTTATAGATTTAGGTATTGCTTTTAAGGCTGATTTTTTCAAAATTGGTCCACCCCTTCAAGGCGAGCGAGTAGCTAAATACAATAGATTAAGAGAAATTTTAGTATAATTAAAATAATGTCTAACGGAGAATTTTTAAAAGGAAAATATTGGAAAAGAGAAGAATTTAGAGAAGCAGCAGCAAGATCAGCAAGAAGAGAAGTTGGCAAAATACCACCTAAACCACAAGAACAAATTAATCTTTATCTTCAAAGATTATATAAAGCTCTAACAGGTAAAGAATTAAGAGAAGATAAAGAATTAAGAGAAGAATTAATCAGAAAAGGCCTTCCAGAAAGATTTAGAAGATTTATCATTTATAGAATCAAAAAAGAATATTTCTTTAATCCTCAAGAAATAAAAGAAGATGAATTAAATAATCTTCTTAAAAATATATTGCTTGGTAATTTTGCTGAACTTAGAGGCTATACCTTAGAACAATTAAGAAATCCTCAAATTAGACAAGAAGTCATTAAACAATGGGAGCAAGAAAAAGGACAAAATTTTGAAACTTATCAAATATCAGAAAAAGAAAAAGGAAGAATTATTAAACAAGCAATAAAAGATCAAGAAGAAAGCCTAAATTATTGGTTTAATTATCTTCTTTCTCCTGAAGCAGAAAACTATCCTTTAGAATTTAGATACTGGGCATTTGTAGAAATGTTAAAATGCGGAAGTTATGATGAAAAAAGAAGAACATTTAATGAAAGAACAAAATCAACAATAGCTCCATTCCCTCCATTAAATCAACAAGCCTTAGCTATAGTTTTAGATGAAATAATAAGAAAACAAAATAAAGAACCATCCCAAATTTTAGCTTCTTTACAAGATGAAAATGAAAGAAAGGAATTTGAAAAAAGATTACAAAGAGAAAACTTCAGGGATTTATATGGTTTTGCCTTAGATTATGTAAAAAGATTAGTTTTACCAGAAGAAAGATTACCTATTATAAAAGGAGAATGGAAAGTATTCAAAAAAGGATCAGATCCTAAAGAACTGGTAAGAGCTATTCAAAATTTCCCTACTGGTTGGTGTATAGCAGGTGAAGGAACGGCAGCTTCTTATCTATCACATTCAGATGTTTATATTTACTTTTCAGAAAATGCCGAAGGCGATCCTACAATTCCAAGAGCATCTATAGTATATAATCCTAAATTACAAAGAATAACAGAAATTAGAGGCATAGCAGAATCTCAAAATTTTGATCCTTATATTCATCCAGTTGTTGAAGAAAAATTAAGAGAAATTCCAGGAGGTATAGAATGGATGGAAACAATGAATGATCAAAAGAAATTAGCAGAAATTTACTTAAAACATCTAAATAATCAAGAATTAACACAAGAAGAACTAAGATTTATTTATGAGATTGATAAAGAAATAAAAAGATTTGGTTATGGAAAAGACCCAAGAATTGAAGAAATTTTAAGAAGTAGAAATAAAAGAGAAGATTTAAGCACAATTTTCAATTGTCAAAAAGGCGAAATAGCTATAACCAAAAATGAAATAAATAATAATACAAGAATAATTTATTTGCCACGGGAACATATACGATTAACAAAATTACCACCTAATTTAGAATACGCTTTTTGTAGTCTAGATCTACGAAACACCTCTATTAGATCTTTAGGAAAATTAAAAAGAGTAGTTGGATACTTAGATCTTTATAATTCTCAAATAGAAGACCTAGGAGATTTAGAAGAAGTTGGAGGTACAATTTGCATCTCTAGAAAACAAACAAAATTAGAGAGAGTTTTAATTGAAAGGGGATGGAAAGATAAGATAGAATATGTTGGCTAGAAGATTTTATATTTTATAAAAAATTTAGTTTATAATAAAGTTAAATGTCGAGGTTAAAGATAAATTATAAATGGAATTTAAAAAAGAGCTTCAAATTGCAATTGGAATTTTAAGGTTAGCGGTCGGATTTATTTTTCTTTGGGCATTTTTTGATAAGCTTTTAGGTTTAGGTTTTTCTACTTGTTTTGATTCTCAAACAAGGACTATTAATTATTTTTGCAATCAAGCTTGGATAAATGGCGGTGCTCCTACTTTTGGCTTTTTAAAATTTGCTACTAAGGGTCCTTTTGCTGGTTTTTTCCAAGCTATAGCAGGAAATCAATTGGTTGACTGGCTTTTTATGTTAGGTCTTTTGGGTATTGGTTTAGGACTGATGCTTGGAATTTTTATGAAGCTTTCAACATTTTTTGGAGGATTAATGCTTGCTTTAATGTATTTGGCTGGATTTTTACCACCACAGCATAATCCTTTAATAGATGAACATATTATTTATATTATAGTAATGGCAGTTTTATGTCTTACAGAATCAGGAAAATATTTAGGTTTAGGAAAAATTTGGAGCCAAACAAGATTAGTACAAAAATATAAATGGTTGGAATAGTTTATAAAAAAGAGGGTAATGGAGCCATTACCCTCTTATACTAATTTATATACTAATTTATAACTTTTTTAATCTCTTCTAACATATTTTCTACTTCTCGCCATTCTTTAAATACTATAAAAATTTTTCTTGCACCTGGTCTTTCTATTATTAAAATTCCTACTTTATTTTCCGAACTTTTTATTTTAAGAGGAAGGGTTAATCTTTTTTTATTATCTATCTTTTTTAGAAATTTATACACCCGGTTTTTCTTTAATATCCATAATTCAACTATTTCACCTACTTTTACTTCTGCTTTAGCTAATGAGATTCTGCCTTTCTGATCTATCTTTCTCTCCTTTACTTGAATCATTATAGATCACCTCCTAATATTATTTTAACATTTTTTGAAATGAATTTATAATAAAAAAATGAAAGAAAAAATGAAAGAATATCTTAAAAAATTAGGGATTATTCCTCAATATACTGAAATTTCGATATTTTTGATTGGGCTAACGGTTGTATTTATAGTGATTGGTAACCTTAACCTTTCTGATATCTTAAAGTTTTTTAAGGATTTTTGGGAACAAGAAACTACTTTAGATTTTATATTAAGCGTCAGCTCTATTTCAATTTTAATTTTAGTTTGGCTATATGCATGGTTTCTTTCTATTTACCATATTTTTTCTGAAAAGGAAGTGACAAAAAGTGATAAAAAAATGATGTTGGATTTTACTATAGTCACCATAACTGCTGTTGGAATGATTGCAAGTATCCATATATTAAGTGAATCTAAAGGTATCTGGGTAATCTTTCCTATTTTTAATTTTATTAGTGTTTATATTAGTTTTCTCTTATTAAATGAGTTGCGTAAAAGAGGTATAATCACCACCACCGATGTTATCATAGTTAAACAGGCGAAAAGAGAAGAAGTAATTGTAGGAACAATAGCAGTTTTCATTCTTTTCTTTATCAGTAATTACATTTTTAAAAACCATTGGTCAATAACTTTTTCAATTTGCACTTCTTATGCAGCTCTTTTTAATGAAATGATAACTAAGTTATTTTTTAAACATGGATCAACTAAAATTTGAAGGTTTTCCTCCACCAAGAAGCGATAAAGCTTTTCAGGAAGAAAGAGAAAAAATTTTATCAACAGGAGAGAAGATTTTGTTTTTAAAGATTGAAGAAATAAAAAGCAATAGTGAGATTACAGAAATCCATATTATCTTTAAGATAGAAAAACCAGATGGAGTGATTGTAGAGAAAACTTTTATTTTTGATTTTAAAAATCCAAAGAGAAAACCTCAAATTAAAAGTAGGATATTGTCTGCACCAGCTGGATCGCGTGTATTTTATTCAGAAGAAACTCTTAAAGATGCAGAAACAATCTCTTATATTGCTTTTCAAGAAATTAAAAAACGAGCATATGCTATATTTAAAGATAGATTAGATAGATTAAAGAGAACCCAAAAATGAAACTTTAATTTAAGTAGGTTTTCTGAAAATTAAGTAATAATCATGAGCAGGATCCCATTGATAGGTGCTGACTCCAATAAGTGTGTCTTCTCTTACAAATTCAAAACCTAAATTTTGTATCATTTCTATCACCTCTTTTTTTGATGGAGGAGTCCATCTTTCGATTATATTTAACAAACCACCAGGCTTAAGAATTCTAAGAGCTTCTTGTAAAGCTTTTTCTTTTGTTTTTTGTGATATTTTTGGATCTCCTAAGAAGTTAGCTAAGAAAACCTGATGACAAGAGTTATCTTTTATTGGCAATTTCTCCCCACTCGCTACTATATGTAAAATTTTTTCAGCTTTAACTTTGAATAATTTTAACCAATCGCGATTTATTGAAAGCTCTCCTGGGTTTATATCTATTCCAATATAAAATTTTCCCTTGAGTTCTTCTAATTTCTTACGAAGCATTCCCAGTGGATTTCTTCCTGCTCCTATATCTACCCATATTTTCTCTTTCTTCTTTCTCTCTTTTTTGCCTTCAGGCATTGGACAAATTTTATCATAATTTTTCTTTAAAAAATAGTTTATAATATAAAAATAAATGAAGAAAATAGATTTCACCAATTATCAGGAACTTATTAATGTTTACTCGAGAGAAATAAAAGTAGTTGTTATTTTTATAATTTTTTTAATTATTAACAAAGTTCTGGATGCTATTCTTAGAAGAATTTTATATTCAAAATTAAATAATATTCCAGCAGAAAAAACAGGGAAGATACAAACTTTATTTAATTTATTTAGAGGAGTTAAAAGTATTATTATCTGGGCAATCGCTTTGCTTATTGTTCTTTCTCTTTATAATATAAAATTAACACCTATTTTAACTGGTTTTGGTATAATAGGAGTTATTATTGGTCTTGCTTCTCAAACTATAATTGTTGATATTATTTCTGGAATAGCAATAATTTTGGATGGATTTTTTTATATTGGAGATAGAATAAAAATAGGAGATATTGAGGGAGAGGTAATTGATATTAATTTAAGAAGGACTTATATTAAAGATGATCAAGGCTATATCCACTCTATACCTAATAGTCAAATAAAATTAGTTTCTAAAAAGGAATGATATGTCATTTAAAGAAAAAGTTTTTCAAGTTGTTAGGAAGATTAAAAGAGGAAGTTTCCTAAGTTATAAAGAAGTGGCTAAAAGGGCAGGAAACGAAAGAGCTTATAGAGCTGTAGCTAATATTTTGAAAAATAGTCCGCAAGATGTTCCTTGTCATCGAGTTATTAGAAATGATAATTTGGTTGGTGGTTATATGGGAAGGGAAGATTTAGATTGGCTAAAAGCTGCACTTCTTTTAAAAGAAGGAGCCATTGGAGTTATTCCTACTGATACTATTTATGGGATTTGTACAAGTGCTTTTAATAGAAAATCAGTTGAAAAAATTTATAAATTGAGAAAAAGAAACCCCGGCAAGCCTTGTATAATTTTAATTTCAAGTTTTGATGATTTAAAAAAATTTAATGTCAGATTGACTTTATGGCAGAGAAAAATTTTAGAAAAATTATGGCCAGGGAAGGTTAGTGTGATATTTTCTTGCCCTTATAAAGAATTTTATTATCTTCACCGTGGTACTAATTCTTTATCTTTTAGACTTCCGAAAAATAAATTGATTTTAAATATTCTAAAAATCTCTGGACCTCTTATTGCTCCTTCAGCAAATTGGGAAGGATATGAGCCAGCGAAAAATATTAGAGAAGCAAAAAGATATTTTGGCAATAAAGTTTTTTATTTAGATAGAGGAAATTTAATTTCTAAACCCTCAACTTTAATTGATTTAAGAGAAAAGAAGATAAAAATTTTAAGAGAAGGAGAAGAAATTAAAAAAGTTTTTGAAATTCTAAAGCATCTTCGACAGCATAACCTTCCGCATCGTTATTAAAATAAGCAAACAAAGTTTTTGGTTTTAATTTTTTTATTTCTTTGGCATATCTTTGAAGTTCTTCTTTTTCATATTTTGAGGCAAAAAGATGTGGTTTGCCGTGAAATCTTATATAAACAAAATCAGTTGTTTTAACAATATCAGTAGGCCATCTTGGAGAATCTGAAATAACAAAAGCAACTTTTTTCTTTTTCAAAAAATTATAAGTTTCTTTATCAAGCCAAGATTTATGCCGGAATTCAATTGCAAGTCTTAAATTCCTAAAGTTTTTAAAAAACTTTTCCAAAACATTCAAATCCTTCTTCAAACTTGGAGGAAGCTGAATTAAAATCGGTCCTAAATTTTTTCCTAAAACTTTATAACTTTCAATTGTTTCTTTTAAGATTCTTTTGTCATCTTTGTTTAATTTTAATTTTCGAAAATGGGTAAAAAGTCGATGAAGTTTGATAGAGAAAAGAAAATTTTTATTTACTTCTTTTTTCCATTTTTCGAAAGTAGATTTTTTAGTAAAATGATAAAAACCGGTATTGACTTCGACAGTATTAAAATATTTTGAGTAAAATTTTAAAAAATCTTTAGAAGGCAAATTTTCAGGATAAAATTTTACTTTCCAATGATAATATTGCCAGCCGGAAGTACCGATGTAAATTTTCATAAAAAAATTTTACAATATGCATATTGTAAATTTAAAATTGTGGAAAACGTTTAATTATTAAAGTTTTTACTATAGATTTTTATTGTTTACACGAATTTGGATTTTTTAATAAGTTGTGTAAAATTTAATCAAAAAAATTAGTTATAAAACAAATATGGATAAAGAAATAGAATTAACACACATTATAAAAAGAGATGGAAGAATAGTGCCTTTTGATAGAACAAGAATAGAAAGGGCAGTAGAAAAAGCACTAATAGCCACTAATAAAGAAATAGGAAATATTCCCGTGATTATAGCAGATAGAGTCATAGAAGAATTGAAAAAGAAAAAAGCTGAAGATAGAAATTTTGTGCCAACAGTGGAAGGAGTTCAGGATTTAGTTGAAAAAGCTCTGATGGAAGAGGGATTATATGAAACTGCAAAAGCTTATATACTTTATAGGGATTGGAGAGCCAGATTGAGAAAAAGAAATATTTTTCAAAAAAGATTAAATTTAAAACCATACGAATATCCAGAGTTAATTGATTATGTTGATGCTATTAGACATTCTTATTGGTTGCATACTGAATTTAATTTTACCAGTGATGTTCAAGATTTTAAAGTAAAAACTAATGAGATAGAAAGAAATGCAATTAAAAATTCAAGTTTAGCCATTGCTCAAATTGAATTGATGGTAAAACAATTTTGGGGAGATATTTATAAAAAATTACCAAAACCAGAAATAGCAGCGGTTGGTTATACTTTTGCTGAAAGTGAAGTTAGACATATGGATGCTTACAGTCATCTTCTAAAAATATTAAATTTAGAAAGTGAGTTTGAAAAAATAAATGAAATCAAACCATTAAAAGAAAGATATATTTATTTAGAGAAAGCCAAACAACTTGCTTTAAGTGAAGAAAATAAAGAATTCAGCAAAGCAATTTTACTTTTTTCAATCTTTGTTGAACATGTCTCTCTTTTTTCTCAATTTTTAGTTATTATGTCATTTAATAAATATAAAAATATGTTTAAAGGAACCTCTAATGCAGTGGAGGCAACTTCTAAAGAAGAGCAAATTCATGGACTTTTTGGCATTGAACTTATAAATATAATTAAGCAAGAAAATCCAGAGTGGTTTGATGAAAATTATATTAAATCAATAACTGATTTTTGTAAAGAATTTTATCAAAGCGAAGAAATGTTAATTGATTGGATTTTAGAAAAAGGAGATTTGGAATTTTTATCAAAATATACTATTAAGGAATTTATAAAAAATAGAATTAATAGAGATTTAGAGATGGTTGGCTTTCCTAAAATATTTGAGGTTGATGAAAAAGCAATCAAAGAAACAAATTGGTTTGAAGAGGAAGTGATTACTACAAAACATACTGATTTCTTTTTCAAAAGGTCAATTAATTATAGTCGTCGGCAGTTTAGTATAACTCCCGACGACATTTTCTAAAAATGTTCGAATGGCTTAATGAATATAGCAGAATGTTTCTTTCAAGGGGTTATTTATTGCCCGGTCAAACTCCAGAGCAAAGAATTGAAGAAATTTCTCAAAAAGCAGAAGAATATTTAAAGATTGATGGTTTTGCTAAAAAATTTTTTAAATATATGAGTTTAGGTTTTTATTCTTTAGCCACTCCTGTTTGGACAAATTTTGGCAATCAAAGAGGTTTACCAATAAGCTGCTTTGGATCTTATATTGAAGATAATATGGGGTCAATTTTATTTACTTTAGGTGAAGTTGGAATGATGAGTAAATTTGGGGGAGGAACATCTGCTTATTTTGGTGAGTTAAGACCAAGAGGGTCTTTGATAAAAAGTGATTATGGAAAAACTTCCGGTTCAGTTCATTTTATGCAACTTTTTGACAAAATTGCCGATGTCATTTCTCAAGGTTCAACCAGAAGAGGGCAATTTGCTCCTTATTTGCCAATAGATCATGGTGATATTGAAGAATTTTTAGATATAGGAACAGAAGGACATCCTATTCAAAAAATTACTTATGGAGTGACAGTAACTGATAAATGGTTAAATGAAATGCTTAAGGGTGATGAAGAAAAAAGAAGAATTTGGGCAAAAGTTATTCAAAGAAGATATCAAATCGGTTATCCTTATATCATTTTTATTGATAATGTTAATAATAATACTGTTGATGTTTATAAAGATAAAAAATTAAAAATTTATGCCAGTAATCTTTGCACTGAAATTGCTCTTCCTTCAAATCCAGAATGGTCTTTTGTTTGCGATCTTTCTTCTATAAATCTTTTAAAATATCACGAGTGGGAAGATACTGACGCAGTAGAGACACTTGTCTTTTTCTTAGATGCAGTTATGGAAGATTTTATTAAAAAATTAGAAGCTATGAGAGATTCAAAAGATAAAGAAAAAAGACAAGCTTTTGAGTTTATGCAAAGAGCTTATAATTTTGCCGTTGCCAATAGAGCTTTAGGTTTAGGTGTTGTTGGTTGGCATTCTTTACTTCAAAGTAAAATGATTCCTTTTGAAAGTGAAGAAGCAAGAAAATTAAATATTGAAATATTCAAGAAAATTTACGAAAGAGCTTATAATGCTTCTAAAGAATTAGCAAAGCTTTATGGAGAGCCAGAAATACTCAAAGGATATGGAAGAAGAAATACCACTCTTTTAGCCATTGCTCCAACAACTTCTTCTGCCTTTATTTTAGGTCAAGTTTCTCAAGGCATAGAACCTTACTTTTCAAATTATTATGTAAAAGACATAGATAAAATAAAAGTAACAATTAAAAATCCATTTTTAGAGAAATTACTGGAAGAGAAAGGTAAAAATACAGAAGATGTTTGGAGGGAAATATTATATCACGATGGTTCGGTTCAACATTTAGATTTTCTTTCAGAAGAAGAAAAAGCTGTTTTCAAAACTTTTCAAGAAATTGATCCTTATGAGATAATTGATCAAGCAGCAGATAGACAAAAATATATAGATCAATCTCAATCGTTAAATTTGATGATAAATCCCTTCACGCCTCCTAAAGAAGTTAATGATTTAATTCTTTATGCTTGGCAAAGAGGTATTAAATCTTTGTATTATCAACATAGTGTTAATGCTGCCCAAATGTTAAATAGGAGAAAGATATGTGAAGCTTGTGCAGGTTAATTTTAGGGCTCGTAGCTCAGTGGTACCTGCCTGCCGGCAGGCAGGGAGCACACCGTACCAAAAACGGGCGGTTAGCTCAATGGTAGAGCGCATGGTTCACATCCATGAGGTTGCAGGTTCGAATCCTGCACCGCCCACAGATTTTGGCGCGGGGGTCGCTGGTTCGAATCCAGCCGAGCCCAATAAATTATGAAAATTTTTCTTTGTGGAGATGTTATGACAGGAAGAGGAGTTGATCAGATTTTACCTTATCCTTGTGATCCTAAAATTTATGAGCCATTTGTTAAAGATGCTAGAGATTATGTTAGGTTTGCTGAAGAAATAAATGGAAAAATAGATTATCCAGTTTCTTTTGATTATATTTGGGGAGACGCTTTAAAAGAAATAGAAAAAGAAAAAGTTGATTTAA
>Ga0079992_117637_pt1 | contig 10244 bp, 6 predicted proteins | sample FaiFalFF_MnMetaG_3_FD_69197 | JGI IMG/M metagenome (GOLD analysis project Ga0079992, IMG submission 69197) | Freshwater microbial communities from Yellowstone National Park, Wyoming, USA - Fairy Falls B (FF_Mn_B) MetaG (SPADES assembly) (version 2) | ecosystem: Environmental > Aquatic > Freshwater...
CCTTCCTTCCCAACTCCTTGCCCTTACCCTATCGCCAAATATCCCCTTCAACCTTGAAAAGGTCGCCTCAACCCTGTTCCTTCTCCCATACCCTTTCTCCTTTGCCCATTCACAAAAACCCTTCTCCCTCATCTCCCTTATCGTCTCATCTCTTCCCTTCAAAACCCCTCCCTCCTTCCCATCCCTTCTCACCTTTATCACTCCCTTTGCCCCCATCCTTTCTATCTCCCTCCAAACTTCTCCCCTGTCATATGCCCCATCCATGATGACTTCCCTTACCTTTCCCCTCTGCCCTCAATCCCTTCCATCATCGCCTTGAAAACCTTGCTTTCATGAACCTTCCCGTCCGTCAAACAAAACTCCAATCTCTCTCTGTCTTCTCTTCAACGCATAGGTGAACTTTTATCCACCCCTTCCTTCCCATCCTCTCCCCCATCCTCTTCCCTGCTCGGCTTTCATGACCTGTCTCCTTGCTGCTTGAAGGTTTTGAGATGAATTCTTTTGTTGAAATGCCTACTGTATCGCCCGACGGATGGGACGACCAGGGTAAATGGCTCTTTCGCTTCCATTCTCAAAAACGATTTGACCGTTGACCAAAACGAAGTATATGCCTTTCGGTGGGTTGAAAGGTTCATCGTAAGTGGAAGTGTCCAAAATTTCGTGCTCGTTGAAGATGACCAAGTCAGCGAAGTAACCCTCCTTAATTTCACCCCTTTGCCCTAACTTGAAAACTTTTGCTGGGAGAGAAGTCATTTTGCGGATGGCTTCCTCCAAACTTAGCACACCCTTCTCACGAACATAACGAGCCAGAACCCGAGGGAAAGTGCCATAACCGCGAGGGTGAGGTTTGCTTTTCATGTCGTTGTAACGCACAGAACTGTCTGAGCCAAACATGGTGTTTTTGTGGCACATAATTTCTTCCAAGTCATCCTCACTCATACACTCGTAAATCATCTGAGCACCGCCTCGTTTCAGGAGTTCAAGGATAACTTCAGCTTCCTGTTCTATTTCGGTTAAGCCTGAAGGTAATTGCTGTTGCCATTTGTGGTTGAATTGTGCTAATTCGTGAATGTAGTATCCGTTTAGAGACGGGTCAAACCAACAAGAAGCGATACGGGCGAAAGAGAAATCCCTCCAACCTTTTTCAATGGCTTCACTAATCATGTCTTGACGAATTCTTTGACGCAACAGTTCGTTATGAAGCCTCAACCTGAATCGCCTTTCTCCACCTTCCAATGACCACTTTGGCAGCAAGACAATCAGACCTGTGCTGGAACTTGTGTAGGGATAGCAATCCATGGTGACTTGAATGCTCTGTTTCTGAGAATCAATCAAACCCAAAAGTTGTGTTGCAGTTTTCCACAACTTTGGCGCAGCAATTTTCAGGTGAGAGAGGTGAACATTTACTTTCGCTTTATGACCGATTTCCAAGGCTTCCTTGACAGCTTCAAAAACTTTTAGCCCTTCATCTCTCAGATGGGTTACATATAAACCGTCATATTGTCCTGCAACTTTCGCTAAAGCGACTATCTCCCATTGTGGTGCGAACATCCCTGGCAAGTATTCAAGACCTGTTGAAAGCCCCAATGCCCCATCTTCCATCGCCTTTCGCACTAAGTCCTCCATCTTCCGCAACTCAACAGGTGTAGGCGGTCGGGTAGCATTTCGCATGACCTTTTGTCGCACAGTGTTATGCCCAATTAGCGTGGCAACATTGACTTGTGAGCCATATTGTTCTAGTTTCTGGAACATTAAACCAACATCTTCTACTGACCTACCGCAATTCCCCGTGATAATCGTAGTCACTCCTTGACGGATAAAATTGGGAGCGCGGAAAGGTCTGTGTCTTGGCAAGTTTGCTTCCACATGAGTGTGAACATCTATGAACCCTGGTGCCACGACGCACCCTTGTGCATCAATTACGACTGGAGCATATGCCCTACGCAGATGACCAACGGCGGCAATTTTATCACCTTTAATCCCTATGTTCGCCTCAAACGCTGGTTTCCCGGTCCCGTCAACAACTTTCCCGTTAATTATCAACAAATCAAAAACTTGTGATGGCGGAAGATGTTTCCACCAAAGGAGTAGCAGCAAACCAAGAAGGAGACAAAGGGAAAAAACTATGGAGTAGAACACCCACTTAGTCATAGACCCCTTCACCTTCCCCAGAACCGACTTTTCGCCTCAATCGTTCTAACCTCTTTTGCAAATCCTTTATCTGTTCCTCCCATCGGTCTGGATTTTTCTCAGCAACCTTCATTGCTTTTTGTGCTTCCTCTAAAGCATCTAAAATCCAACCCTTTTTCTCGTAAAGGCAACTGAGGCGACAATAAGGTGTAGGGCGGTCTGGGTCTAATTCAATCGCTTGCCGATATTCCTTCTCAGCCTCGTCGTATCGCCTCAAGTTATAGAAAGCCCAACCTACATTGAGGTAAGGGAAAACCCAATCACTATCGTGTCTTTTCGCTTGAGAGCACCATTCCACCACTTTAGCCCAATTTTTCTGTCTTATGTAAACGACACCGATGCTGTTGTAAGGTAGTGCCCAATTTGGGTCATTTTGAATAGCCTCTTTATAGGCTAAAATGGCATTATCATAACGCTTATCTAAGAACTCTAACCGACCATAGCAATACCTTTGTCTCGCTTTTAGCCAATTATCGTAAGGTGCTATATCTACTGCCCAATCACAGAGTTTCTTTAGTTCCTGCCACATCTGAGAATCTTCCTTTGATGTCCTGTAGAAGTTGTCAAAACCCCTGTTAATCTCACCCCTCAAAACATTCAACACTTTCGCCTGCACCCGTTGAAAGGTGGCACTGTTAGGAAACTCCCTGCGAAGCCTTCGGTAAAGTTCCAGTGCATTGTCATTAGGTGGAGAAATCAGACGCCTTTCCTCCAGAGCCTTGTAAATTTCTTGTTCTAACCGTCGTTCACTTAACAAACGGTTAACTCGCCCTCCAAGGATTATGACAACCAGACCCAGAACAAAAAGAAATCCAGCAACCCAGACCAACCAGCGAGGTCTCTTGACAGCAACTGTAGTTGGAGGAACTGGTAAACTGACGGGTGTCGTTGAACTGACAGATGCTGTTGGAACGCTTGGCTCAGGTATAACGGCAGGAGTTGATTTAGTAGCCTGTGTTAGGTCAAAGGCTTGTCCTTTCAACGCCCTCACAAAAGCAACAGCACTTTGAAACCGCCTTTCAGGCGATTTTGCTAAACTTATCTTCAACGCTTCCAATGCATCGTCGCTAATTATCCCTCTCAACTTATCAACTGGAACTTCTTCGTGAACATGTTTGTAGCCTATCGCCATCGGAGTCGTCCCAGTGAATGGAACTTCCCCTGTCAGCATCTCATAGGTCAGCACTCCGAGGGCATAAATATCACTTGCCTTGCTTGCTTCATGTCCTTCCCACAATTCAGGTGCCATGTATTCAGGCGTCCCAACCAATACTCCCGTCTGCGTGAACCTCTCTCCACCCAACACCCTCGCTATCCCAAAATCTGTCACCTTCACCAAACCTTCCACCGTCACCATAATGTTGCTCGCCTTTATGTCTCGGTGTATTATCCCCCTCTGATGGGCATAATCCAAAGCCATCCCTATTTGCTCAAGTATGGGCAACGCCTCCTCAAGCCTTAACCTCCCCCTCTCACGAATAATCGTCCCTAAATCCTTCCCGTCAACAAACTCCATCGCAAAATAGTAAAGCCCTCTGTCCTCTCCCGCTTCATAGATGGCGATGATGTTTGGATGTTGAAGGGATGCTGCTGTCCTTGCCTCTGTCAAAAAACGGGCGACAGTGTTTTCGTCTTGGGCAAGGTGAGGGTAGAGGACTTTGATGGCGACTTGCCTTTGGAGGGTGGCATCGTAGCCTTTCAGGACGAAGCCCATCCCGCCTTTTCCTATCATCCCGATGATTTGATACCGACCAATTTGTTCTGGAACTTGCATCTTTCATCGCCTCACCCCATCAATCGGTAGTTCTTCAATTGGCATAAAGGTCAATGGTGTCCAAGAAATTTTCAGCATCTTCTTAATCATTCTTTCCCTTATCACACCTGTTGAAGGTTTCGGTTGGCAACGGTCAATGTAAACAGGGATAACTTGCATTTGACGGATGAAACCTTCCTTGCTGATTTCTAACCAAAGGCAAATGCTATGGCGCCAAGGTTCTCTTTGGTCAAAGACAAAATTGCCTAAACTGTAGGCAATTAATTTGCTTTTGTAAAACCCGATGCCTTGTGGTGTGTGTGGGTGATGCCCTAAAACGATGTCGGCACCTGCTTCAATGACGGCATGGGCGAAATCCATCACAAATCTTCTTTGGTAAAAGCCTTGTGGGAAGTCAACATATTCTTTCCCCATGTGCATGCTAATTATGACTACATCGGCCACCTTGCGGGCTTCTTTCACATCTTTCTGAGCCATTGAGATGTCAGCCCAAGCAACGCCACCTTGTCCTGACTTTGCCCTTATAGAACCTGGTACTTCATTGTAAGCCAAGAAAGCCACTTTTATGCCCTTCACTTCTATCAAAGCAGGTTGATGGGCTTCCTCATAACTCCGCCCACCACCACAAGACATAATCCCATTTTGATGTAGAATCTCAAGAGTATCGGTCAAAGACTGAATTCCAAAGTCTGTTGCATGATTGTTCGCCACCGAAAGGACATCAAAGCCTGCATAGACTAATCCCCTAACTGCAATGGGCTTAGCACTAAAAATCATTCGGTTACGAGGATGAACCAGTTGACCGTTAGGCGTAATAGGTGACTCCAAGTTAGCAAAAGCAATGTCGGCTTTGCTAATGATAGGTTGCATAACTTGGAAAGGATATTCTGGACCGTTCCGTTCAATCAATTCTCCAACCCCACGCCCTAACATGATGTCGCCAGCAGCAAAAAGTGTGAAGGTTTCGTTGGTGGCAGGAGGTGATAGTTGAGGAGAAAGGCTTTCAGATGCAAAGATAGCATCTCGTTCTCCGTCGCCCTCGTCAGGTGACGGACAAAACTCCCGCCAAACTGTCAGTGAGACGACGCCCAAAACAGCCATCAAAAGCAACATCAATTTCCCCCTCATTTTTACACCACCCTATTCTCACCCTTACATCCAACGAAGGAAGAAACTTTCGTTGATCCAGAACTTTGCTCCCTCTCATCGACCTACAGCCCATGCTTCAACCTAATTAGACCTCACACCGGCTAAATGGGCTAATTTCTCTAAATCATGAGTTGACAATGAAAGCAACATGTGTAGCACCAGCCGTCCTGCAATTTGCAAATTTTGTCGTTTAATGTTGCCAGGAAGGTCTCTTGCAGTGTGATAAGCCGGATCCTTGCGACGGTGGAACCACACAGAGGGTATGCCTGCCTCTTCAAATGCTTCATGATCACTCCAAGGCTTTCCCTTCCCCCAAATTCCTATAGAAATCCCCAGTTGCTTTGCCGATGCAAGTGCTTTCTTGACAAGAAATGGATCAGCACGCCCTAAAGTGCAGGCGTAAAAGTTTTCACCGACGCCAATCATATCTATTGAAATCATCCCAACAATAGGCGTTGAGCGAGGTTTGTTTTTAAGGTATGTGGCTACATAGTAATTTGAGCCATAGTGGTGATGTTCAAAAATGCCATCTACACTCTCTTCGGCACCGAAGGCAACAAATTCAAGCACATAAGGTAGTTCAACATTTGCCAGCACCCTTGCGACCTCAAGCATTACCCCCACTCCAGAAGCGTTGTCGTTCGCGCCAGGAGAGCGGATTCCTCTCTTAGATATGGAATCATAGTGGGCACCGACAACAATTTTGTATTTTGCTGATGTTAAGAGCGGTTCTTTAATAGCTATGATATTCTGACTCACACGCCTCACAGGAGGCAAAGGGATGTCTTTTTGATAATTCCATCTGTAGCCATATTTTTGGAACTGGTCAGCGATGTATGCCGCTGCCACCTGCTCCCCCTTCGTTCCAGCAACCCGAGGACCAATGTGAGTAGCAAGGTAAACGATGTGAGCGAAGGCTCTATTTGCATCAAACTGCGCCAGTAACTCTTGAATGTTAACCAAATTGGTCGCAAGTTTCGGTTTAATGGCGGGTGATGGATGCTTTAGCCTTTGTTGCCCAGTCGTTTCGACAGGGTGTGGCTTTTGCGCCCCTTGCATAGCCTTCGCTGGGATTCCCAATGAAAAGCCAACAGCAAATACAATAACCAATAAAGTGACTGTCAGCCAATTCTGCACCCAATGCTTTCCCTTTTGCACCTGACAAGGATGACAAACTTGACAATGCTTCATTGCTCTCTCCTCCTCTAAAGCGCAAATTCACTTTTCATAACCCCAGACTTCCACCTCGGAAATGAGAGTGTCATTCCATTTAGTCCCTCGATAGATGCTTTTAATGGTGATTTTTACATATTGTGACCGCACAGGAGGGTCTAGGTTTATATATTGCATTCTTTCGTCATCAGTGAAGGTAAATTGAACTGAAGAACCATCTGAGAACTCCAATTGAACCCCCTTGACCCGATTGTTAAGCCTGAAAAGATTTCCATATTTTGGATGGGATTTGGTATATCCAGGCACGATACCAACTCGTGTAATTGTTCGCACGGAAGGGAAAACAATTTTTATCCATTCACCAATTCCTTCCCCGTGCACTCCCCAGGCTTTAACTAAAGTGCCATCAATTGCGTATTCTGGCAAGTAGTGGATGTATGTCCCACTTGATCTGTCGTAATACGAATTATGTTTAGATGATGCTTTTACTATCCATGATGACTTATCTTCAAACTTGAAAGGTTTTGGTTCAGATAGAGGGACTTTGGGCTTTAACACAAAAGGTGCAGGTTGTAAAGGTTCAGCAAGGTTTGATGAAGTAATCTTGGTATCTCGGCTATTTGAGGGATTACGACCTTGGTTGATTGCCACAATTATAAAAATCAACCCAAGAAAAGCCAATACTGTTGCGACAAGTCCCATAGGTAACCAAATTTTCTTTGCATGAGTGGTTATGCCAGATAAGGGAGAAACTTCAACGGACAGTGGAGGGACTTTGCTTCCCAAATAACCACCTTTGAGCACATTAACAAAAGCTATGGCTGTTTGGAACCGATGTTCTGGATTTTTGTCAAGTGCTTGCAAGATAGCATCATTGACATGATTAGGCAGGGATGAGTCAAAGTGCGTGGGTAGTGGCGGGCGTTCATTTACATGCTTATAGCCGATCGTCAAGGCTGTATCACCTTCAAAGGGAACCCTGCCGATTAGCATCTCATAAGCGAGAATGCCCAGAGCGTAGATGTCTGCTCGCTTATCTGCCTCCTTTCCTTGCCATAATTCAGGTGCCATATATTCAGGCGTCCCAACCAATACTCCCGTCTGCGTGAACCTCTCTCCACCCAACACCCTCGCTATCCCAAAATCTGTCACCTTCACCAAACCTTCCACCGTCACCATAATGTTGCTCGCCTTTATGTCTCGGTGTATTATCCCCCTCTGATGGGCATAATCCAAAGCCATCCCTATTTGCTCAAGTATGGGCAACGCCTCCTCAAGCCTTAACCTCCCCCTCTCACGAATAATCGTCCCTAAATCCTTCCCGTCAACAAACTCCATCGCAAAATAGTAAAGCCCTCTGTCCTCTCCCGCTTCATAGATGGCGATGATGTTTGGATGTTGAAGGGATGCTGCTGTCCTTGCCTCTGTCAAAAAACGGGCGACAGTGTTTTCGTCTTGGGCAAGGTGAGGGTAGAGGACTTTGATGGCGACTTGCCTTTGGAGGGTGGCATCGTAGCCTTTCAGGACGAAGCCCATCCCGCCTTTTCCTATCATCCCGATGATTTGATACCGACCAATTTGTTCTGGAACTTGCATCTTTCATCGCCTCACCCCATCAATCGGTAGTTCTCACCTTGCTAAGCCCTTCCCTGCATTCGGAACTGTAACACAACCCGTCCTGCCTGGATGTAATCGCCGTCTTTCAAAGGTTGCCATTGGGCTACGGGCTGTCCGTTGACATAAGTTCCCTGAGCGCTCTCATTTTCCAACCAAAACTGACCTCGTTCAAACCTTATGCGAAAATGCTTGCGTGAAACGGAAGGTTCAAGGATTTGAATGTCACTTTCACTGGACCGACCGACAAGACTAACGGGTTTAAGCACGAAAAGTTTTTGACCAGGATGTGGTCCTTGAACCACTTCCAACCAAACGGTCAGATTAGCAGGCAAGGATTGAGGTTGGGCTGGAGGGACTGGCGGCAGGGAAGGTTGAGGGATTTGCGGTAAAGGTGGCTCAGAAACTTGATGCCTTTCCGCTTGATGACTTTCCATTGGCGTTATCTCTTGCTGGAACAAAATTTGAACATCTTCACGAACCAGATAGGCTATGATCACAATGCTGATAATGATTTCAAACAGCCCACTGATAATCAATATACTGCCCATGCCTGTTTGCCGAGCCGCTTCTGATAAGCCAATGCCTAAACTCATGAAACCAAGAAGTATTTCAACCACGCGCGTCAAAATGGTCAACTGTCTTCCCCACTCAGCCAGTTGCCATAACCCGACAGCGCCACTGACCATTAGAATACCAAGCAAGAAAGAAAGGATGCTCAATATCGTGACAATTGCGCCAATGCGTTCAGAACCTGTAATAGCACCAATTACTCCAGCCAAGAAGCCACCAATCAAACCGATGTAGGCTGACAAAAGCAGATATCCAAGTCCAGAAAGGACATTCCAGATAACGATGAAGACAATTCCGAACGGTTTTGGGAAAGTTGTCTGATGTGATTGACGCATTGCACTTCTAAACCGCGCAGGCAAAACACTTCCGCACTGGGAACAAAACGATGCGCCTTCAGGGTTTGGTTGTCCACACTGAGGACATCTCATTTCCATCACCTCTCGGAAGCCCTCATCAGTGCCAAAGTGCCCAAAGGTAAGTTAGTGCCACGAACATCCACATAACGAACTTCCCACTCACCTTCGTTTATTTGAAAGAAATACTCACCTTTCGTCAGCAAACATTCTTGGCGCTTATTTCCTTGCATAAGGACAATTCTTGCTTGTCCACTTTTTAGTGCATCATAACTTTTCTGCGGATTTTTGAACTTCAAGAAAACTCCTTCCTTCGTCTTCTCAAACTCCCTTTCCTGCTGAATTACTTTTATCTCACCATTTTCTGCCATGAACTGAACACCTTCGCGCGATAATTTCACTTGCAGGCGAATGGGTTGTGTAGCAGGTGTTAGAGACCTAACTGTTGATTTTTGTGGTTTTAGGACTTCAGACTTAGGGATTCGATTTGATTGCCAAATTCGCAATGCTAACCCTATAACCAGACCGAAAACTACACCAAGCAAAATCAGGAGAATAAGACTTTCCCAATGGAAACGCTTTCGCTTTTTGAAAACAGGGCGCGGGATGTAAGGTTGAGTCGGGATTTCAGATTGAGGCAAAGGATGGTGCTTTTTTCGCCTTAGCCCTACTTGTGCCAGCAAGACAGTGATATTGTCGTGCCCGCCACGCTCATTCGCCATCGCCACCAATCGCTCACAAATTTCCTGCAAACTTGCAGTGCCATTCAATAACTTTGCTATTTCATCGTCTCTGACATGTCCAGTCAACCCATCGGAACAAAGCAGAAACAAATCGCCCTCTTTTAATCCACCGGCAAAAATATCGCCTTCCACTCGTGGCTTACTGCCCAAGGCGCGTGTCAAGTAATTTCTAAAGGGCGAATTTTGTGCCTCGCTTGGTTTCATCCGACCCTGCGCTACCTCTTGCGCGACCCATGTGTGGTCTGTAGTTAACTGGCGAAGTTGACCGTCACGCAGAAGGTAAGCACGGCTATCGCCGACATGTGCGATGTAAAAACTGTCATCGCCTAAAATCAAAGCGGTGAGCGTCGTCCCGGGACGACCCTTCCCTTCTTCTCTTGCCAATCGGTAAACAGCGTTGTTTGCATGGTCTATCGCATCCCTTAATGCCTTCTCTTTCTCGTTAGGCTGCTTCGCTAAACTGGCAAAAAGAGATTCAGCAAAGGCTTTCACTGCCGTTTGGCTGGCAAGTTCCCCCAAGGCGTGACCACCCATTCCATCGGCAACGACCAATAAAGCCCATAATCCCATCTTCTCTGCCTCCTGCAAAGGCGGAAGATAGACAAGGTAACTGTCCTCATTATTTGACCGAACCTTCCCAACATCACTTGCAGCCACAACCTCTATCGGCAAGGA
>Ga0079992_127397_pt1 | contig 10243 bp, 10 predicted proteins | sample FaiFalFF_MnMetaG_3_FD_69197 | JGI IMG/M metagenome (GOLD analysis project Ga0079992, IMG submission 69197) | Freshwater microbial communities from Yellowstone National Park, Wyoming, USA - Fairy Falls B (FF_Mn_B) MetaG (SPADES assembly) (version 2) | ecosystem: Environmental > Aquatic >...
GCCCCTGTGTTGGTCGGAGCCCTCCAGATATAGGTCCGCCTTTTCTATACCCCTGCTTCTCAGCACAAAGGCATGGGAGGAGCCAGAGTCAAACCAAACATCCAATATATCTTCCTCTTTTACAAACTCCTCCGAACCACACTTGGGACACTTATAGCCCTCGGGAAGGAGCCCTTTGGCACTGAGCTCAAACCAGATGTCTGCACCATCAGGATGATTTTCTACCAACTGGGCAACCCTTTCAAAGACATCCTCCTCAGCCACCACATGGCCACAGTTTTTGCAATAGAAGACCGTAATGGGAACACCCCAATATCTTTGCCTTGATATGCACCAGTCGGGTCTGTTTTCCACCATAGCCCTTATGCGGTTTGCCCCAGAGGGTGGAAACCATTGGACCTTGTCTATCTCCTCCAATGCGAGCTCCCTTAGACTTTTGCCGTTGACAGAAGCAGACATGGATATGAACCACTGAGGAGTAGCCCTAAAGATCACTGGGTTTTTACACCTCCAACAGTGTGGATAAGAGTGGATGTATTTTTCTTCGTGCAGTAGTAGGTTCCTTGCCTTTAGGTCTTCTATGATAAGTGGGTTTGCGGAAAACACTCTAACGCCGATTAAAAACTCCGGTGCAGGCGGGATGAATTTCCCTTCATCATCCACGGGTGCAAAGGGCTCCAAACCATACCTTAGACCCAGTAGGTAGTCCTCTCTACCATGCCCCGGTGCCATATGCACCAAGCCAGTGCCAGCGGTAAGTTCCACAAACTCAGAAGGATAAACCTTCCCAATTCTTTCTCCGTAAGGTGTGTAATACTCCAAGCCCACCAATTCTTTGCCCAAAACCTCCTTAACCACCTCTCCTTCAAGATTTGCCTTTTTCTTTACCTCCTCAAGGAGTGCCTTGGCAAGGATGTAAGTTTCCTCTCCCACTTTATAAAAGACATACTCAAAGTCCTCCCCCACCATCACACCAAGGTTAGCGGGCAGTGTCCAAGGGGTGGTGGTCCATATTAAAAGGTAAGTGTTGTCTTGATCCTTGAGTGGAAACTTTACATATATGCTTGGGCTTTCCTTTTCGTAGTATTCTACCTCTGCCTCCGCCTCGGCGGTTTTATCGTATATACACCAATAGACTGGCTTTTTGCTTTTGATCACCACACCCTTTTTAAAGAGCCTTCCCAGTTCCCTTATCTCCTGTGCCTGATATTTTGGGTCCATGGTTATGTAGGGCTTTTCCCAATCTCCCAAGACACCCAGCCTTATAAACTCCTCCTTTTGAATTTCCACAAACCGGCTTGCGTAATCCCTGCAGAGCTTTCTAAAGGCGGTCTTTGGCATATCCTCCTTTTTGAGCTTTTTTGCCTTTAGTTCCTTTTCTACCTGCTGTTCTATGGGCAAACCGTGGCAGTCCCAACCGGGCACATAATCAACCCTGTAGCCCCTCAGGAGCTTATACTTTACGATGATATCCTTTAGGATTTTATTGAGGGCATGTCCTATGTGAATATGCCCGTTGGCATAGGGCGGTCCATCGTGCAGCACAAAAAGCGGAGCGTCCTTTCTCGCAATTTGTTCCTTTTGATAGAGCCCTTCCCACTTCTTTAGAATCTGCGGTTCCCTTTTAGGAAGGTCCGCCTTCATAGGAAAGTCAGTTTTTGGAAGGTTCAGAGTATCTTTGTAGTCCATACAGATATTATAAAAACAAAGGGGGCAAAGCCCCCAAAGGATTAGCTTTTAGAACTTCCAGTTCAGACCAACAGATATGGCATTTTGGGTATTTTCGGCTTCTACAGACATTCCCATCCCCGCGTTATCCGTAGCAAACACCTTCTTGTTAAAGGCGTGTTTGTATGCAAGGTCTATGCTGAAGTTCTTGGTGAATTAATAACCAAGACCAAGGGTTACGTGATGCTCTGTGATGGCTGGAAAGCCTATCAGGTTAAAAAAGGCGATATCAAAATCGCTAAAGGGGGCAGCAAAATTTGGAATTGTTTTGTTGGGAGTTGTATCTTTGGCTCCGCCTCTTATAGGAGACTTTCCGTAGTTGTATCCTGCCCTGAGGGCGAGCTTTTGCATTGGTTTGAACTCACCACCCAAAGCTATAACCCACAGGTCCTTCCATTGGTAATCTTTGTATCCTTTTGCATTCTTCCAGTTTATCCACCTGAGGTCCATACCCACCTTGAGGTTATCCATAGGCTTTACACCAACACCAAAGGCAAGCTCCTGGGGTTGGGTTAGCTTAAGGTCTTCAAATTGTCCATTACCGTCGCTATCAAACACTCTCTTATAAGTCATATTCACTGGGCTTTGGTGGGTCAAACCCGCATACACAAAATCTCCCATGTTGTAAGCAACACCAAGCTGGGCACCAATGCCGTAGGTTTGAGACTGTCCGCCACCCTGATTTGTACCTCCAATTGTAGCCCCCATATCCAAGGAGCCATAAGCCAAATGGATCGCACCAGATACAGAAATGGCATCGTTTACCTTGTAGGCAAGGGCTGGTATAACTCTCATAAACTGTTTTGTGAATTTCATACCCTGCACTATGAAAAATGTCTTAAAATTTGCTTATGGGATTATAAACTTTTGCTATAGTTTGTCTTTTTCTCAAGATTGTTTAAAATGTATTTTAAGGAAGGAGGTTTTTGATGACGCCGGCGGAGAGGCTACAAACTCAAGAAATAAGGCTTGTAGAAATACTCCATAAAGCAAATACCCTAAAAGCTTCAGACGTACACATAACCGCTGGTTCAAAGCCGGTAGTCCGAATAGACGGAAAAATAACACCTTTGACAGAATATCCCGTTCTGACTCCAGAAATGACGCAAAGGATGCTTTACTCGGTTATGTCCGAAAAACACAGAAAGCAGTTGGAAGAAAAAGGACAGGTGGATTTTTCCTTTGGTGTGAAGGATGTGGGCAGGTTCCGTGCTAACGTTTTCTTCCAGAGGGGTTCTACCGCTGGAGCCTTCAGAAGGCTCCCCAACAAAATAATGACCATTGATGAGCTCGGACTTCCCAGAAAGGTATTGGAGCTCTGTCATAGAAGCATGGGGCTTGTTCTCGTTACTGGTCCCACTGGTTCTGGTAAAACCACAACCCTGGCTACTCTTATCAACTACATAAACGAAAACTTCCCTTATCACATAATAACAATAGAGGACCCAATAGAGTATTTGTTCCGCCACGGAAAAAGTATAGTAAATCAGAGGGAAATAGGTGAAGATGTGGATAACTTTGCGGATGCCTTGAGAGCTGCCCTTCGTGAGGATCCAAATGTGATCCTTGTGGGAGAGATGAGGGATTTGGAAACCATAGAAATAGCCCTCAGGGCAGCGGAGACGGGACAATTGGTCTTTGGAACCTTGCATACCAACACCGCCATTTCAACCATCACCCGTATAATAGATGTTTTCCCTCCAAACCAACAGGAGCAAATTAGAATACTGCTTTCCCTTGTTCTGCAAGGAGTTATTTCCCAAAGGCTTGTGCCCAAAATAGGCGGAGGTAGAGTTCTGGCATATGAATTGCTTATTCCCAACACCGCCATTAGGAGTTTAATAAGGGAAAACAAGTTGCAACAGATATACTCCATTATGCAGAGCGGACAGGCAGAAACGGGCATGCAAACCATGAACCAATCCTTAGCCAGCCTTTACAGAAGTGGTCTTATAACCCTGGAAGATGCATACAAGTATTCCCCAGACATTAAAGAATTAGAAAGAATGCTTGGTATGAGGAGCCAAGTTTAATGCCAAAGTTTAGATACAAAGCTATAGATGAAACAGGGAACTTGGTTGAACGGGAAGCGGTGTATCCAAGCGAGGAAGTCCTTCTTGGAGAGCTTGCAAGAAGCGGTCTTTCCCTAGTGAGAATAGAGAAAATAGACGAAGAAGAAAAAGGGAAAAAATCTATAAATATAACACTTTCCTTTGGTGCGGGCGTGAGCGACCAAGACATTTCCATTTTTTGCAGACAGCTTGGCACGATGGTAAGCGCAGGTCTTAGCGTGGTGGATGCCTTGGACATAATAGCGGAACAGTTGCCAAACAAAAGGCTCTCAGAAGCTGCAAAGCATGTATCTGCCAAGGTCAGAGAGGGTATGTCAATATCCTCTGCCATGCAAATGCATCCAAGGGTTTTTCCAGAGTTTGTGGTAAATCTGGTAAGGGTTGGTGAAGAGACGGGTGGTTTGGATGCCTCACTGCTAAAAGCTGCGGAATATTATGAGAAGATCGCCATGATAAAGAGCAAGATAAAAAGTGCTTCCTTCTATCCTACCTTTGTGGTTGTGGTAGCTACTTTAATCGTTTCTGGTATTCTCTACTTTTTGGTTCCTACCTTTGCCCAGATATACGAAGGTTTGGGAGGAGAGTTGCCTTTACCCACTCAGATGTTGATAGCGGCGTCAAACGCCCTGAGAAATAGCCTTCCAACAATAATAGCGTCTATAGTGATTTTTTCTTTGGTCTTTAGATACCTCTACAGAAATAACTACACCTTCAGGAAGGCTATGCACAAGCTTTCCCTCCGGGTGCCAAAGATGAACGATCTGGTGGTAAAGAGCACGATGGCAAAGTTTGCCAGAACAATGGCTACCCTCTTTTCCTCGGGTGTTGCCTTAGAGAGAGCCTTTGAAATAGCGGGTCAAACAACTGGTAATATCGTAATAAAGGAAGCTGCTGATCAGGCAAGAAAGGCAGTTATGGAAGGAGAGCCTATGTACAGAGCCCTTGACAAAACGGGTCTTTTCCCAAAGATTGTCATAGCTATGATTAGGGTGGGAGAGGATACCGGTAGGCTTGACGACATGCTGGAAACCATAGCAAGGTTTTATGAAGATGAATTTGACAAAACGGTTGATGGTCTTATAAAGCTTATAGAACCTATGCTAATTGTGTTCATAGGTGGCGTGGTGGGTCTCATACTCATAGCCCTTTACATGCCCATATTCAAGCTGGGTGAGCTTATAAAGAGCTAAGTTGTGTATTCGGCGTTGATCTTTATATAATCGTAGGTTAGGTCCGAGGTGTAGTAGGTCCAGCTTTCCTTGCCTTCCCTCAGGTCTAAGGTGATTTCAATTTCTTTGTTTTGCTCCAAATACTTTTTGGCAGCCTCTACTGCCTTTGGATGAGGCTTTCTGTCATATACAAGATGGTTTCCTATATAAACCCTCAGCTTAAACTGGTCTATGGGAAAGGGAGTAGAGCCAGCACTAGCAACTATTCTACCCCAGTTGGGGTCCCTTCCAAAGATGGCGGTTTTAACCAGGTTTGAGGTGGCGATCCTCTCCGCTATGGTTTTAGCTTTTAGGCTTATGGATGCGTTCTTTACAAACACTTTGATGATACGAGTGGCACCTTCCCCATCCTCTACGATCTTTTTAGCCAAGCTAAGGGAAACCTCCTCCAAAGACTGCCTCAGATTTTCCAAGTCCTCTTTTATAAACCCAAGGCTTATGATGCCAAAGCTGTCGTTAGTGCTGGTGCACCCATCTACGCTTATGGAATTAAACGTCCTTTCGTTTATTTCTCGATGGAGTTTCCTAAGGACATCACCCTCCACCTCTGCGTTGGTAAAGATAAAACTCAGCATGGTTGCCATCTGAGGATGTATCATGCCCGCACCCTTTGCAAAGCCAAATACCTCTAAAGCACCCTTTTTGACAAAAGCATACTTGGGAAACCGGTCTGTGGTGGAGATTACCTCGCTTGCCCTCTTTAGGTCCAACGGTTCCAATATCCTACAGGCGGAAGCTATACCCTCAAGAACGCTTTCTATGGGCAAGGGCTTTCCTATAATTCCGGTGGAAAAGACAAGAACCTCCCTATAGTCAATGTCTAAATGCTTGGCAGTTTCTCTTGCCATCATCTCTGCGTGGATTATACCCTCCTCTCCTACTCCACAGTTGGCGTTCCCACTGTTTATGACCAGTGCCCTTATGGTATCCCTTTCCCTCAGGACTTTTTCTGAGTATATAACGCTCGCGGACTTAAAGTGATTGGTGGTAAAGAGAAAAGATGCGGTGCAAGGATGTGGCAAAAGGATTACCAAAATGTCCGGCTTGTTGCCCGTTTTTAATCCACCCTTTCCAACTCCCATCAAAACTTCCATAGCGTAGATTATAACTGGATTTAGATGAGAGATTATCTTGGATTAAATTAAATGCTATGCGTTCAGGTTATATTAAACCAAAGAGATATATAGTTTGGAGCACGAACAAAGAAATAAACCTTGATGACCCTTTCCAAAGAAAATGGTATATACAGCAGGTTTTAACATATGGAAGGACAGAAGACATTATGGAGCTTGATTGGGAAGAAGTCAGGAGACTTTTACCTGAGCTGAGGCTTCCAGAAACAATAAGGGCGTTGTGGGAGGAATATTTTGCTTCTAAAGGGTAAAGGGATCATAACTGACTTACAAAGGAAGATTTTACTAGCCTTTTGTGAGATACTAGGAAGTGAGATGTTCTACCTGACAGGTGGAACAGCTTTAGCAGAGTTCTATTTAGCCCACAGGAGGTCCTATGACCTTGATCTTTTTACTACCGAGAAAGACTTTGCAATCCAATTTTCACATACCTTTGAGGAGGCAATGAAGAAACTTTTTCAGGTTAAGACCATAAGAAGACTATTAAACTTTGCTGAGTTTGAAGTGTCGGATGGAATTGCGCAAACAAAGTTTCAAATAGCCCTTGATTCACCCTTCAGGTTTGGAGAACCTGTGGATTCAGACATAGGTATTAAAGTTAATGACTACACGGATTTAATCGTTGATAAACTTCTTGCGTTTTTTGGAAGAGTGGAACCGAGAGATGCTGTTGATCTGTTTTTTATCTTGAAAAATGAAGATTTTTGGAAACTAACAGAGCTTGCTAAACAAAAAGATCCAGGGTTTGATCTATACTGGTTGGCTGTTGCTCTAAAAGAAGTTGAAAGTTTTCCAGACCAGATTGAGCTTTGGGCTGTTGATATGATAGAGCCAGTGAACCCAAGAGAAATAAAGGCGAAATTTTCAGAGCTAAGAATTGAAATATTAAGGAGAATAGAAGAAGCTAAAGGACTTGGTTTTAATCTATAATTTTTCCATGCGAAAAGCAAAAGTTCTGAGGGAAACAAGGGAGACTCAGATTGAACTGGAGATTAACCTGGATGGCTCCGGGAGGTTCAACGCTACCACACCGGTAGGTTTTCTCACACACATGGTTGAAACCTTTGCCCGGCATGGACGCTTTGACCTTGAACTGAAGGCAAAGGGAGATGTGCATGTTTCCCATCACCACACGGTGGAGGATGTGGGCATAACCTTGGGTATGGCGGTGCTTGATGCCTTGGGAGACAAAAAGGGCATTCAAAGGTATGGTTATAGCATCGTTCCCATGGATGAAGCTTTGGTCTTGTGTAGCATTGATATTTCTGGCAGACCTCTTTTCTTTTATGAAGACTTGGGATTGCGTGGAAAGATCACAGACTTTGACTTTGAGCTCATATGGGAGTTCTTCAAGGGCTTTGCCTTGGAATCCAAAAGCACATTGCATATAAGGGTTTTATCCGGAAGGATCCTCCACCACATTGCGGAAGCTTGCTTTAAAGCCTTTGCCTTAGCCCTAAAGCAGTCTGTTTCTATAGTGGGTGGAGAGCTTCCCTCCACAAAGGAAAAACTTTAAATTTGCCACTTTAGGGCACCCTTCCTCCAAGCATAAACAAAGCCCAAAAAGAGTATGGCTATGAACAAAACCGCCTCAATGAGCCCGTATATGCCAATGTCTTTGAAGACGACCGCCCAAGGGAACAAAAAGGCAACCTCTATGTCAAAGAGAATGAGCAAAAGTCCCAGCAGATAATAACCTTGCTTAAAGGCGCCCCTTGCTTCTGGGTCATACAGTGGCACACCGCATTCGTAAGGGTAATCCTCCATCTTTTCCTTGGTCTTTGGTCCAAGAATGCTGTTTGCTACGGTGAAAACAAATCCAACCCCCAAGGCTACCACAAAAAAGATCAAAATTCCCAAGTATTCGTTCATCTTACCACCTCCCATTCAGTAATCAGGTGGTGTCCTCTCTTGAAGTGTGCCCTAAGCCTCAGATTGAGAACGTTCTTTAGACTCTTAAAGCCCTCGCCCCCCACCAAGGTGGGCACATTCTCCCCACCCACTATAACGGGCAGGTGTATGAGCCTTATCTCATCCACATACCCCCTCCTGACGAACTCCCAGTTTATGGAGGACCCACCCTCCACCATAAGGCTCCTTATACCCCTCTCGTAAAGCATGGGAAGTAGCTTTTCAAAATCCACAAGATCCTCGCCCACTATCCAGACCTCTGCACCTAGCTCCCTGATCTTTTCTATCCTCTCCTTTGGAGCCCTCAGGGTGGAAACTATTATGGTGGGTGCATCCTTTGAAAAGATGTTGGCGTCTAAGGGCACGTTGGCGGTGGAGCATGGTATTATACGCACGGGATTTTTACCCTCCGCATACCTAACCGTTAGGCTCGGGTTATCTGTCCTGACCGTCTCACAACCCACCATTATGCCATCCACCTTAGCCCTTATTTCGTGTAAATACCTGTATGCCTCCATATCCATGAGGCTCATCAGCTCCTTGCTTGAAGCCCCTCGGTAGAGGGTGAGCTTTCCGTCCACGCTAACCTCAGAGACTATGATCACATAGGGTCTCATTCTTCATACACCTTCCCAAAATGTTTATACAGATATGCTATGCGTAAAAAGAGGGAAAGCAGTGTAAGGAGTGCGATAAGCTTTATGCCAAAGGAGAGCCCCAAGGGCATGTTGAACCTCTCAAGGACCGCAAAAAGGGCTAAGGTAAGGTGGGTTTCGGGTCTTCCAAAGAAGCCTACCCCCTCCAAAGGGTCCTGGATCTTTCCCTTGACCCTTGCACTAAAGCCTATTTCCGAATAGACCACCGGCTTTATGAACGAGTGTAGCATGGATGCGGTAATTGCCAGCATGGCTGTAAAGGGACCCGCGTATAGGTATCCTACGGTGCCAAGCACAAAGCCGTCCACCCACTTGTCCGCCAACCAATCAAAAACCGCACCGAACTTGGATGCCCTTTCGGAAAGCCTTGCCACCACGCCATCCATAAGGTCCAAAAGCCCAGAAAGAAGCAAAAAGCCCACCGCAGTTAAAAGTTTGCCATGCCAGAAAAAGTAAGCAGAGAGCATGCCCGTTATAACAGACAGCAAGGTTATAAAGTTAGGAGGAAAGTGTAGCCTGTAGAGGGCAACTCCCAAGGGCGTGTAGAACTTTTTTAACACTTCCCTCCTTTTAGTCAGGTTCATTTTAACTCCTTGCCCGTGATCCAAGGCATCATCTTCCTAAGCTCTTCTCCTACCTTTTCTATAAGGTGGTGTCTGTCCCTCTCAAGGAGGGCATGAAAGACAGGTCTTCCCGCCTGATTTTCAAGGACCCACTCCCTTGCAAACTCACCCTTTTGGATCTCCTCAAGGGCATCCTTCATCAAGGGCTTAACTATCTTGTAAATCCTCTCACCTCTGGTAAGGTCCCCATACTTGGCGGTGTCTGAAATGGAATATCTCATGCCCGCTATACCGTATTGGTATATTAAATCTACGATCAGTTTTAGCTCGTGCAAGCATTCAAAGTAGGCAACCTCCGGCTGGTAGCCTGCCTCCACGAGGGTTTCAAAGCCCGCCTTTATTAAGGCGGTTGCACCACCACACAGAACCATCTGCTCCCCAAAGAGGTCCGTTTCTGTCTCCTCTTTAAAGGTGGTCTCTATCACACCCGCCCGGGTGCATCCAAGACCCTTGGCGTAAGCCAGGGCTTTTTCTTTACAGTTGCCGGACGCATCCTGATAGATGGCTACCAGGGCAGGCACACCTTTACCCTCTTCATACATCCACCTTACCAAATGCCCAGGTCCCTTGGGTGCCACCATAAAAACATCCACATCCTTTGGTGGAACGATCTGCTTGAAGTGTATGTTAAAACCGTGGGCAAAGGCTAAGGTCTTCCCCGGGTTTAAATGAGGCTCCACGCACTGTTTGTAAAGTTCCGGTTGCACAGGGTCTGGCGTTAAAAACATTATAATGTCCGCCCTCTTCACTGCCTCTGAGGGTTCATAAACCTCAAACCCATCCCTCTGTGCCTTTTCCCTGGACTTGCTGTTTGGATGTAGCCCAATTATCACATCAATGCCACTGTCCCTGAGGTTGAGGGCATGGGCATGCCCCTGACTGCCATAACCC
>Ga0079992_132869_pt1 | contig 10243 bp, 11 predicted proteins | sample FaiFalFF_MnMetaG_3_FD_69197 | JGI IMG/M metagenome (GOLD analysis project Ga0079992, IMG submission 69197) | Freshwater microbial communities from Yellowstone National Park, Wyoming, USA - Fairy Falls B (FF_Mn_B) MetaG (SPADES assembly) (version 2) | ecosystem: Environmental > Aquatic >...
TTGAAGGGAGTGGTTCAGCTCCCGTAGACGGCATGGGGAGTAAAGAGGAGTGATGAAGCCGAGTGACTATTAGTCACGATGAAGGCAGAACTCTATTTTGTCTCCATGATATCTATCTTTATTTTTACTGCGGTTTCTCCTGATCCTCTTAGTTGCCATGATAGTGTGAGGTCTATTGTGTATTCGCCTGCCTCGATCTTCATCGGCACGTCATAACCAGGTATTATCACCATCGGTCTTATACACTCGCTTGTTGAGATTGCGCATAGCATGTTGATCACATAGGTTTTGTTGTTTCCTTTTAGAATTAGTTTTGCTCCTCCGATGATCTCTATGGTTCCAGATTTGCTAATGGTATCCACCATAGCCCTAACTATTATTGAGGTTTCGTTTCTAACGATTAGCTTGGCAATGTTGCTATACTCTCTATCCCCGCTTGAGTTAATTCTACCGAGATCAATATTTATGGTGCTCGGAACCATCTCGACATTAGCCTTAGCACTAAAGATCCCTGTGATCAATATACTCCCAACAACATCCCCCACAATCTTTGCAAGGGCATCCGCAACCCCACTAACAGCTATAACCCCTAGCACAATGCCTACAACCAATATGATAACATATACCCTATTCAACACAACACCCCCAATACTTTTTCCCTAGAAAAGATATTAGTGGATATCCTATGCTAGCTAGATTATCAGGATCATCTGGATCTCTATTATTGTTGATAAGTATTATTCTGCTTATGTTTGCTCACAGATTTATCTTAATCATCGTTGATTCTGTTTTTGTTGCTGCTGGGCTGATCCTTGTTCTCATCGCTCTGAAACATGTTTCAAAGATCGCTAAAGACTCGAAGATCTTCATCTATGGCTTGATCTCCGCAGCCTTTGGGCTAGCTGGATATCTAATTCTGATAGCGCCAACTATATTTCCGAGATATATGATCATATATCAATACGAGCTCATAGCGATATGGATAACCCTGATAATCTCATCGATATTTCTGAAGCTAAGCTATGATATGATCTCAAGGAGTTTAGGGGTAGGGCTGTTCTCAACAACAGCACTACTATATCTTGTGGGAGCAGCACTAACAATAACAATATCAGGCGTGCCAGTAATAATGGCGTCTCTTATAGTGCATGCAATAGCCTTCATAAAAATAAGAAGCTGAGATGAGCAGATAGCAATAGTATCAGGGGGTTTGTGGGCTGTTCATGGATAGCCATATAAATAGCCCTTAGAGGATGCCCGAGATCTTTTTTATTGCTTCCTCAACATTCCTCATGTCCTCCGCTGTCTTCACCGATGTTGCTGCAGCATTTCTATACCTGTTTATAGCCTCGATCTCCTTTGGAAGGTCTTCTGTGCTCTAGTTTTCCTCACTCGTCTATATATTTAATTTATAAACCAAAAATGAGAACTACTATTTATTAACCTTATAACAAACATTATAATAGTGAAAAACATGCCAAAAGTATTTGGGTTCTCAGTTTCTGATGAAGATGTCGAAGAGGTAGAGAGAAGTCTGAAGTTCATTGAAAGTGTGCTGAGGACGAAAAGCAGATCAAAAGCGATTGTGGAAAGCGTTAAAAGACTAGCGATATTGATTCAGAATCTATGTGTAGCTAAGCGTGATAAGTTCGCCGAGTTCCAGGAGGAGTACAACATTCTATGTAAAGAAGTAGAGGAGCTGAGAAAAAATACTATGATCTTACTAGCATTAGAATAATTACTTATAGAAAAATATAAGACCAGATCTTTTTTGACCCTCTGAATATTATAGAGGTCTATGACAACATAGTAAATATTGCGCTGGAGCGGTTGGACTACTGGTGCTGGGAGATCTCGGCTGACTCTACTGAAGATTGCTATAGTAAGCATAGGGATATGGGGGTGGGTGAGATACTTGATATATATCTGATAGAGGTTGATTTCAGCGAGTTTGAACAGCGACTATTTAGAATCATAAAGCGTAAGCTGGGGGCTGAGAAATTTGCTGAATGGCTGTCTGAGAAGGACGAGGAAGTGAGATCGAGGATAGAGAGGGCATTGAGGGAGCTGGGGAAAGAGTATGAGGTTGATGAGTAGGCTGTTTCATGAGTAATGATCGGGGAGTCGTCCCCCCTTGGGTCATCCTTCCAGCACATTCACCCACAGATGGACACCCCAACCCCTATATAACACGATACAAAGGTTATAAACCATAACGATCCAAAACCCAACCTCGCCTTAAAAGGCGAGGTTTGCTAAGCTTTAATATCAACATCCAAACTGGCACACTCTTATAAGCAAAAATGCAAGAAGATATATAAGCATATGCAGATATAGAGAACAAGTCTGGAAAACTGACTTCCTCCCCGCCCTAAAAAGGCGGGGCTTTCAGGTTGTAATGCTTATGGGGGCTCTAGTTTTTTTGGTAGTCTCACTCCTCTCTGCCCCTGATACTCCCCTCTGTATGGCTTCTCTATTGGTGTTGATACCTTGGCTAGTATTACGTGGAGGAATCTCGTGCCCTGCCTAAGCTTTATAGGGAATGGGGGTGCCTGAACCTCTATCGTTAGCTCTCCCTCGAAGCCACCATCAACTATTGTCGGGGGTATCATGAGGCCCAGCCTTGCAAGTGTTGATCTCAGCTCCACGAAGCCCACAAGCTCTGGAGGGAGCCTTATATATTCGAGAGTGTGTAGGAGATACCTACCCCACGGTTTTAGGATGATCTCCATGGCTTCTCCGCATTTATAGAACGAGCTGAGATCGGTATGAGAGTATGGGTCTAGAACAACATCTGCCTCCAAGAGCTCACAGTATCCAGATCCAAGCCTTAGATCGAGACCGTTCTCCCTAACAACAGAGGGGTCGAACGGCTCTATATAGAGCCTACCACTAGCAATATAGTTCCTGAGATCAAAATCCGAGAGAATCATCACCACATCCCATATCTATATTTCCTAAGAAGATGCTATAACCACTTTCCCCAATTAAATAATAATAGCAAGCCCATCCTCAATAACAAGCTCCCTACCAGCCTCGCTACTCTTTGAAAGCGTGTCCAGAGAAATTACAACCTGAAAGCCCCGCCTTTTTAGGGCGGGGAGGAAGTCAGCGACATCAAAAACAAGGATCGAAAACCAGATCTTCGCTTAAATACCCCCAAACAAATTAATAATTAGAGCAAAAATCTGATCTACTATAGAACTGGACAAGATCAAAAAGAGACCACGTGGATCGGACGATCTACTATAGAATTGAAAGATCCTTAACGTTATATTCACGTCTTTTCATATTATAATGGGATGGCTTATTTGAAGGCTGTGCTATTATATGGTGCTAGGGGGTTAGAGGTTAAGGATGTAGAGATCCCGCAGCCCCCAATCGGCTGGGCTCTTGTGAGAAGCGAGCTTGCTGGGATATGTGGTACTGATAAGGCCTTCTATCTGGGCAGGTATAGGCTGTTCAAAGCCCCTTTAATCCCTGGGCATGAGGTTGTGGGGAGGGTTGTTGAGGGTCCCGAGGATCTCGTGAATGTGAGGGTTTCCTCTGAGATAAACTTTTCTTGCTGGCGATGTACATATTGCAGATCTGGGCTTTATACCCACTGCCCTAATAAGAAAACACTTGGAATCGATTTCGATGGAGGGATGGCCGAGTATTTCATAGCTCCTATAGATGCTCTTCACATATTTAGAGGGCCCCCAGAGAAAGGCATATTTGTGGAGCCTCTAGCAGCAATTCTAAGGGCCTTAAGCCTTAGACCTATCAAGCCAGGCTATAAAGTAGCTGTGGTTGGAACCGGCAGTATTGCGTGGCTAGCTGTGCAGATCTTCAAGAGACTATATGGTGCACATGTTGATATAATTGCAAGGGAGAATAGTTCTAAGGCTGAAGAGTTCAAGGGGATAGCTGATAACATAATATATAGGGGTGAGGTGGGGGAGAATCAATATGACTATGTATTCGAAGCCTCAGGAGATCCTGGGGCTATTAATCTAGCTATAAGGATAGCCAGGCCTCTGGCAACTGTACACCTTAAATCCACACCAGGATCTAGTGCAGAGATAACCATGACGCCGGCTGTTGTGAAAGAACTACAGATCATAGGATCTAGATGCGGTACATTCAGAGAGTTTAGAGAGGCTATAAGGATCTTGGAGACGGAAGTGATCGATGTTAGAGTTGATAAGATCTACAACATAGAGGATGCTGCAGAAGCTTTCGAAACATCCCTGGAGCCCAGGATCTTCAAGGTGGCTATAAAGCCAACATAGACCTCTCTTGCGACACGCATTCTTAAGCCGTAAATGCTAAGATAATCGGTAGAGCTTAATTTGAAAGCTACAACATATGAAGGGGATTTCGAGACCTTTGCAAAGACATACATAACCCTTGTTGAGAGAAATATATATAGTGTTTTAGCAGGCAACCCAGAGATCCTCTATAGAGCATCATCCCATCTAATAAAAGCAGGTGGGAAGAGACTGAGACCCCTTGTACTCGGCTTAGTGGGAATTGCATATGGTGTTAAGCCAGAGATCTCTGCTGTTGCCGGTGCCTCTATAGAGATCCTCCATAACTTCACACTTGTTCACGACGATATAATGGATCGGGATGACTTTAGAAGGGGGGTTCCTACAACACATAAAGTCTATGGGGAAAACATTGCTATATTGGCTGGGGATTTATTATTCGCTAAGTCATACGAGGCGATGGCAAGGCTATATGATCTAGGTGTAGAACCTGGAAAGGTCTTAAAGGCTATTAAGACGCTTATATGGGCATCTATAACAGTTGCTGAAGGCCAGGCAATGGATCTTGAGCTTGCTAGTATTAGCGATGTATCTGAGGAGAAATATATAGAGATGATCTATAAGAAGACATCCGCCCTTTTCATGGCATCAGCATATATAGGCGGGGTCCTCGGTGGAGCACCAGAGGAAGATCTTGAGAAGCTTTGGAAATGCTTCAAAAGCGCTGGAATAGCTTTCCAGATAAGAGACGATCTCATAGGCCTTCTCGGAGACCCAAGCATTACTGGAAAGCCTGTGCTAAACGATCTTAGGGAGGGCAAGAAAACCATCATGGTTATATATGCGCTCTCGAAGCTAAGCAAAGACGAGAAAGGGTATCTCCTAAGAGTTCTAGGTAATAGAAATGCCTCTAGAGAAGATCTTGAGAGAGCCAAGGATCTTATAGTTAATGTGGGTGGCGTGAAATATGCTGAAGAACTTATAAAACAGTATGTTAACGATGCCCTTAGGAACCTCGAGATGCTTAAAGAAGCTGAGAGGAGATATATATCGTGGATCAAGGATCTCATATTGAGATTAGCTTGGAGAGAGCGATAATGAGGGGCTTTCCATACATAGCTATAGATCCTAAATGCTTGGAGGGGAGTCCTGAGGGTAGATATTTTGCTAGAAATACTTATTGTATCCAGGAGAGAGCTAGAGAGCTACTAGCTAGTAAAGGGTGTCCTGATAGCTGTTCTAACTGCCTTGTCGAGATCCCATATGAGGTCGCAGGGAAAATAATTCTAGATCCAGTTGAAGGCAGGATCGCATGTGACTTCCTACTCATGTGGGAAGGGTCTGGCGAGGGGCTATATATTAAGGAAGGCACAAGGGCGTATGTTATTGAAACCACTGGCCACAGGATCCACAGCATCGTATCTGAGGGAGAGACTGTTAGAAGCGGTTCTAAGATCGCCTATATATCTACTGGGAAGGGGGAGGTGAGGACTGTTAGAGCCGATGTGGAGGGTGTTATAGCCTATATATATCAAGATCTTACTTCAAAGCCTGAAAAGCTCCTATTCATAGTTGTTGGTGGGGAGAATGTCAGAAGGATCAGGATCTTTTGAGGTTAGCGAGGAGCTGAGGAGACTGATACTCAAGCATGCTATAGCCAATGCTATGAAGCATGGTGGTAAGGCCTCTCCAGGCCCTGTTATGAATAAGATCCTTGGCGAGAGGCCAGAGCTAAGATCATATGCTAGGGAGCTCGCTAAAGTGGTTAAGGAGGTAGTTGACTATATTAATAGCCTCTCCCAACAGGAGCTAGAGAGAATTGCCAGAGATATTACACCCTCTGAAGAAGGTAAAAAGAAAGAAGAGATCAAAGGGCTACCACCCCTTCCAGACGTTGATAAGGGCGTTGTAACCAGATTCGCCCCAAACCCTGACTTTGTGCTGCATCTAGGCAATGCTAGGCCTGCACTTCTCAGCTATATATATGCTAAGGAGATGTATAATGGCAAAATGATTCTCAGGTTAGAGGATACAGATCCAAGGATAAAGACCCCTATGCCTGAGGCTTACTGGGCTATTAAGGAAGATCTCAGATGGCTGGGGATAAAATGGGATGAGGAGTATATACAGAGTCTAAGAATGGAGCTCTATTACCAGGTTGCCAAGGAGCTGATCAAGAGGGGAGGAGCATACGTCGATCTATGTGGCAGGGAGGAGATCTCGAGGAATAGGGCTCTTAGAAGGGCATGCCCACATAGATCACAGCCTATTGAATACAATTTGGAGTTATTTGAGGAGATGCTCTCAGGCTTCTTCGGAGAGGGTGAAGCTTCTCTAAGAGTTAAAACAGATCTAGATCACCAGGATCCCAGCGTTATAGATTGGATAGCCATGAGGATCATAGACACCTCTAAGTATCCACACCCCATAGTAGGTGATAAATACATAGTCTGGCCTACCTATAACTTCGCAGCAGGTGTCGACGATCATTTAATGGGGATTACCCATATTATAAGGGGTAGAGAGCATATGCAGAACACAGTTAAACAAAGCTATCTATATAAACATATGGGGTGGATATATCCGCACGTAATCAACGTTGGCAGGCTAAAGCTAGAGGGCTTTATACTCAGTAAATCTATGATAAGGGCTATAATTGAGAAGCACCCGGGTAGATTCAACGGGTTCTCAGATCCTAGGTTTGGAACTCTAGCAGGTCTCAGATCTAGGGGTATTCTCGGCGAGACGATCAGGGAGACTATATACTCCTTAGGGGTTAAGGTTAGCGATGCAACGATCTCGTGGGATAATCTGGCTTCTCTTAATAGAAAGAAGCTAGATCCAACTACTAGGAGGCTAATGTTCGTAGCGGATCCTATAAAGCTATATATAGAGGGTCTCCCCAAGGAGCTCTTAGAGATAGAGATGCCATTCCACCTAGAAAACAAGGATCTGGGATCCAGGGTGTTGAGAGTTGGTTTTGATAAGAGGGGAGCCTATGTATATATATCCAAAGCAGATCTTAAGACTCTACCCGATTCCAAAGCTTTTAGACTCATGGAGCTTGCAAATGTTGAGCTCCTAAGCGTTGATGAGGAAAGCGGAGCTGCACTTGCTAGATATATATCCTCAGGGCTTGATGATGCTAAGAAAATGGGGCTCCCAATTATACAATGGGTTCCCCAGGATCATCTCAAGGCTGTACTAAGAGATCCCGTTGGGCTTAGATATAAGCTCTATAAGGGGCTTATTGAGAAAAGCATAATATCCCTAGAAGATAGTGTTTATCAGCTAATGAGGATAGGGTTTGTAAAGGTTGTCGAAAGAATTAATGACAGAGTTGTAATGCTAAAGATCCACAACTAGATCCTGTAGTAGTAGATCCAACCGCCTGTAGCAAATATGATAAATACTGTCTATAACATGATCTTTATAGATAGACCCTAGAAATAAATATATATACCCCAGGTATAATTAATATGAGGCCAGATATGAATGGTTAAACTCGAAATATACTCTCCAGCATTTAAAGAGATCTATAGGGTTGATGGTGATGGCATACCGGTTTTCAAAAACTATATAGCTGGTGAGTGGGTTGAAGGTAAAGCATTTTATGATGTGAGATCCCCAATAGATCAGTCTGTGATAGCTAGGATCTCGATCCCCGCTCTAGGCGATATCGAGAGAGCCCTCGAGATAATATATAAATATGGTAGATGGGATATAAGAAACCTGCCTGGTTACAAGAGACTCGATGTGCTCCACCGCACGTCAGATCTTCTTGAGAGCAATATAGATGACATGGTTAACTCACTTGTGCTAAATGCTGGGAAAACTCTTGGAGCTGCTAAGGGAGAGGTTAAGGCTTCTATTGATAGGCTTAGAAGATCTGATCTAGATCTGAGGAAGATCCAGGGAGACTATATACCGGGGGACTGGAGCGATGAGACAACAGAGACCGAGGCCGTTGTTAGGAGAGAGCCTGTAGGTATCGTACTAGCTATAACCCCATTCAACTATCCTCTCTTCGACACAGTTAACAAGTTAGCATACTCCGTAATAGCTGGTAATGCCTTTATTGTCAAGCCCTCGTCTCTAGATCCGATCCCTGTTGCCATGTTCATAAGGTTATTAGAGCTAGCCGGCTTCCCCAGGAGAGCCCTAGCTCTTCTAATGCTCAGAGGCAGCGATATGGAGAAGATCCTTTCGGATCCCAGGATAGGAGCTATAAGCCTCACAGGGAGTACTGAGACAGGATTGAAGGTTCTTAAATCTGCTGGTATTAAGCAGTTTATCATGGAGCTCGGAGGAGGCGACACAGCTGTTGTTCTGAGCGATGCCGATCTAGAGTGGAGTGTCCAGAGGATTGCTAGAGGCATATATAGCTATAGTGGGCAGAGGTGTGATGCTATAAAGCTGATCCTTGCTGAGGAGCCTATATACGATAAGATCAAATCCCTCCTGGTTGAGGAGCTGAGGAAGGTAAGGGTAGGAGATCCTAGGGATCCATCAGTAGATATGGGACCTCTTATAGAGGCTAGAGCTGTTGATGAGATGGTCAGAGCTATAGAGGATGCCGTTTCAAAGGGTGGTAGGATACTAGCTGGGGGTAAGAGGCTTGGCGACACATATATAGAGCCAACATTGATCGAAGCCCCGAAGGATAAGCTTGGCGAGATGGAGTTATATAGAAGAGAGATCTTCGCCCCCATAGCTGTGATGACAAGTGTTAGAGATGTTGAGGAGGTTGCTGAGATAAGCAATAGAAGACCTTACGGACTCGATGCAGCGATATTTGGCAAGGATATAAATAAGATCAGATATCTCATAAGACATCTAGAGGTTGGCGCAATATATATAAATGACTATCCAAGACATGGTATAGGTTATTACCCATTTGGAGGCAGGAAGAACTCGGGAATCGGTAGGGAGGGGATAGGCTATGCGATCGAATATACAACTGCATATAAAACTATAGTATATAACTATAAGGGCAAGGGTATATGGGAATACCTCTAGCCAGTCTATATCTAATCTTTACTTCTAAATAATCAACTGAGGAAATGTTGCTAGATTTTATGCGTTTTACTACCTATATATCTATCCTTATGCCTGTTTATATTTATTAATAGATGATTTTAGCCTTTTCGAATAATATCTATTAGCATATATAGCGTAATAACAAGATTTTTAAGAACCATAGCAAAGATCTTATTGGGTGATGTAATGCCCCTGCTATTCACAGACCCACTTGATTTGTGGCTAATGATACTAGGTGCAACGCTGCTAGTAGCCGCATACGGCGTCTATGTCAATGTTGTGAGGGTAAAGAGTATTAGCGAGATCTCTAAGAGCCTAGGCGGTGGGAAGCAGGAGGCTGGCGAGATGCTTAAACAGGTTCTTCCGGCGGATGTTGTTTTAGTCAACAAGGGCATCGGGCTTTACTTCATATCAGTAGGTATATATGCGCTCGTCACTGGCTTATGGGGTACCTTTGTATGGCCGCTGCCTGGGAGCTATAACATAGTTCTAATAGATCCATGGGCTTTATTCGGCGTAGCCCTTCTAATCATAGGAGTTGCACTCTGGAGCGGTCTGAGCCCAAGGTATATAGCTATACCCCTAGCCCCTCTAGGATACCTGTGATCGTCTATAGCTTCGTGATATGGAGTATGAGACTCACCAGAACCCCCGAGCTCTCAGGACTAATGTACTTCCTAATAGGTCTCTCAGCCCTATTATCACCTCTAGTGCTGAGGGAGAGCAGCTATAGAAAGGCTCTTGGATGGCTAGCAATAGCATTCCTGGTCATCGCTGCAGCGATAGCAATATACATAGGGGCTAACGCAGCTTTCGGACACGTAGCTGGATGGGCTGTTTCAGTTTTTATAATCATTTGTAGTGCTCATGTTCATTGGTTTCTGAGACCTCTTAACGCTATGAGATATGCTGAGAGCCATGAAATCAGTAAATATGAAAGGCGATGAACC
>Ga0079992_136365_pt1 | contig 10243 bp, 12 predicted proteins | sample FaiFalFF_MnMetaG_3_FD_69197 | JGI IMG/M metagenome (GOLD analysis project Ga0079992, IMG submission 69197) | Freshwater microbial communities from Yellowstone National Park, Wyoming, USA - Fairy Falls B (FF_Mn_B) MetaG (SPADES assembly) (version 2) | ecosystem: Environmental > Aquatic >...
GTGGGCGCCAGGGTAATGAGCCGCTGAGGTTCCCGCTCAATGGTAACGGCCTGGCCGTCATCGTCGGTGACCGTGACGGGGAAGGCCGGGGCCGGGGCAGTAGTGGGCTGGGGTGCGGGCGCACCGGCTGGCGGTGCGCAGGCTACCAGCAGCAGAATGAGCAGAAGCCAGAGCCCCCGTGCCCGTCGGCCGAAGGCCCGCAATGTTAAAGGCGTGCGACCCATCATTTTAGACCTCCTGCAGGCCTAGGAGGCAACAAAAAAGCCCTTCTCCGACGGAAGCAAGGGCTCTGAGTTGCCTCACCCTCAATCCGCGAAGGAGTTCGGCTGCCCGGGACGGGAGGTCTGGCTTCCGGCCGGCACGGCCGGTCACAGTTGCGCGTCAGCGTGGGATTCTCACCCACTTCCCCTTTGCACCCCGGTAGGGGATGACCCTTTCCGGGATTGTCCCGGGCCGGTATTCGGTTGTTCAGGCTGGCTCGACCTTAGTGTAACAGAACCTTCAAGACCCGTCAAACCGCGCCGGGCTTCCCCGGGCCGCCAGGCGGCCGGTATTGACCGGCGGACCAGGGCCATACTAGAATAGCGTAAGCCGGCGCCGGGCGCTAACCTTTCGCCTGTTTAAAGAGATGACCCGTGACTGTTTCTCCGCGGCAATTTGCCTACTACCCGGGCTGTGTCGCCCGGGGCGCCTGCCCGGAGCTGTCGGTGGCCATGACGAAGGTCGCCGGCAGGCTCGGGCTTGAGCTTGTCGACCTGGAGGGGGCGGCGTGCACCGGGGCCGGGGTCCTCCAGGAGCGCAACCCGGAGCTCGCCGATACTTTGAATGCCCGGACCTTCGCAATGGCCGAGCGCCTCGGCGTTCCTATCCTCACCATCTGCAGTACGTGCCAGGGCGTTTTCAGCGGGACCCTCGACCGCCTCAGCCGCAACCCGGCCTGGCGGGTGAAAATTAACGGGAATCTGGCCGACCTGGGCTACGAGTACCGGGGCACGGCCCAGGCCGTTCACCTGCTCTGGGTGCTTGTCGAGGAGATCGGCCTCGACCGGCTCCGGGAACTGGTGGTGAGGCCCCTCCGGGGTCTGAAGGTGGCTGCCTTCTACGGGTGCTACATTCTTCGCCCGAGCTGGGTCGTCGGGACCGATGAAAAACCCGAGCGGCTTACTTACCTGGAGCAGGTGGTTCGGGTGCTGGGGGCCGAGCCCGTTGAATTTCCGGGCGAGTACAAGTGCTGTGGGTTTCCCATCCTGACCACGAACCGGCGAAATTCCCTGATGATGGCGGGAACCCACCTGACCGATGCCCGCCGCCGGGGCGCCGACCTGATGGTCACGCCCTGCCCCCTCTGCCACCTGAATCTGGACGCCTACCAGCCGGAAGCTGTCAAATACCGGGACCCGACCGTGCGGTTGCCGGTCCTGCACCTGCCCCAGCTGCTCGGCCTGGCCTTCGGCTTCAGTCCGAAGGAGCTGCGGCTTGACCGGCACGTGGTCTCAGCCCTGCCCGCCGTGGAGCGCCTCTCGGTCAGAGTCTGAGGGCGGGATGCTCAGCCACGACGTCCTGGTGGTGGGTGCCGGGGGGAGCGGTCTGCGGGCGGCCCTGGCCGCCGCCCGGCTGGGGGTGGACGTCGCGATTCTCAGCAAGGTTCATCCGCTCCGGAGCCACACCGGGGCGGCCGAGGGCGGCATAAACGCGGCCTTCTCGGAGCAGGACTCCTGGGAGAACCACGCCTACGATACCGTCCGGGAGTCCGACTGGCTCGCCGACCAGGATGCGACGGAGGTCCTGGCCCAGGAGGGCCCGGCGGCCGTTTACGAACTCGACCACATGGGTGCCCTGTTCAGCCGGGGGCCCGACGGGCGCTTTCTCCTGCGACCATTCGGACCGGAGCGAATCCCCCGCACCGTGTTCGCCGGGGACACAACCGGCCACGTGGTCCTCCAGACCCTTTACCAGCAGGCCCTGAAAGAGCGGCTCAGGATCTACGAGGAATGGTTCGTCCTTGACCTGGTCATTGAAGACGGCGTCTGCGCCGGGGTACTCGCCTACGATATTCCAGGCGGGACCGTCCAGGCGGTGGCGGCCAAGGCGGTGATTCTGGCAACGGGCGGGGCTGGGCGGCTGTACGCCAATACGACTAACGCGTATATCTGCACCGGCGACGGGATGGCCATTGCCCTGCGCAACGGCGTGCCCCTCAAGGACATGGAGATGGTGCAGTTCCACCCGACGACCCTGCCCGGCAGCGGTATTCTTATCACCGAAGGCGCCCGGGCCGAGGGCGGGTATCTGCTTAATGCCCGGGGCGAGCGGTTTATGGCCCGCTACGCCCCCAGGCTCATGGAGCAGGCCGGGCGGGATGTTGTTTCCCGGGCCGAGCAGACCGAAATCGATGAGGGCCGGGGCGTAAACGGGTGTGTCCTGCTTGAGCTGCGCCACCTGGGCGAGGAAAGGATCAAATCCCGCCTGGCTCAGACCCGGGAGCTGTGTACCACATACGCCGGGATTGACCCGGTTCATGAGCCCATCCCGGTCCGTCCTGGCGCCCATTATTTCATGGGGGGCATTCACACCGACCTGACCGGCCGGACGACAATCCCCGGCCTTTACGCCGTCGGCGAGTGCGCCTGCGTCTCCGTCCACGGGGCGAACCGGCTCGGGGGCAACTCCCTCCTGGAACTCCTGGTCTTCGGGCGGCGGGCCGGGGAGGGCGCGGCCGAATTTGCCCGAAACCAGAAGGGTGTTGAGGTCCCGGAGGCCCGGGTTCGGGACACCGAGCGAGAGCTGGCCCGAATCGTCTCCCGGTCGGATGGCGAGCGCTGGGCGACCCTTCGGGATATTCTGGCCGATACCATGAGTCGGGAGATGGGCATTTTCCGGACGGGGAACGGCATGCGCCACTGCCTGTCAGTAATCATGGAGCTCAAGGAGCGCTACCGGCGGGTCCGGCTGGATGACAGGGGGCGGGTCTACAATTACGACCTGGTCAGCACCATTGAACTCGGATTTATGCTCGACGTGGCCGAGGCGGTGGTCATCTCCGGACTCGGTCGGCAGGAGAGCCGGGGGGCCCACTATCGGCGGGGCTACCCCACCCGGGACGACGCGAACTGGCTCAAACACACGGTTGTGCACCGGGACCCCGAAGGGAATTTGCACCTGGATTACCTGCCAGTGAGAATCACTCGCTGGCCTCCGGCCGCCCGGGTATACTGAGAGGCGGAGGCCGAGCAGTCATGCGGGTAACCCTGCGGGTGCGGCGATTCAACCCGGAGACGGACTTGGAGCCCCGTTTGCAGGAATATACCCTGGACCTGCCGGACCACTCAACGGTGCTGGATGCCCTCATAACAATCCGGGAGCGGGTCGACGGAACCCTGGCCTTTCACTATTCGTGCCGGATGGCCATCTGCGGGGCCTGCGGCATGCGGATAAACGGCCTGGCGGGCCTCGCCTGCAAGACCGCCCTGCGGAGGGTTGAGGTCGACGGCACGGTCACGGTTGAGCCCATGGGGAATATGCCGGTTGCCAAGGACCTGGTGGTAAATATGGAGCCGTTCTGGCATCACCTGCGGGCGGTCAAACCCTATATCGAACCCCATCCGGACCGGGTCGAACCCCAGGACGAGTACCGTATCTCGCCCCGGCAGGTCAGCGAGCTGTGGGAAGCTGCTCGGTGCATCATGTGTGGGGCCTGCTTCTCGGAATGCACCGTCGATGAAATTGACATAAACTTTTTGGGTCCGGCGGCCCTTGCCCGGGCGAGCTGGCTGGTGCGGGACCCCAGGGACAGCCGGGCGGTGGACCGGCTGCGGGAGTTGAGCCGGCCCCACGGGATCTGGGACTGCACCCGCTGCTTCTACTGCGTGCAAGTCTGCCCTAAGGATGTAAATCCGCTGGGGCAGATCCTGCGTCTGCGCCGGCTTGCGGTTGAGGCCGGCATCACCGATAACAATGGGGCCCGGCACGGCCAGGCCTTCGCCGAATCGGTGAAGGAGACCGGCTGGCTCGATGAATTCAGCCTGGTGCCGAAATCCTGGGGGGGAAACCCCGTGGCCCTGCTGTCGGAACTTCCCACGGCCGTCCGGATGCTGGTGCGCAAGGGGGCGCCGTCCCCCGTACACCCCCGGCGGCCCGGCGCCCACGAAGTTCGGTATCTGTTTGAAAAAGTCGAGCGGAAACGGCCGGAGGGCAAGGATGCGTGACCCGCTGGAAGCGGCCAAACGGCACGCCGGTTACGAGGCGGCCGAGTATGTCGAAGACGGCATGGTTATCGGCCTGGGTAGCGGTTCGACGGTGTACCACGCCCTGGCGGCGATTTCGGCCAAGGTCAGGCAGGGCCTGAACATAAGGGGGGTGCCGTCGTCGAGGCAGACGGAACGGTGGGCCAGGCGCCTCGGCATCCCGCTGACAACCCTGGACGAGCACCCGGAGCTGGACCTGACCATCGATGGGGCCGACGAGGTCGACCCGAACCTCAACCTGATCAAGGGGCGGGGCGGTGCCCTGGTCCGGGAAAAGATTCTTGCTTACGCTTCCCGGCGCCTCATTATCGTCGTCGACTGGACGAAGCTTGTCCCCGTTCTGGGCACCCGAACGGAACTTCCGGTGGAGGTGGTGCCTTTCGGCTGGAAGCGGGTGGAGCTGGCGCTGGCCGAATTCGGCTGCCAGCCGCGCCTGCGATTCCGGGGGGACCGGCCCTACCGGTCCGACAACGGTAACTTCATTATCGACTGCCGGTTCAGCGAAATCCGGGAGCCCTACGCCCTGGAAGCCGATATTAAGCGGCTGCCGGGCGTGGTGGACTGTGGCCTTTTCCTCGGCCTGACAAGCTTGGTTATTATTGGCGAACCGGCTGGATTCCGAGTGCTGTCGCCCTAACGGGAGCGCCTAGCCGCCTTCCCGGGGCGGGCGCGGGCCGGGGCGGCCTTCGGGGCGCGGCCCAGCCGGCCGGCGCTCGCCGGTTGGCGCACCCCGGCGGTCGCCGCCGGGTCTGCGGGGTGCGCCCCGTTCGCGGGGTGGAGCCGTGGCCCGGGGCGCCGGGGCCGGCGGACGTGGGCGCGGCGGCTGGCCGGTGAGCACAGCCCGGCGGGAAAGGTTGATGCGGCCGAGCCGGTCGATCTCGGTGACCATGACGGTCACCTCGTCCCCGACCTTAACCACGTCCTCAACACGGTTCACCCGGGTTTCGGCCAGCTCGCTGATGTGAACCAGGCCCTCTTTGCCCGGCAGGATTTCAACGAAGGCCCCGAAGGGCAGGATGCGGGTGACCCGTCCGGTGTAGATGGCCCCGACCTGGACATCCCGGGTCAGGGCCTCGATCATCTCGATGGCCTTCTGGGCATTCTCGGCGTTGGTTGCCCCGATAATAACCGTGCCGTCGTCGTGAATGTCGATGGTTGTCTTGGTCTTTTCAGTTATGCCGCGGATGGTCTTCCCGCCCGGCCCGATAACGTTCCGGATCTTGTCCGGGTCAATCTGGATCTTATACATCCGGGGCGCGTACTTGCTCAGCTCGGGCCGGACCTCCGCGATGGTCTCTTGCATCCGGGACAGAATGTACAGCCGGGCGTCCCGGGCCTGGTCGAGGGCCTCCTTCAGGATATCGTAAGTGAGACCGGCGACCTTAATATCCATCTGGAGGGCGGTAACCCCCTGGGCCGTGCCCGCCACTTTGAAGTCCATGTCCCCAAGGGCGTCCTCCATCCCCTGGATATCCGTCAGGATCGCGTAGCGGCCGTCTTCGCCCATGACCAACCCCATGGCTATGCCGGCCACCGGTGCCTTAATGGGGACGCCGGCGTCCATCAGGGCCAGGGTCGAACCGCAGACGCTGGCCATGGAGGTACTGCCGTTGGAGCTAAGGACCTCCGACACAACCCGGATGGTGTAGGGGAACTCTTCCTCACTGGGGATAACGGCCTGGAGGGCCCGTTCCACCAGGGCGCCGTGGCCGATCTCTCGCCGGCTGGGGGCCCCGATGCGGCGGACCTCGCCTGTGCTGTAGGGCGGGAAGTTATAGTGGTGCATGAACCGCTTGAACTCTTCCGGCCCGATCCAGTCGAGCTCCCGCATCTCGCTCAGCGACCCGAGGGTGACCGTGCTGAGAACCTGGGTCTGGCCGCGGGTAAAGAGGCCCGACCCGTGGGTGCGGGGCAGGACGCTGACCTCGGCCGAGATCGGCCGGATGTCCCGGGGACCCCGCCCGTCCGGCCGGATGTTCTCCTCCAGGATCCGCCGGCGGACGACCTCCTTGAGGCGGGCCTCGAAGGCCATCCGAAGGTGGACCGGGTCATAGACCCCGAGGAAGTGTTCGTTAACCTCCTGAAGGAGGCCTTCCAGGGCCTTTTCGCGGGCGGTCTTCTCGGCCGTGTAAGCGGCCTCAACCAGCCGGTCGCCGAGGAATTCAGCCACCGCCGTCAGAACCTCTTCGGGCACCATGAGCAGTTCCGGCACCACCTTGGGCTTTCCGGCCGCCCGGATGATCTCCTCCTGGATGTCGATGATGGGCTGCAGGGCCTGGTGGCCGAAGCGAATGGCCTCAATGATGACCTCCTCGGGGACTTCCCGGGCGCCGGCCTCAACCATGACCACCGCATCCCGGGTACCGGCCACCACCAGGTCGAGCGAGCTGTAAGCCTGTTCTGAGACGGTGGGATTGACCACAAACTGCCCGTTTATATACCCGACCCGGACGGCCCCGACGGGCTTCTCAAAGGGGATGTCGGAGATGCCCAGGGCTGCCGATGCCCCGACAATGGAAAGGATGTCGGGCAGATTTTCCATATCCACCGACAGGGTCGTCGTGACGACCTGGACGTCGTTGCGCAACCCCTTTACGAAAAGGGGCCGGATTGGCCGGTCCGTTAGCCTTGCCCAGAGGATAGCCTCGGGGGTCGGCCGGCCTTCCCGGCGCCAGTAGCTTCCGGGAATCTTGCCGGCGGCGTAGAGGCGCTCCTCAAAGTCGACGGTGAGGGGAAAGAAATCAACCCCCTCGCGGGGGGTTGGGCTCATGCAGGCGGTCACCAGGACCACCGTCTCGCCGTATCGAACGACAACAGCCCCGTTCGCCTGATTGGCAAGCTTGCCGGTTTCGATGCGAAGAGGGCGGTCGGCAACCAGAACCTCGAACTCTTTCGGTGTCACCATTACCATAGGCGCGTACCTCCTAACCGGTGACGGCAAGAGGGGCGGCAGATAAAGTTGCCGGGAGAACCGGTTTGCGGGGCGTCCGTTGCGGATGTCCGACTATTGCGACCGGTCACTGCCGCAGGCCGAGTCGGGCCACCAGGGCCTGATACCGGGCGGGGTCCTCCCGGCGCAGGTAACGCAGGAGTCTTCGCCGCTGGCCCACCATCATCATAAGACCCCGTCTCGAATGGAAGTCCTTGCGGTGGGTCTTGAGGTGCTCGGCAACCTGCCTTATCCGCTCGGTCAGGAGGGCGATCTGCACCTCCGGCGACCCGGTGTCTGCCGGGTGAACCCTGAACTGCTCCATGATCTCCTGCTTGCGCTCTTTCGTCAGCATGCGCTTCCTGGCTCCTTGCCGGAGGATTACCGCGGTTACCCCTCTTCTGTCACCTTTTTCTCATTCAGCATTATACCACACGCCCGGCCCGGCTGGGGTTCTTGGACCCTGGGCCGATTTCGGGTCGGGTCAGCGGGGCCCCAAGCTGAGGGCATGCCCCGGGGACCGTGACGGTCTGCCGGGCGGCACCCCGCCGAACATCTCCGGCGGCGAAAACCCCCGGGATGCTGGTTTCCATCCGGTCGTTCACCAGAACGTAACCGCATTCGTCCACCGCAAGCTGACCCAGGGTCAGCTCGCTGTTGGGTTCAAGGCCGATGAAGATAAAGACCCCGTCAACTTCGCCCGCCTTCCGGTCCTCAACCACCACCCCCCGAACCTTGCCGTTGCGCAGAATCCGCCTCACCAGGCTGTTGTAACGGACCCTCACCTTCGGGTTGGTCAAGACCCGATCCTGCAGGACCTTGCTAAATCCACCCTGCTACCTCCCCTTCAGACTCCCGTCCCTTCGGCCGCGGCCTCCAGAACTTTTTGCAAAAATAGCTGCTCGGGCAAAGCACCCTCGAAGGACACCCGCTCGTTAATGACTACCTTCGGCACGGCGTAAACCATGTAACGCCGGGCAATCAATGGGAACTCGGAAACTTCAATAACGTCGGCAGTAACCTTTTCGCTCTCAACTGCCATCTGGTGGGCCAACCTGGCCGCACGGGGGCAGTAAGGTCAGGTCGGTGTTACCATGACCTTGATCTGGACGGGCTCGGTCAGAGCCGAAAGCTGCTGGCGGGTTTCGTCCGAAAGGCGGGTCATCCCGGTGGAGAGGTCGATGATGTCCTCAACAAGGACTGCGAACTCGTAGCCGGCCGGGATTCCGAAAATCCGGAGCGTTCCCCTGTTCTTGCCCCGTAAGATGATGGCCGGAATATTGTCGATCCCCAGCCGACGGGCCTCTTCGCCGTCCCGGACGAAGTCCTTAACCTCGAGCTTGATTTTATCCGTAATCTCAACAAGCTCCTCGAGAAGCTGGCGGGTTTCCCGGCAGGTCTGACACTCCTGGGCCGGGACAATCAGGGGCGATTCGTGCTGGGTAAAGAGGACCAGGGTTACCGGGTCCACCAGACGCCCGGCGAAAATCTGCTCGAGCTGGCGGCGGTCTTCGTCCCGCAGTAGCGGCATCATCAACCTCCCGGCCGAGGTTTTGCTAAATTTATCATATAGTAATATAGAGCCGACGGCTTCAAGGTGGTCCGGGCTGAGATGAGTGTCTGGAGCCGGGCGCAGGACCAGAAGTTGCCCCGGGAGCTCCTTGAGCTGATGGCCGACCGCTTTAAGATTCTCGGCGAGCCGGCCAGACTCCAGCTCCTGGACGCATTGCGAACCGGCGAAAAGACGGTTGCCGAACTGGTGTCCGAAACGGGGCTCAGGCAGGCCAATGTCTCGAAGCACCTTCAGCTTCTTTACCGGGCTGGGTTTGTCACTCGCCGGAAGTCGGGCCTCAATGTCTACTACCGCCTTGCGGATGAGGGCGTGCTTCAGCTCTGTGATATCCTCTGCCGGCGTCTTAAAGGCGAACTGAACCGCCGCCGGCAGGTCATCGAAACCGCTTGGCCGCCGCAGAAGTAACCCTGTAGGAGGTGAATACGATGCGCTTAAACAATATTGACCTGAGCCGGGTTCAGGCCACGGTTGAGGCCGTTCGGCGGAATCCGGACCAGGCCCGCCGTCCCCAGCGGGTTGAGGTCGACTGGAACTTTGCCGAGGGCGAGCCTCAGATGCGGGCCGCCGTTACGGTGGAAGGCAGGACCCACCTTCTCGAGGCCGACTCGCCGCCGTTCCTTGGCGGGACCGGCCTGAGGCCGGGCCCCATCCCCTACTGCCTTTTCGCCTTCGCCAGCTGTTTTGCCGGGTCCTTCGTCGGGGCCGCGGCCGAACTCGGCGTGCGGCTTACCCGCCTGCGGGTAGCGGCCGAGGCAGTCGTCGACTTCACCAGGCCCCTGGGTCTGGGGGATAATCCGCCGGCCGAGAGCCTGACCTTCATTGTGGACGCCGAGACTGACGGCGACCCGGCCCGCCTGGAAGAAGTTCGGGACCTGGCGTACCGCCGCTGTCCGGCCGTGTACTGTATTATCAATCCGGTGCCTTTGAAAATCGAACTCCGGCGGGGATAGTTTCACCCACTCAAACGGGTGGGAAGGTGGGGTGGTGAAACTACCCGATCAGGCGCGGCCGGAACGCCTGGTCGTTACTCTTGGAACGAATCGATCGCCTGGGAGGTAAGCGGCCATGGAGGATTACGAGGCTCCCCGGGGTACCCTACTCCTGATGCTCGTCTTTTTCCTGTTGCTGGTTCTCACCTGGAGTGTGGTGTTTCTTAATCTTCTCGGGCGGGAGGTCCGGCCGTGAACCGGCGAAATAACAACCTGACAATCTACATCTACGAGCTGGCCTGGGTCTTACCGAGCATTGCCATCCCGGTCGGCATGCTGGTGGCCATCGCCCTGAGCGCGTTCGCCCTGGGCATTCATTTGCCCGGGGTAACGGGGCGCGTCGACCCGGCCCGGCTTGATACCACCCCGCCCTTCAGCCAGCCTGGCGTAAGGCAGGTTGGACCTGGCAGGTACGAAGTGGTGATTGTCGGCCGGATCTGGCAGTTTACGCCCAACGAGATCCGGGTCCCGGCCGGGTCCGAGGTGACCTTTATCGCCACGAGCCGGG
>Ga0079992_134611_pt1 | contig 10238 bp, 9 predicted proteins | sample FaiFalFF_MnMetaG_3_FD_69197 | JGI IMG/M metagenome (GOLD analysis project Ga0079992, IMG submission 69197) | Freshwater microbial communities from Yellowstone National Park, Wyoming, USA - Fairy Falls B (FF_Mn_B) MetaG (SPADES assembly) (version 2) | ecosystem: Environmental > Aquatic > Freshwater...
CGGCCCTAGGGACGACAGAGGGGTCGTGCCGCCCTGTCACAACGACCTCCTCCATCTCCCTCTTAGCGACATTTAAAGTGAGTTGGGGCTTGCTGATCGATGATGCTGGCTTAAAGACGGCCCTGACGACTATTTCTCTCCCCGTTGAGAGTCCTCCGACTATGCCACCGGCGTTGTTCGTCAGGGGCATTATTTTCCCGTTTACTAATCCGAGTGGGTCGTTGTGCTGGGACCCGCTCATCTCTGCGGCTCTGAACCCCGCGCCGAACTCGACCCCCTTAACCGCCGGGATGGTGAAGAGGGCTTTGGCGATGTCTGCGTCGAGCGCGTCGAAGACAGGCTCGCCGAGGCCTGGGGGGACGTTCAGGGCTATGCACTCGACGACCCCACCGACGGAGTCTCCGTTCTTTCTAGCCCTCAGGATCGTCTCCTCCATCTCCTTAGCCGCCTCTTGGTCCGGGCATCTTACAACGTTAAGCCACCTGCCCCTCCTGATTGTCTCGATGTCTAGCTGACGGGCCTCCACGCCCGCTATCCTCTTCGTGTAGGCTAAGACTTCTACGCCAAGTGTCTCCCTTAGAAGCTTGAGCGCGACTGCGCCCGCCATAACGTATCCGGCTGTAATCCTGCCCGAGAAGCGCCCCCCTCCCCTATAGTCGTTGAATCCACCGTACTTCAGCCTGGCGAAGTAGTCGGCGTGACCGGGCCTAGGCGTGTCCAAGACCATCTGATAGTCTTTTGAGGCAACGTCCCTGTTCCAGGTGAGCATAGCGATTGGCGCTCCGGTGGTATAGCCCTCGAACACTCCGCTGATTATCTCGACCTTATCCTCCTCGTGCCTCTGGGTCGTTACGAGGGATTGGCCCGGCCTCCGTAGGTCTAGTAGTGGTTGGATATCTTGCTCGGAGAGGGGGAGTCCGGCTGGACATCCGTCCACTACCGCGCCGACGCATCTCCCGTGGCTCTCGCCGAAGCTCACCACGACAAACCTCTTCCCCAGAATGTTCCCCGCCACGCGAAGCTCACCTCGCAGCCTGAACTAGCGGTGGCTGGTATGATGAAAACCACTAGTGTATAAATATGTGTGGTTATGGGCTACCGCGGTAGTGTCCAAATAACGGGTTTATATAGCTAAGGTCCTCCTGAAATAACCTCGCGAGTAGAAATAGACGTCGTAAGACAGTATTTAAAGCCTTATTTGGACACTATCTGGGCTACCGCTCTACGGCTCTTTTTTATTCGACTTTTATTTGTGGTGTATGATAAGAAGGGGGTGAAGTTAAGGAGTAAAGATAACGAGAATATGAAAAGGGAGAGGGGAGGGTGTGGCTTTGTCCCAGCTAGACATTAGAGGAACCCAGAAGGCCGAGAGGGAGCCTATCGCGGACCACATCACTTCATAGGGACATCCCTATGAAGTGACAGGACTGAGAGGTGGACCGCTCCAGCCTGACGGAAAAAACCCAGAGGACTGCAGCGGTCAGTCCGGCCTCCTGGGCTTCTATCGCTAGTCTCCTGATGTCTCTGAGGATTCTTTTCGCCACGCGTAGGATTGCCTGCCAATGCTTCTTACCCCTCCGACGATAGCTCTCATAGACAGATAGATATCTACGATGTTTGTTCAAAACCATTTTATTGGCCAGGAGTCTCAGTAGTCGACTCCGTAGCCCTCTACCTCTCCAAGGACGCCTAAACAACTCATAGCGCCTCTCCAACCCAGTCCTAGACAACGTCTTGAAGACGATGGAGTAATGTGAGACGATGTATGCTAGTGCAGTTCCCTTAAGACCGAACCTCTCGACGGCCATCCCATAGAGCGGTAGCTCCATAGCCCTCTCATGAATCCTAGTCGCGGCTTTGTGGCTTAATTGTTAAATCCTCTATGTTTTGGGTACTGACAAGATTTACTTAAGCCTTTTGGGATCGGTCTCTGGCCGTGACGCATGTCATCGATGCCGTACTGGACTCTTTCTCCGATCTATTTCGGTTCCATAGGTACTCTCCTCTCGAGAAGCTCTATTCCGTCTTTCTCTTCGCAGCAGGTCTCAGCTTAAGGGATCTCTCCGAGAGGCTATGTCTCACCTGGGCGTCAAGGGAATCGGTCAGGATATGGGTTCACAGGTTCTCTTCCCTCTTCAGGCCTTCCAGAAGGGTGAGGAGGCTTGTCGCTGTAGACGAGACCGTCCTGAAGGTGAATGGTCAGACCTGTTATCTTTGGACCGCAATAGACGTTGATACCAAAGAGGTATCGGCCGTATACGCATCCAGGGGAAGAGGGATTCCAAGCGCAATCAAGTTCCTAAGGAAGGTATTGGATTCATGTGAAGGTAAGCCAGTCATAGTTGTAGATAGGGGACCGTGGTATAGATGGGCATTGGATAGGCTTGGAATAACTACATCCACGAGGCCTTCGGTAAAAGGAACAGGATAGAGAGGTGGTTCAGGGAGATGAAGAATAGGACTAAAAGGTTCTACAACAACGTAAACACGAAGACGCTGAAGAGCCTAGAAGAGTTGATAACTGCAACTGCAGCGATGCACAACATCATTAGGGCTGGAGGAGGGGAGGTAATACCAACTTGACAGTACCAATCCTGACAATATCTGATAGTGGTGCTAAAAAAAATATATCTAAAACAATGATTCTTTCGTAGCTGTATGGGTGAGCTATTCACAAGATTTGAAGGCAACCCCATAATAAGCCCAGACAATAAATCGTGGAGACAGATCGGCACCTTTAATCCTACGGCGATAGAACTTGAGGGGAAAATTTTCATATTGTTTAGGGCTCTTTCGGTTGATAAAACTTCAACAATAGGATTAGCTATTAGTAGAGATGGATTTAATGTAGACGAGATACTTGACGAGCCGATCTATGTTCCCAGGGCGAAATTTGAGGCGAAGCGTGTGGAGGGACATTCTGGATGCGAGGATCCTAGAGTCGTGCAGATAGATGATATACTTTACATGTTTTACACCGCTTATGATGGTGTTAATCCCCCCAAAGTTGCTCTGACATGGATATATGTTGATGACTTTATCGAGCTGAGATGGAACTGGGCTATGCCCAGAATTTTGTCCCCACCACTTACTGATGACAAAGATGCATGTATAATTTCGGAGCGATTTGATAAGGGCTTCTTTTATATTCACAGGGCGGGAGGAGTAAACATGGTGTATGATTACATTGAGGACCCTAGAGTCATAGAACCAACACAACTTAAGTCACACTTGCTTTTGAAGCCACGACAAGATTGGTGGGATTGCCTTAAGGTTGGTTTGGCATCACCCCCCATTAAAACTAGCGGGGGATGGCTTGCTCTTTATCATGGCGTATCAAGCGATTACATCTATAGGGTGGGGGCAGTATTGCTTGACCCCAAACTACCACATAGAGTTCTAGCTAGGACATCAGAGTACCTGTTATCACCAATCTATGATTACGAGAAGTATGGTTATGTCAACAATGTAGTATTTCCTTGCGGCGCTATTGTGCGAGGAAATGACTTAGTAATCTATTATGGAGGAGCTGATAAATACGTCTGCGTGGCCAAAGCAAGATTATCTGATGTGCTCTCAATGCTTTGCTATCTTGGGTTGTGAAAACCTATAACCCAATGTCTTTTATGTGATTTGAACCACATTACCTGTTGAAGCGGATTTATACGCGGCCTCTATAACCTGGACAACATGGTGTCCTTCTTCAGGGCTTCCAAGTGGTTGTATATCATTAAGTATACATTTTATAAAATGTCTGTGTGCATGTTGCGGCTCCTTTTCCTTTGATATCTGAGGAATGAGCCAACCTTTTCCGTCAAGAAAAACCATTAGTGGAGTATTGATTTGGTTTATAAAAATAGTTCCTTTTGTTCCATACAATCTTGTGCTATTCTGACCTGGCTTCTGCGTCCAACTCGATGCTGCTACTGCTAATGCACCGCTCTCCATATTTAGAAAGATCACATTGTTGTCATCGAGCCCAGTCGGCTTTCCTAGAGTTGCTAGGTATCCAAACACTGACTTAACCCGCCCTAAGAGATAAACAATTCTTGTTATAGAGTATACACCAAGATCAAGCAACGCACCGCCGTGCGCACGTTCCCTGTCGAAGTACCAGACATCCACTTTTTCACCAAACATAGATGCTACTTCTTCCTGATATTTTTCTGGACCACTGTGGGACGTTAGTGCCTCAGCCATCACGACACGTCCAATACTATTTTCCCTCAGAATCTCCTTGACATAGTCGTAAACAGGTGTATCGAAGTAGACAAAAGGAAGCACCATGACCTTAAGTCTAGGATGTCGTCTCGCCTCCTCAACTATTCTCCAAGAGTCACTGGAATTTGTGGCCATGGGTTTCTGTATCATTACGTGTTTATCGGCTTTTAGAGCGGATATAGCAATTTCCGCGTGTGTAGGATGAGGTGTGGCAACAATAACCGCGTCGATGTCGTCACGTTCAAGCATTTCGAGATAGCTTGTGTACCACCACCTAATACCCCATCTCTGTGCAGTGAGGCGAGCTCTATTCTCGTTCAGGTCAGCCACCGCTACTATCTCAGCTTCTTCTATTTGCTTTAACTCTGGAAGGTGGAAGTGGTTTGTTATTCCCCCCGCACCTACTACGCCAAATCTGACCTTCTGCATATTCATTAATCAGCAAGGGGAAGCGACACATATGAAGACTTCCGTGTTGCTCTAATAGCCGCTTCCAAGACTTCTTGGACATCCCTATTGAACTTCGCGTTCAGTGGGGGATCTATTTTTTCATCATTCAGTATTTTATTAACTAGGTATTCGGGGCCTGTGCGCATTCCTAAAGGAAGTGGGTCGGGATCTATTATTGTATAGTTGATGTCTTTATAATCGTTTTTCCTCTTTAAAGTGAATAAGTGGATCTTCTTGTCACCCGTGATCATTATCGATCCTTCTGACCCATTTATTACTGGTCCTGAGTCAGGATAAGGACCAATCTGTGACCAACAACCCTCAGCTATTCCTACGGCATCCACGAAATCCATCAACACCACTGCGTTGTCCTCGACGTCGATGTATTTTCTCGCTAGATTGGCTGCGTAAGCCATTACTCGTGAGGGCCTCTTGTTGAGAAACCATAGAGAGAGATTCACACCATAACAACAATAATCCATGAGAGCCCCCCCACCGTTCAACTCTATGTTATATAGCCAATCATAAAAGTATGGACTGCAACCCACTTCTTTGGGCCCAGCATGAGCTCCTCTATACTTCATGTGAAAAATGTTGCCTATTTTCCCCTCATTAACAAGTTTGTGCGCATGTCTGATAGCTGGATTCCATGCAGTAGGATAATTAACCATGACTTTGATCCCGTAATTGTTTTCTGCCCTTAGTATTCTATCAGCCTGTGCCAGTGTAGCTGCCATAGGTTTCTCCATCATCACGTGTATCCCTTTCTCGGCGGCAATCTCCACTACATCAGCGTGCCTAGCGTTTTCATTACATAATAATATAGCATCTAATTCCGCCTTAGCGAGCATTTCCCCATAATTATGATATTTTTCCTTTATTCCAAACATGTCTATTACACGATCTATTAACTCTTGATTCGGATCCGCGACAGCCTTAATCTCGACCACGCTAATTTCTCTAAACTGTTGAAGTAGCCCCCACACATGATCGTGAACTAGACCAACTACACCTAGTTTAAGCTTCTTGGACACAAGTATCCTAACCATACCCACCTATATATACTTACGGCGACTAAGAGTCTCCAAAAGATTGGGATTCAGGCACCGTCTCTGTTTCTGTCGAAGGATTATTTACTTTAGAGGAAGTTGAATAGTTGTTTTGGTGGTTTTAAAGTGTCCAAAAAAATATGTTGTAGGGTTTAAAAATGTGTTATTTGGGCCTTCTTCTTAGGATAATTCCTGCTGCGACTCCTGCTACGGCAATAATTATCGCAGCAGCGACTACTCCAAACACCCATTGCGGCACGACCTCGACAGGCACCTCTTTGGTCGCTTCCACCGTTCTTGCCACAGTTTGTACTATTGTCTGTCCCGCAACCACTGTCGTGACGACCTCCTTTGTCACTACCTGCGTGACTATCCTTGTAACTTCCTGGGGTGGCGGGGGTGGTGGGGGCGGGGGTGCTGGCTTCAGATTGAAGAGAATGAAGATCAGTTCGGGCCACCAGTTGTACGGGATTATGTACATGTTCTCGGTGGTTGGCCATCCAACCCAGTATCTTGTGCTAAAGACGGGCTGAAAGACTTTTTCCACTACTGGGAGGTATGGTAACTCACGCAGAAACATCTCAACTATCTCTCTATACAGTGGCTCGTTGTTGGGGTCTTCCGGATCCCTCACTTTTAAGGTGTCTATTATTTGGTCGAGACGTGGGTTGCAGAATTGTTTTCCGCACTCCTCTCCCCTGATTACGCTATAATGCCTTTGCGCTCCCTCGAATATATCACCTGATATCCACATCCCATGAGGTAGATGGCTGACCTCGACATCAATCCAGAAGTTTCCCACACGTCTCATCTCTTCTCTCGTAGCGAATGATGGTGTGATGACGGCGGCTTCTATACCGAATCTATTAAGTTCGTCTGCCAAGACATTTGCTATCAGGTTTTCTACACTCGGTGGACCCCATGCAAGAATAGTAAATGATAAGCGTGTACCGTTAGGTGTCACCCAGACACCGTCAGGCCCCTTTTTGAATCCTAACCCTTTTAAGAGTTCTTCTGCCTTAGCTGGATTATATTCTATTTTGTATTTTTCATATAAATCTGCATATGCATACTTCTTTAATGCACCCCAATCAGCATGCATGTATTTTGCTGGGACGCCCTTCTCAGCGACCGGGTAGAGACTCGCAACTTTTTCTTTATTAGTGAGGTATGCTATCGCCCATCTTACTTCCCTTAGGCTTAATGGATATCTTGCCATGTTAAATTGTATTCCAAATGGCACTGGGTCTGGGAAAGGCGCATCAACCATGGGTACACCTGAAGCCTTAGCTGTTTTAATCATGTCTACAGTAAACAAGAACGGTATCGGAGAATCTACATCACCTCTTAGAAAGTCAGCCAAATCTATGTCCGCAGGGGGAGCGCGCCTCCAAACGACATATTTTGGTCCAGGGAAGACACCGTGTACTTGTTTCCCCCAGTAGTCCTCTACACGTTCCCATACATACATCTTTAAATCAGGGAAAACCTTCCAAAGCTTATACGGACCCGTCTCTACAGGAGGCCAGTTAGCGAAAGTAAGTGGGTCCTTCCCCTCCCATACATGTTTGGGTCTCACCCACTCACCATTTGGGCCCCACATCCTAAACACGTGGTGGAATCTTGGGTTTGGCTCTTTTAGCCTTATTTCTACAGTAAGCTTATCAATTGCTCTAGCAGCTTCAACGTTTAAGGCGACGTAACGGGTCGGAAAATACTTCTTTTGTAGTTCTACACTAAACACTATGTCTTCTGCAGTATATTGGACGCCATCATTCCACTTTACGCCATCACGTATATGGAGAATGAAGGTTCTAAAGTTGTCCTTGTACTCCCATCCACTTATCCTCCATAGGATATGTTCGCCGGTTATGTAGTTGATATACCAATCCCACTCAACGACGTTTTGGTGCCACCCTGAGCCCCATTGTGTCCCACCAGGGATGAATGGGTTCGCTTTATCGAAGACCGCAGGATCTACATCGGTCTCAACTATAACCGCCTGCTCTCTAGGTACGGGCAACCAAGCAGGCTGCTGTGCTTCGGCGCTACTTACGATGAACAGCATCGGCGCGAGACTTGACACCAATAGTAGCAAGGCTGCAAAAGCCTGCTGTATTTTCATGGCAACTATCAAATTCGAGCACTACTATTTAAATTTTTATCATCTAATTTAAGATGTGTCCAAATAAGCATTTTTGCTCACCTCTCTGCCCTTGCGGCCTGGTAGTATAGCGTCAATAGGTTTAGGAATAGTTTGAGGTTCTATATTCCCTGTATACTGCTAGGACCGACCCCCTACTTTTTTATTACGGAACTCATCTCAAAATTCCGTATCTTAGGTGTATGGTTATTGGTGCTATTGTTGCTAGGACCTTGTATGTTGATGCTAGCCTCTCATATCTTATGATTATCCTCCTGAATGATTTCAGCCATCCGAAGAACCTCTCCACGGAGCTTCTCATCTTCCTACCAACCCTAGGCATAGGAGGAAGAAGAGGCCTAATCACCTATCACTCATAATCGCTAAGTTCACGAAACCTCATAAAGAAAACCAAGTAAGAGAAGCTTAAATAGTTTTGAGATGAGTTCACGCATAAAACAACTCGAGACAGGCCAAAACATCCATAACATATAGGACACATCAACCTGACTTTAAGTATAACACCTTATCTGGACACTATCGTGGATGGTGAGCTAAAGATTTCAATTAGGCCAGGGCGCTTAAGAATACATCCTGATGCTGTGGGGAGTGCCAGAGTATTCACGATAGAGCCCTTAGGAAGGGAAACTATTCTTCATCTTGAGCTGCCTGATGGGCAACATGTAAAATCAGTAATCTCAGGTAGGCCCGTCGTTAAGGAAGGAGAAAGAGTCAATATATCAATATCAATTATTTCCAGCAGCGGGCGTGTCCAACAATTCGTAAACCCTTCCTAAGATTACTTATAAATGTAGCTTTAAAGCTTATAAATAGCAAATAAGAGTTGGACACGCCCTCCAGCATGCACACTTTTATAAAAATGGAAAGCTGATAATCCGAAAATCCTGTGATCGAAAATGGATGCTATAAAGCTTGCATTGGTGGGCGTCGGTAGGATGGGAGAGATACACGCATCAAATGCTATTGGCTTAAAGGGTATGGCCTTAGTGGTTGCTGTAGTAGACCCAGTTAGGGAGAGAGCACGGTCTGTTGCTAGCATGGTAGGAGGCGCGAAGGTCTATGAGTCAGTTGATCAGATGTTAAAGGATGTAGAAGTTGATGCTGCAATCGTTTCTGCCCCCAACAACCTCCAGCTAGCTATTGTTGAGCAGTTGGTGGATGCTAGGGTTCATGTCCTGTGTGAGAAACCTGTAGGCCTCATACCTGAGCACCTCGAAGAACTCGCTCTAAAGGCTGACCGAAAGAACGTTCAGATACATGCGGGCTATAACAGGCCTTTCGACCAGGGCTACGAGAAGGCGAAGAGCTTCGTGGAGGCGGGGGGTGTCGGCAAAGTAGCCTACATCCACTCCCAAACCCTCGACCCAGAGCCACCGAGGGGTTGGGAAGCAGATCCTACCAAAAGCGGTGGAATTTTCTTTACGACCTGTGTGCATGATTTCCAGACGGTGACATATCTATCAGGTAGGAGGGTTGAGAGAGTGAGGGCTACGGGCTCTGTATATGTGCATGATGACCTGCGGTCTAGGGGAGACTTCGATGATGTCTTCGTTAAACTCTGGCTTGACAACGGTGTAGTGGCCACCGTGAGGGCTAATAGGTTCTGCTCATATGGACATGATGTTAGGGTCGAGGTTTACGGCACACGCGGAGCGATAAGGATAGAGCAGGAAAGCTCCACGCCAGTTAGATATTATGGGGCGGAGGGGGTGCGCACGGATTATCCATACTGGTTTCAAACAAGGTTCTGGGACTCTTATAAGCGGGAGCTTGAATATTTCATAAAGGCGGTTAGAGAGGATTTAAGGCCTCGAGTAAGTGCCTTCGAGGCGGCACACGTACTGAGAGTCTCTAGAGCGGCGCTTGAATCTGCTAAAACTTCCTCTGAAGTCATGGTAAGATAGTACTCAGAACTTGAAGGCCCCCTCAGGTGGCCAAACCCTGGGCACTTTATGCACGGGATAGGTCTCCTTCAACCATTCAACAAACTCGATAATTCTCTTTACTGCGGTCTCAACAATAACTTCACCCTTCTCTCTGTTGGATTTTGTTGGGTCACCCACTGATCCTTTTGGATAGTATTCTATTTCCATGTACTGTGATATGTCGTACCATCCAAAAGGTCGCCCATACACGTTGCCTGCCTTGTCAGCCCATTTCTCAGGTAAGACAGCCATCATGCGTTCAGCCTTCGCCTCCTCAAATTTCTCAGGCTTGACTAAGTGAGGTACAACATACCATGTCACGGAGGTCTCGACCTCATCTGCGTGGATGAATGGTGTTTCTATCACTAGACCGGGTTTTAGCTCGGTTCCTACCCTAAGTATATCCCTAACAAACGCCCACCAGCTTGT
>Ga0079992_121732_pt1 | contig 10230 bp, 7 predicted proteins | sample FaiFalFF_MnMetaG_3_FD_69197 | JGI IMG/M metagenome (GOLD analysis project Ga0079992, IMG submission 69197) | Freshwater microbial communities from Yellowstone National Park, Wyoming, USA - Fairy Falls B (FF_Mn_B) MetaG (SPADES assembly) (version 2) | ecosystem: Environmental > Aquatic > Freshwater...
TTTGAATTTATTAATTGAAAGAATCAAAGAAAATAACTTAAATCCTTCAGACTATGAATGGTATTTAGATCTTAGAAAATATGGAAGCGTTCCACATGCAGGTTTTGGCTTAGGAGTAGAAAGGCTTGTAAAATGGATAACTGGAGTCTCTCATATAAGAGAAACTATTCCTTTTCCGAGAACTCCTGTAAGAATATATCCGTAATTTTGATTTTAGAAAATTAATTACCATAAAAATTTTTAAAATTAATGGATAAAAATTTTGTTTTTCCATCAAATATTTCCATTTATTAATCCAAAAATGAAATTTTATCAATCATGTCACAAGAATTTGTCAAAAGATGGGATTATGAAAGAAAAGAAAGTCTTGGAGAAAAAATAAAAGAAGTAATTTACCCTTCACAATCTGTAAAGTTCAGAATTGAACAAGTTATTCGTTTATTAGATATTCAGAAAAACAGATTAGAACAACTATATACTAGATTACATGAGAGGGATAGAAGGTTATTCGAGTATGTTGTTAATTATTACCTTAAACATGATCTAAGTAGAGCTAATGTTTATGCTAATGAGATCGCTAACATAAGAAAATTAGCAAAAGTTGTAATGCAAAGTAAGCTTGCATTGGAAGCTATTAAATTGAGGTTAGATACAGTAAAGGATATGGGAGACATTACTGTTGCAATGTTGCCGGCTACTAAAATAATTAAAGAAGTTAAAGCCAAATTGGTTAATATAATGCCTGAAGCTGAAAATGAATTAACAGAAATACAAAATGCTATTACAGGAGTATTGACAGAAGTTGGTCATACTCCGACAACACAATTTGCTTTTGAAACCTCATCTGATGAAGCTGAAAGAATAATGAATGAAGCAAAAGCTATGGCTGAAAGAAAACTTAAAGAAACATTTGTAGAAATTCCTTCAACACAAATAGAAAAGGAAAAAGAATCTTTAAGTATAAAGTAAAATGAAATCTAACGAAGCAATAAAATTTTTAGGACAATTTATTTTAAACGAATATAACGAAAATATAGGAATAGTACTAGGATATGTTTGCAATGGTATCGGAGATGTACTAAGCTTTATAGTAAGTTTAGCAGGAGAGATCCATGAGATTCCAATAGATCGTTTTGAGATCTTTGATACACGCATTGTTTATTTATCACCGATTTCTTATGACTTTAAAAATTTAATTGAAAAACTTAAAGCTGCAAATTTAAGGATTAGTTTATTAAACAAATTAAATTCGGACAACGATATAAATAGAGAAGCTTGGGAACGATTTAAATTAAAAGTAGAAGTAAGTTATAAAGAAATTATTAATAATTTCAATGAGTTGAAGAATAGAGTTGATTCAAGAATTCAAGAATTAAAAAATAAAGAAAAAGCTTTAGATGAAGCGTTAATTGAACTTAAACTAAGTTATATTGAAAATGTTATAAGCAAAGAAAATTATGAAAACTCTCTTAAAATCATATTGAATGCTAAACAGAGAATATCCAATGAATTAAACCATTTAAGGAATATACAAAATAATATTTTAAACAGCGAAGTTATGGATATGATCGAAGTTAAAATTATTCAATAATGTATGAGTATTTCAAAAAGGAGTTCGGGAATAAAAGAGAAAATAATAACTGCGTTAGATTTATTAGGAAAATATCATAATAAATTATCAAATTTAAAAAACAGATTAAAATTTAGGGAAAAAGAATTATTTGAAAAAACAATTATTGCTAAACAAACGGGAAAGGAAGATTTAGCTTTAATTTTTGCCAACGAAATTTCCAATATAAGGAAGTTACAGAATAATTTAGACTCATTATTAATTCATCTTGAGCAGTTAATATTAAGGTTACAAACAACGATAGAATTAGGTGAGTTCATAACACTAGTAGCTAATTCAAGAAGTTTAATAAATTCAGTACAAAAAGATGTAAAGCAAATTTCGCCTGAGTTAGCTAGTATTTTGGATGATCTATCTAAGGGGATAGAAATAGTAAATACAAATTATTACTCTCCTGAAACTGAATTTAACGTTGCATCAGCATCAGATGAGGTTGAGCAAATAATCAATGAAGCTGCTAAAGAAGCCTCGAAACGTATTAAAACTATTGCTGAAAATCTGTCTACTTCTAAAGAAAAGCTTCCTGCTAAATATAGTGAAATATTAGAAGCTGAAGGATATGGAGACGTTGAAATTTTGGTAACAAATAAATTTAATAAGAATTTGGAAGATAAATTGTTAAGATATATTGTAGAAAATCAAGGAAAAATAAGTTTGAAGCAATGCGCAGAAAAGTTTGGAGTAGCAAAGGAAGACATTAGGGAAGCTTTGATAAACTTAAGTAAACAAGGTAAAATACAATTTAAAAGCGATTAACCATGCATTATTTAAGATTACCAGAACAATTGCAGCAACAGGCATCAAATCTAATAAATGAAGCTAGAAATCTTGAGTTTCAAGGGAATTATCTAGCAGCTATAGAAAAATACAAAAATGTTATTGAAATATTAACAAAACTTATAGAATTGTATCCAGATTATAAATTAAATCAAACTTACATTGAAGTTATAGGGAAATGTCAAGCAAAAATTAAGGAGCTTCAAAGTTATTTAAATAGACAACAGTTTGATGATTCATTTAATCCATGGATCATTCAAAAACCAAATGTAAAATGGGAAGATGTAATAGGATTGGAGGAAGCTAAAAATTCCATATTGGATTCTATAATTTATCCTTCAAAACGACCAGAGTTATATCCCTTAGGCTGGCCTAGAAATGTTTTATTATTTGGGCCTCCAGGATGTGGTAAAACTTATTTCTGTGCTGCAATAGCTAACGAATTAGATGCAGAATTATTCGAAGTAGATGCGCCGTCCATTTTCTCTAAATGGTTAGGAGAATCTGAGAAAAATGTTGAAAGGCTTTTTAATCTAGCAAGAAAAATAGAGCAAGAGAATAAAATAGTTATGATATTTATTGATGAAGTAGACTCAATATTTGGTTCTCATACAACAGAGGTTGGAGGAGAAGCAAGAGTAAAAAATCAATTCTTAAAAGAAATGGAAGGATTGAAAAATATAAATATGAATAGAAAGATTTATATTTTTGCAGCTACGAACAAGCCTTGGCTTCTTGAACATGGTTTTTTGCGAAGATTTCATTTAAGGTTATACATTCCTCCACCTAATCTGAATGAAAGAAAAAGATTATTTATTAAATATTCTTCTCCTCTAAACCCTTCTTCAGATGTTGATTTTGAAAAACTTGCAGAGTTAACAGAAAATTTTAGTTCAAGTGATATAAAGGAGATTTGCATAAGGCTTCAGAATTCCTTAGCTAGGGAAATAATAGAAAGAGGTTATAATACTGCAAACTTAAGAAGACCACAAATGAATGATTTCCTAAAAATAATTAATAATTATAAACCAAGTATAACTCCTGAACTTATAAGAAAATACGAAGAGTGGAATAGGCAGTATAAATCTGTATAATTTTCTATTTTTTAAAGGAAATTATTCCATAAATTTCCATGTATCTTTTTTTATTGCTTTTTTCTCTAGCTAAAATTTCTTTTTTTGCTTCTTCAAAGCTTTTACCTTCTCTTTCCATTAGCCTTTTAATTCTTTCATTCAAAGGTGCAGTTACATAAATTTTTATATCCGCTATGTCCTTTAAGAGCCAACAAGCTAAATGTCCTTCAACTTAAATTTTATTAGGCTAAAACAATAATGAACTAGTTTACTTCTTTATGCTATAAACGGTCGTGTTCTGCTATAAAAATATTTGTTGAAGTAAATTCTAAATAGATTTACTTCAAGGGCATTGTTTAGAAAGTTTCTAAAAAAGAATTTAATTTTTATTAAAATATGATTTAATACTTATTTCACTGTTATTGAAAAAACAGGCAAATCTCGATCATCCATTTGCTTAGATTTACTTGTTTGAAAAATTTTATACTTATTCCTTTTAAATGAAATTTTCCAATGGAAATAATATCATAGCATTTATTTTCGAATTAAAACCCTTTTCATGTATGTAATAAAATGTGCAGTATGTAATTTTAAATTTTACAACGATAAAGAGGAAGTAATAGCTCCTGTAGAAATATTACGGAGATATTCATTTAGATGTCCAAGTTGCCTTAAAAAACTTAACTTTGATCCTAGAAATATTAAAATAAATGTTGCTAATTTAAGCAAATCTGAAAAACCATCAAGAAGTTTGCCTAGCAACTTTATTCGTAAAACCATTAAAAGTAAAGAATTATAAGAATTAAAATAATTTTAAAAGCCGTTTTTATTTATCAATATTGATGAAAGTCATCTATCGAGGTTTATGTCCTGCTGATAGTAATGATATTGATTCGATCAGATTAGGTAGTGGTAGGCTTTGCGAAATATGTGAAAATAAACAAAAAGGATTAAAAATAAAAGAAATTGATAAATTTTTTCCAAGAGATTCTTTATATTACGAGTTTAAATTTATAGAAAGAAATAAAAGAGAATTTATTAAATTCTGTAATAAAGTAATAGGGAAACCATACACTGCCCAATTGAATTGGTTTACAAAAGCTATTTTAAGTGAAAGTTTTGCAATAACTGTTCCCACAGGATTAGGTAAAACTACTTTTGGAATTTTATACATATTGTACTTGTATTATGGTAAACTAACCAATATTCTTGAAAATAGAAAGGTAAAGCATTGCTTCTTTATAGCTCCTACAAGATTACTTGTTCAGCAAACCTATGAGAGATTTATTGAATTTTCAAAGAAAGCAGGACTAGAATTAAGAATAATTCATTCAAACGAGAGAGATAAAAAAGCTTTAAAGCAGAAATTAAAAGAAAAGGAATTTGATATAGCTATTCTTACGCCATCTTTCTTATTAAAGAATAAGGAATTATTTACTTCAAATGAATTTTTAGGAATTGCAAGCATTATTTTCGTAGATGATGTAGATGCTTTACTTAAGAGATCTAAAAGCATAGATATCATTCTCCATATGTTAGGATTTGATGATACCTTACTAAAAGAAGTTAGGCCAGTACTCAGGAAACCTGTTAAAGATGTAACAGTAGAAGAAAGAAAGGTATTACTAGAGAATATAAATAAATATAAGGAAAACAAAGAAATAGGCCAGCTAATATTTTCAAGTGCTACTACGCGAGTATTTACTTCTCGAATAAGACTTTTACGTTATCTTTTAAATTTTGAACCAGGGTCATCGTTGGAATTATTTAGAAAAGTTTATGATGTGTATATTACTTTTGAAAATAGTGACAATATTTCGGCTGATATAATAAATGATACAGCAAAATGGGTTAAAAAGCTTGGTAAGGGTGGGCTTATATTTATACCTTTGGATAAAGGAGAAAAATTTCTGAACGAACTATATACAAAATTAAAGGAAAAAGGAATAAATTGTGAAATTGTTTCATCTTCTAAAGGTAGGGATTATTTAAAAATAATAGAGAAATTTAAAAATGAAGAAATTGATGTTTTGATAGGCTATGCAATTTTCTATGGCCCGCTTGTTAGAGGCATAGACTTACCAGCTGTGATAAAATATGCTATATTTACAGGAATACCTAAGTTTAAATTAAAAGCGGGAGAGGAGGAAATAAAATACAATCCTTTAAGAATGTTATGGCTTGCTTCATTAATTTTAACAGTAATAGAGGATCCAAATTCAAGACTTGAAATACTTAATATTTCAAATAAAATAAGGAAGATAACACAAAAATATACACCCGAAGAATTGAAATTTTTAATAAGCACTAGGCAAATATCCAGTATTGCTCTTTTGCAAGAAAATTTGAATATGCTATATAATAAGTTAAATCAGTATTTACAGGATGAAAATTTCATTAAAAAGTTGGAAGAAAAAGCCCATATTTCAATAGTTAACGAAAATAATTCAAGATACTTTATTTTTGCTGATTCCTTAACATATATTCAAGCTTCTGGAAGAACTAGTAGAATGTTTTTTGGTGGAATAACTACTGGCTTATCAATACTCCTTATAGATGATAATAAAGTTTTCAAAGGGCTAGATTATCAGTTACAACGAAGATATGAAAATTTTGTTTGGTTAGATAAACAGGAATTTGAAAAAAAATTTAAAGAAATAATTCAGAGAATAAAATTAGAAAGACGTGCTATAAAAGAAAAAAATATAAAATACATTTCAAAAGAAATTAAAAAAATTAAGAATGCATTATTAGTTGTTGAATCCCCTACAAAAGCGAAAACAATTTCTTATTTCTTTGGAAAGCCTGCGGTAAGATTAATCAACGGAATTCCTGTTTATGAATGTGTTACTGGCGAATATATTTTAAACATAATTCCTACATTAGGACATATTTTTGATTTAGTTTATGCTCATGATGATCAAAAAATTTTCTATGGTATTAAAAAAGAAAACCATCATTTTGTACCAATATATACTACTATAAAAAGATGTAGGGATTGTGGGCATAGCTTTACTGAAGCTACTAAAGAAATTGTGGTAAAGGGAGCTGGTAATGAAAAAACTCTTAAATGTCCAAAGTGCGGTTCAACGAATATTTTTGACTCAATAAATATAATTAATGCTATAAGAAAACTTGCTATGGAATCTGATTTAGTAATACTTACAACAGATCCGGATTCTGAAGGTGAAAAAATTGCTTATGATGTTTTTCTTTCACTGAAGCCTTTGCTTATTAAAAAAGAAATAAAAAGAATGGAACTTCATGAAATAACATTTAAAGCTTTTAATAAGGAGATAAAAAACTTAAGAGAAATCAACCTGAATATGGTTTATGCTCAAATTTTGAGAAGAATTGGGGACAGGTGGGTAGGTTTTTCAATTAGTTCAGTTTTGCAACATCAACTTAGTAAAAAAACTTTGGGTGCAGGCCGTGTCCAAACGCCTGTCCTAAATTGGATTATTGCAAAGTATAAGGAGGCATCTAAAACAAAGGACAGGTATATCTTTATCAATACTAAGATAAATGAAGCGATTCAAGGCCCTAGTTTAAAAATTAAAGTAAATCCAGAATTAGGTTCTCTTATAAATTCTATTAAAAAAGAAATTAAGCGAAAAGGAATAATTAATGTAAAGGAAGAAATAATAAAAGAAGAAGAAATTTCTCCTCCTAAACCTTTAAATACTTCTGATATGCTCATTAAAGTTGCAAACAAGTTTAAAATCACGGTGGAACAAATAATGAGACTAGCACAAGATCTTTTTGAAGCTGGTTTAATTACTTATCATAGGACTGATAGCCGTTACATAAGCGATGTTGGTTTCAAAATTGCTCAACAATATTTGGAACAAAAAGGAATGCAGCATCTTTTTGTAAAAAAGCAATATGATAAACCTGGCGCTCATGAATGTATTAGACCTACTAGACCCTTGGATAGAAACGAGTTAGAAAACTTGGTTTCAACAGGCCAATTAAACTTACCAATTCAATTAACTCCCTTGCATTATAAACTCTATGATCTAATATTTAATACATTCGTTGCTTCACAGATGAAATCTGCTAAAGTAATTAAGAAGGAATTACAGTTTGAAGATATCGATGTACCTACTGAAGAAGGCTTCATAAGTGTTCAGATAGAAAAGGTTGAAGGAATAATTGAATATGAAAAAGAAAGCTTTGCTAAAGTTCTTCCTATACCTATTAATGAAGTTTTGAGTAAGCTTAGTAGGGGCAGTCAATTAAAAATTGATAAAGTTACCAAAGTTACTTTAAAGCTTAAGCTGTATACAGAAGATGAAATAATAAATAAAATGAAAGAAGAAAATATCGGTAGACCTTCAACATATGCAATTATTATACAAAAATTAAAAGAGCATGGATATGTTATTTCTTCTAAAAAGAAAAAAGCATTGATACCAACTAATTTAGGAATTAGTGTAATGGATATAATTCAAAAAAATTTTGGTTGGCTTGCCAACGTTGAGCTTACAAGAAAATTCGAAGAAGCTATGGATAAAATAGAAAGAGGTGTAGAAAATGAAAAAAATGTTATGGAAAAGATTAAAGAATTTTTCGATGAATATTACCAAAAAATAAAGAACGCAGTAGTATTAAAATGATTATAACAATCTTAGCGGGCGGTGAAGGAACCAGATTAAGACCCTTAACTATTACTAAACCTAAACCTTTAATCAAAATTCTTAATGTTCCGGTTCTTACCTATACTTTAGAAAATTTAAAGAAAATAGGTATAAAGGAAGCGTATTTAACTTTACATTATCAGGCTAATAAAATTATATCGGCATATGGTTCAGATTATAAGGGAATCGATTTGAAATATTCTATTGAAGATAGACCATTAGGCACTGCAGGAAGTGTTAACTTTACTGTAGGAAATTTTAACGAAAGAACCCTTGTAGTAAGCGGTGATTTATTGACGGATTTCAGTTTGAAGGAGATTTTAGAATTTCATTCTAAAAAAGGTTCCATTTTTACTATAGGAGCAACTACGGTAAAAAATCCGTATCAGTTTGGAATAATAAAGATGAATGAGGAAGGAAAGGTTGTTAAATTTTTAGAGAAACCTTCTCCTGCAGAAGTTTTTAGTAACATAATAAATGCAGGAATATACGTAATTGAACCTGAAGTTTTTAAATATATTCCTAAAGGAGTAGAATTCGATTTTAGTAAAGATCTTATACCAATTTTACTATCAAAGAACGAACCTGTATATGCATTTGAATTTAAAGGCTATTGGCGAGATATTGGAACTTTGGAACAATATTTAGAAGCAAATAGAGAAATACTTCAAGGCTATTCTAAGAATTTATTAGATATCGCTTTAAGTTTACAGGAAATTAGAAAGGAAAAGTATATTGAGCCTAACTTTATTCATTCATCTTCTTTAATTCATCCTAAAGTTAAAATAGGTCCTTATGTTATAGTAGATGCTGATACTATAATTAAAGATGGGAGTATTATATCCTTTAGTATCATAGGAAAATCAGTATATATTGGAGAAAGATGTGTTATTTCTTCAAGTATATTAGGTGATAACGTAAAATTAAAAGGAGGAACTATAATTTTTGATGGATGTACTATAGGAGATAATACTCTAATTGGAAAAGGTGTGGAAATAAGACCTCATGTTAAAATATGGCCAAATAAAGTTATAGAGGATAATTTGGTAATATCGTCAGATATAATAACTGGAATTAGATATGTTAAAAGAATTTTTATTGGAGGTTTAGCTACATTTATACCTAATTTAGAGCTTACTCCTGAACTTTCATCAAAGATAGGCAAAGCTTTGTCATCTATAATACCAATTGGGTCCAGCATATTTATTGGAAGGGATGATCATTTATATTCTAAAATTGTTGAGCAATCGTTAATCTCAGGCATACTAGCTAGTGGCTGTAACGTGATTACTACTAGAATTATTACATCAAATATTGCGAGGGCCATCATCAAAAACTTAAAAACTAATATCGGCATATTTGTATCTGAACACCCAAAGGATGAAAGTATTATAACGCTTCAAGTATTTGATAATAACGGAGCTAATTTAGATTATAAAACTGAGAAAAAGATTGACGAAAATATTCAAAGAGAAGAATTTAGAACCATAGATTACAAAAATATAGGTGATATTTCATTTTATTCATTGGTTTTTGATTCTTATTATTCAGAATTAATTAAAATTTTTGAACCTTCTTATATTGATAATTATGTGCAATTTGCATTAGATATAAACGGTTGTTTTTTGGAAGATATTATAAATCTCATATTAAAAAATTATAAAATAACTAATTTCTTTATTTTTAACTCAAAATATAAAAGAATAAATGAAGAAAATTTAATTTATATTTCAAACATTTTTAAAAATTTAAAAATAAACTTCGGTTTAGTTTTTGATAAAAATCTTGTTTATTATTCTGTAATAACCAATAACGGTTATGTATTAAATCCAATTCAAAATTTTCTCCTTCAAATATTTTGCAGTATTGAGAACAATTTTAAAAATGTAAACATACCACCATATATTCCTAATTCACTAATAGATTATATTGAAAAATTAGGTTTAAAAGTAAAAATATTTCCTTTAAATTACAGAGATTTTAGCCGCTCTCTAACTGAAAGTAAAAGTGTAACTGTTGATTGTGAAAATAGGTTTGGAGCAAATCCTATAGCAGGTCCTGATTCAATTATTGCGTTATTTAATTTACTTTTTTCTATTTCAAAGACAAA